>Ga0123335_1005744_pt1 | contig 14927 bp, 15 predicted proteins | sample BiotimSIPDNA_2_FD_89707 | JGI IMG/M metagenome (GOLD analysis project Ga0123335, IMG submission 89707) | Anaerobic biogas reactor microbial communites from Washington, USA - Biogas_R2 time_0 SIP DNA | ecosystem: Engineered > Bioreactor > Anaerobic > Unclassified | place: Washington, USA... | reverse complement strand
ATTCAATGAAGGCAGGAAAATATTTTCCAGAGTGAGTATTTCCTTCGGTACTTCGTAAGAATTCAAATTTTCACTGCTGAAATCCCGGAAACAAAGCGCCAGATGCTCCAAATCACTGATAGGAATATCCGTCAATACTGAATCCTGGAACTGGTTAATTAATTCAGGGTACTTGAGAATCATACTGGGTGTCAGTAGTTTTTCAAATATTGCCCGGATGATGATCGATTGGTTTTGTACCCGAAAGGCATCGGAATAATTCTTACGGATGCGTGCCAGCACTAACGCCCGCTCTCCGGTTAAAGTCTGCTCACCAGCTGGAAAGCTGCCCAATGCATCATCATAGACCGGTTGTGGCAAATTTACTTCTATACCCCCAATCGCATCTATGAAATCTACAATGACGTGAAAATTTACCACCAAATAATGGTCAGTCTTTATGCCAAAGTTATATTCAATCACTTCGTTTAAGGCTTGCGGACCTTCACCTTCCCCATAATAGTTTTGCATGCCAGGGGTGCCGAAGAAGTAAGCCTGATTAATTTTGTAAGGTCCCGGAACTTTAAATTTTTCGGTTGGAATTTCGACCAGCAAATCACGGGGTATAGCCACCATGTTGATCGTTTTTTTCTCAAAATTAATGCGCGTAAAGCGGATTACATCTGCCAGTCCATAAAGATAATCACCGCCGCGATAATCGATTCCGATAACGAGCACATTCATCTCGGATAATCCTGTGCAGCCGATTTTCTTGCCGATATTGAGATCAACCTTCTCCCCTATTTTGACATCCAATTTTTCCTTTATCTTCTCTTTTAGAAACATTCCTCTTTCACTTGAGAAGTAGATTTTCGCCAGATTCGAGTTGTTTAATAAGATACAGGAAAAAACCAGCGCCAAAATCGTCAACAGGGTAAACACCACATATATTATTTTTTTATTTTTGGTTATTTTTTTCATGTTTATTTACTCATTAATCGATAAAGTGCAAAACTTTTGTTTTTTTCGATTGAACGCCATTTTATCATGGATGGTTTTTTGACATTTTTCCATTCAATAACATTCGATCATCTAACTTGAAAAAACCAATCTTAATAAATCGATTCGATTTCTATAAATTTCCAATCACAGTATCAGTTTGGTCTTCTCTGAAGCAGGATGAGCAGCAATATCAGCGCCAATCCAAAAACCAGGGTTATCAGAAAACCATTTAGTCCCATTTGAAAGCGGGCGGTTACTGAAATGGTTTCAATCGTGGGTGATGGTTCAGGCTGATACACTTTAAATTCAAAAGTTTTCCCTGCGGAAGGTGTAACTTTCACCGTAGCGGTCAATTCTGGCGTTTTGGATGGGGTGATCTTTAATGTAGGAAGGGAAGTCATAGTTTGGGTATTGGTAATAAAAGAAAATGGTGAGGTGGGTGTCAACGAAGGTCTGATCGGCATTGTGTTCGTTGAAGTTGGGCTGAGCGTTATGGTTGCTGAACTAAACGGCGAGCCCGTCCGGGAGCTTTCCGGAGTAAAATCTGTGCTGCTCATGGATAATTGATTTACCTGTTGGTTAATCAAATCGAACCTGGTAGCTTGCTGAAAAGGTTGGGCATTTAAAACACCCATCAGGAAAAACCAATTGATCAAAAGCAATGAGAATTTAATCATTTCCCCGTTAAAGCCATCCCTGAATTCGATACACGAAATAGCCAATATATTCCTTTAACACGGAATTGACAGCGGAGAGGTTGCTGGCATTCGGTACCAGTCCAATCACCAGATCCTGCCAGCTCGGGTTCCAAAGCGCATGCCAATTATCCGCCGTGATGCGGTAATCAGTTGGCGCCGGGATGACCGTCAACCCTTGTTTTTCAAACAACGCCACAGATCGTGGCATATGGCTGGCGGAAGTAACCAGAATAATTTCGTCAACTGACATTTCTTTCAATAATCCGGCGCAATAACGGGCATCTTCGGCGGTATTGCGCGACTTATCCTGAACAATCACATCATCGGTCGGGATCCCAATCAGATCAAGAATATAAGCCATATCCTGGGCTGGTAAACCGGCATTTGCCCCCTGCCATTCAATATTTCCGCCACTCACCAAAATCGTCTTTGCTACACCCTGCTGGTAAAGGTATGCAGTATAAAAAATCCGATCTCCTGTGGCGTTTGGCTCAGGAATTTGCCGGGGATATTGTTGCGATTCTGTTCCACCGTCCAATAACACCACCACACTGTTTTGGGGAAGTGTTTCTGGCGGAAAGTAACGCCATTCTAGTGAACGGGTCAGAATAGCTGGAGCCCAGCGGTTTCCCAAAATAAAAATCAGAAAAACAACAACCACTACCAACCAGCGAAACTTTTGCTGCCTGCGGTTTTTCAACGTTAAAATAAGAAAGCCAACCAATAATAACCAGATAATTCCGAGTGGATAAATCCAAAGTGGTAAAAATTTAGAAAGAAAAACGAACATTTTTATCCAACCAGCCTGTTCAGGATTAAATCGAGCTGCGCGCCATAACTTTCACCAAATAAGTTAAGGTGATTGAGAATATGATACACATTATATATTTCAAATCTAATCGCATATCCTGCTTCAAGGGGGTAAATTTCCTGGTAAGCCTGATAGAAATCATCGCTAAAACCGCCAAACATTTGGGTAAACGCCAGGTCAGCTTCCCGATCCCCGTAGTAAACCGCAGGATCAATTAACACCGGGTAACCCTTTTCATCACCCAGAAGGTTTCCTCCCCAGAGATCGCCGTGCAGTAAAGCCGGCATATGGCTTAGCTCGCCAATCCATTCTTCCACCCGCTCACAAAACTTATCCGCCATTGAACGGCGTTTCGAATTCATTTTTCCGCCTTGCGAAGCGAGCCTGATTTGGGGCTGCAGACGTTTCTCCCGAAAAAAATGGACCCAGTCGTCCTGCGGCGTGTTTATCTGGGGTGTGCTGCCAATAAAGTTATCGTGGTCCAGCCCGAACTGGCTGGCGGTGTTGTCCTTATGCATTGCCGCCAATTGCCGCCCTAAAACTCTTTGATCCACAGCCCCCTTTCGCTCGATCCACTCCATCAAAATAAAGGATGGAATCCCGGCGGGTGCTTCCTTAACGGCATAAACCTGTGGAATCCGCACGGTTCCTGTCTGACGTAATAATTCCAACCCCTGGACCTCGGTCTTAAATACCCCTGCTTGTATTTTCGAATTCCATTTCAAGAAATAGTTCTTCCGGTCAGTAATTAACTGACATGACCGGTGAATACAGCCTCCATGAACCGGTCGAGCATCCAGAATCCGGCTCCCTCGATCGCAGTTCTCCAATGCCTGCTCAAGCTCGGCTTTTAATCCATCCGGGATGGTGCTCATGAGAATTCTTTATCAAGAATAAAATTCAACAAGCCTGCGCAGCCGCTGGTAACCAGCTCATAAACTTCTTCAAAATTATTTTCATAATACGGGTCCGGAACGTTCAATTTGGTTTTCTCTTCTGCGAATTCCAACAGCCTTTTGACATTTTTTCCGAAGAGGTACCGAATATCTTCGACATTTTCCGTATCCATGGCGATTAAATAATCAAAGTCATTGAAATCCTCTATTTTTAACAATTGCGCACGTTTATCGCCGGTCTGAATGGAATGTTCCGCGAGGATTTTTCGAGTGCCAAAATGTGGTGGCTTTCCAACATGCCAGTGGCCGGTGCCAGAGGACTGGATTTCGAACCGGTCTTCGAGACCCTTTTTGGCAACCATATGGCGAAAAACAGCCTCCGCCATGGGAGAGCGGCAAATATTGCCAGCGCAGATAAACATAACCCAAATTTTCTTCATCATCTTTCCTTCTTTTCGACTTCCCTTCATTTATACCAAAAAATGACTGACAAGACAGATCGTTAAAAAAAGGGCTTGCATCTGAAGCAAGTCCTTTGGAAAATGGTGACTCACCAGGGACTCGAACCCTGAACCCATTGATTAAGAGTCAATTGCTCTGCCAGTTGAGCTAGTGAGCCGGGGTTTAATTTTGTGTCAAATATGTCTATTCTGTATCAATTCTGTCGCGTTTTTTGCCTAATTCTCTCTATTAATTCCAACCTGTCTATTGCAACTGCTACGCTACCGCTGCAAATTGTTACATCAAGACATTTGATGTGCTAGATTTTACCATATTCTCAGGTTTTAAAACTGCTCAGCCTCCCTCACTTCCTGAACTTGCCCCTTTGATACTTATGCGAAATGTCCATGCCAATCACAAATTGTTGTAAAGATGGTTATTTTATACTCGGAATGAGCTTGACAAGATGTGTGTGCCTGACACATGGAAAACGGAGCAACAGGCATTGTTGAAACCAATGATGATGGAGCAGAAAGTCTTTACACCTCTTGAGCAGATGTCGCAACAACCGGTATACGAGTAAAGGAGAAATTATGAAGTTTTATATTAAAGTAAACTCCATTAAAATACATGTATCCTTTCCAAACAGCCGTCAACTTGTGGAATAGAGGCTTGATCCTGACCTACTCTCATTGTGTTTGGCGGTTACGCTCTGGACTAGCAGCTGAGGTCATATGGAAGCAACAATGAGGCATATAAGAGGGTTTAATTTCTTGATTGATGAAAACATGAGGGTATATCGAAAGACAGGCACTGATTATGGTTTTGAACTCAGAAAAGAATTTGGATTGTGCAAGCCGGGCTTCTTTCACTTCCCGACTTTAGAGGAAATCCGTAGCAGTTTGGATTGGGTCGAAGTAATAATATTTAGGGCCTTGCCAAATGGTGATGTTGACGAAGATTGTTTAATGCTCGACAACCTCTCAAAAGAAAACTGGAGGCAACAAGTTTACGAACCAATCACTCCGAAATGGTGGTGTGAAGCCTTTATGGACCGTGGGTGGCAAGAATGGGAATTATGGAAAGAGGAGGTGTCCAACAAACTAAACTTAGAGGAAGTCATCAACCCTGTAAATCCTTTAGACATCGAAGACGCGCCATTAAGACCAACAGCTGAGGACTTAGAGTTATTACGAATTTGGGCTGGCACCTTTATTTATGCAACCGAGAGTATCGATTTAACCTTGCACAAGTTTTTGGGAACCGGACTGTATAACGATATCTGGGTGAACTTTGTTTTACATTATCACAAAAATCACACGAAACTCAGAGTGTTGGATATGGAACGTTTTGACGATAACCATATATGGGCAATGGACTATTTCGCGCTGCAAATGCAAGCATATTTGGGCTCTTTATGTCAGGGAGTGCAGAGCTGGCGATATTTTCACCATGATATGTATATGCCTGACGATATAAAACCGAGAGTGTATCCGTTTGAAGCAGCGGCGATACTGTGGAGGAGGGGGTTATAGCCATCAGGAACCAAGATGTTTGGAGGTTGCGTGCGGGTAAGTACGCAGAGTTAGTCTGGGAGGGATCGGTTAATCCTTGTCAATTAAATTCTATATGTACGAAAGCCGATTATCAATTATTTTTGCTTAACCCTGGTTTAAAATTGCCACCACCAGCCAGATACCATAGGTGATAGCCGCCAATCCAATCAACACAAAGCTGATATTCACCACTCTCAGTAGTTTATTGGATGGCTTTAAATCCAGCAGGACACTGCGTAATCCCAGCAGTGCATGGGTGACAACCACGATCAGAAAGATGATCTCCATGGCAGGAATGAATGCCATTTGGTAATAGCTGACGATCTGCTGGTGACTTAACAACCCCCCGGAAACAACAAGATGATTCACCACAAGGTGAATTACCAACACCGCAATCAGTAAAAAGCCGCTCAGGATTTTTGAAAACCAGAGGATGGCGCCTTCCCCGAACCGGTCAGAGGATTGAAAATGATCCTTCAAACTACCCTCCTCCAGCATGAGCGAACATCTTCCAGGCAAAGAATATAACGGCAGCTCCAGCCACCAGCATGATGATCAGAAAGAGTTGTTTTTGCCTGTCACCGCCAATGCCAAAACTGGTCAGGATGATGCGCACACCGTTCAACCCATGGATGAATACAGCCGCCACCACCAGTAATTCCCCCGCAATCCAGAAGGGGGTTTTCATCATGGCGATAAACTGATCATAGGCTTGCGGACCTTTGGCAAGTTTTCCAAGCATAATCAGATGCAAAACCAAATAAAGCACCAATCCCAACCCGCTGAGGCGGTTGATGATAAACGCCCACATGCCCACGCCACGCGAACGCGGATCAAACCACTTCATCCAGTTGACTGCTTTCGGCGTCTGCTCAGACATCAAGTCTTCTCCTTTATTCCCATCATGCGTTTGACACGCGTCAGAACGAGTTTTTTTCGCAGATCCATGATCCGCCAGGCGGGGTCGACGTTGGAGGGGCAAACCCGGGTGCACTCATAAGCGCTATGGCAGCGCCAAGCACCGTCTTCTGAATCGACGATGTTTAAAACATTCTCGCCAAAAGTCCCTGGTTGCTGCGCACCCGCCAAAACAGCCGGTCCGATATAGTCAGCGCTGGTTGCCGAAATCGGACAGGCGCTGATACACAGCCCGCACTCGATGCAATCCGCCAACCGGAGAAGATCTTCCCTTTCTTTTTTCCGCCCGCGGCTGGTTTCAAACGTATCCGCAATAACCGGTCGATGGCTGACCGCGTGCATGCGTTCAAACATGCCCGTCATGTCAACAGCCAGGTCACTGATAACCGGAAAGTTTCGTAAAGGCTCAATCCGCAGCGTGCCGCCGTTCCGGGTAACTGAGCGGAATGTGGTAATGCAGGTCAATTTTTCTTCCCCATTCACCAGCATGCCACAGGCACCGCAGGTGGAATGGTGGCAGGCATGGGAAAAAACAAGGCTGCGATCTTGGTATGCCCAAATCCGTTCGATTCCATCGAGGATATATTCATCCGGGTTGACAGCCACATCGAATTGATCATAATGTGCAGGCTGACCCGCTTTTTTACGAAAGATTTTAAAGATGATATTCCAGGTGTATTTTTTGTTTTCAGTCATTTTGAAAAATAAACTCGCGATAAGAATGTAAAATATTTTCTTTTGTTGTGCACTCCGCTTGCCAGCCCAGCTTTTTACAAACAATGTCAGCGGTCTTTTCAGCCATTAATCGCATGGTTGTGGCTTTGCCGCCAGTGATTGTCACCAGGCCATCAATGCCATCCCGAATTTTGTGATCAAAGCATTTAAAAGTTCGGGTAAGGCTTCCACCAACTGCTTCACTATCCAGCAGTGGCCTGGAAGCCATAAATGCCGCCCGCTGATTGGTATGCTTTATATCGGGTATTAATTCACAGCCCCGTTCATACATCAAGTCAATCTGTTCCTGAACGACTGGAATATAATCCAGATCATCTGCTTCAAAAGATGTTGTTCCCACCGTGATGAAATGCCGCTGCGGGACGATAATATCACCATCCCCCGGTTTATTGAAACGGTTGATGACAAGCTGGCAAAGTCTTTTATCATAGGTGACCATGATTCCTGGCGTGGGACGGATGGGTAAGTGGATATTTCCCGCCATTCCGGCAATTTTACCTGCCCAAACACCAGCCGCATTGACCACAATATCGCCTTCGATCACTTCTTCCCTGCCAGTAATCCGGTTATTGAACTGGACTGCCGAGATTTGAGAGCTGTGATTACCGGTTAATCCAATGACCTCACAAAACAAGCGGAATTGCGCCCCATAAAATTGAGCCGAAGCGGTAAAAGCCATTGCCAGACGCAAGGGATCAAAAGCGGCATCTGGAACGGTTACCGCGGTTTTTAATTGGGGATTCAGGTGGGGTTCCAATTCTAATGCCTGCCGTGGGGTTAATTCCCTGGTTGGAATCCCACATCGGGCGCAACCAGCCAGAAATTCTTCCCGGTAATTCATATCCTGTTCATTGAGCGCGATAAACAACCCGCCATTGGGTTCAATCACCTCCGGTACAATCCGGCTTAAAATAATATTTTCCTGAATACATTCAACCGCGGATTCCGGATCATCAACCGCGTATCTGGCGCCGCTGTGCAAAAGACCATGAGTCCTGCCAGAAGTGCCATTGACCAAGGGACCCCTTTCCAAAACAACCACATCTAATCCCCGCCGGGCAAGGTCATAAGCCAGAGCGACACCGGTAAAACCTGCTCCAATGACAATGACCCGTGGTTTATACATTTTTCATCCAATAAGGTCTGTACATATTAGCCTAATCAATCCAATCAAATGATCTGGTGACCGCTTTTTTCCAGCCAGAATAAAGCGCATCCCGCCGTGAGGCGGAAATTCGCGGCTGCCATTGATTGCTTTTTGCCCATTTCTGCTTTAATTCATGGATGTTATTCCAAAACCCTGTTGCTATTCCTGCGGCATAAGCCGCTCCCAACGCTGTTGTTTCAGCTATTCTGGAACGGACGACTGAAATCCCCAGAATGTCCGCCTGAAATTGCATTAAGGTCTCATTCACCACCATGCCTCCATCGACTTTCAGCTCATTAATCGCTATTCCTGTATCATTATTCATCGCATCCAGCACATCACGGGTCTGGTAAGCGGTAGCCTCCAGTACTGATCGGGCAATGTGTCCCTTATTGATAAATTGTGTCAATCCCACCAATACTCCGCGGGCATCGTTGCGCCAGTAAGGCGCAAACAAACCGGAAAAAGCGGGAACGAAATAAATACCGCCACTATCAGTCACCGAATTTGCAAGCTGTTCGACCTCCGCTGAAGTTTCAATCAGGTTCAGATTGTCTCTCAACCACTGAACCAGCGCGCCGCTGATAGCAATCGACCCTTCCAAGGCGTAGTTGGGCTCATATCCGGCGATTTTATAGGCGACTGTTGTTAACAAACCGTGCCGGGAGTGAACGATTTTACTACCGGTGTTCATTAACATAAAACAGCCTGTCCCATAGGTGTTTTTTACATCTCCCGGGACAAAACAAGCCTGACCAAATAAAGCTGCCTGTTGGTCACCCAGATCAGCGGTGATTGGCATTCCTGCCAAAGGACCCTCTTTCACCACTCCATACTCTTCGCTGGATGAGCGAATCACCGGCATTATTGTAGACGGGATTTGATAATGATTTAAAAGTTCATCATCCCAGGCCAGTGTGGAGAGATTCATACACATCGTCCGTGAAGCATTGGTCACATCCGTAATATGAATGCCTCCGTTAACACCCCCGGTCAGATTCCAGATCAGCCAGCTATCGATCGTCCCAAACAGAAGGTCGCCCGCCTCCGCCTTTAATCTTAAATCAGGGCTTTGTTGCAGAATCCACATGATCTTTGTAGCAGAAAAATAAGTCGCTATGGGTAAACCCGTTTTCAGACGGATCGTTTCCTGCATATCCGCATCCATTAACTGCTGGCAAATTGGTTTTGTGCGGGTATCCTGCCAGACAATGGCGGGATGAACTGGTTTTCCATTTTTCTTGTCCCATAAAACGGTTGTTTCACGCTGATTGGTAATGCCCAGCGCAACAATCCGGTCGGATTTTATGCCTGAAACTCTCAGTGCTTCCGCGATAACTTCCCGGGTATTTTCCAAAATTTCAAGCGCGTCATGCTCAACCCATCCCGGTTGAGGATAAATCTGCCGGTGCTCTTTCTGGTGTGATTGGACGATGGTTCCAGAATGATCGAAAATAATGCAACGGGTACTGGTGGTCCCCTGATCAATCGCCGCGATAAACATTATTCCTCCTGGATCAGTGAAAAGTACATTAATTACGTTTATATTATATTCTAATCAGCAGGGTTCGATTGACTTGAATAAGCGGTTGAATTCCAGTTGGAAAGGATGAGTTCTCTCTTTTTGATCAAAAACCAATATATAATCGGGCTTATTACCTTATCCTATTTAATGAAAGAAATGATCCATGAAAATATTAATGACCGGTTTTGAACCATTTGGCAACAGCAGTATGAATCCTTCAGCCGAGGTGATTCGAAATTTTCCTGCCAACCTCTTTGATAAACACCAGCTCCGGTTGGAAATACTGCCCGTGGTCAGTAAAAATGCGGGCGAAACCATCGTCGGCTTAATCGAAGAAACGAAACCGCAAATCGTCATCATGCTTGGAGAAGCCGGTCAGACACCGGCGATCTCGGTTGAAAAAGTTGCCATCAACTGGCTGGATTTCCGGATTGCCGATAACTCCGGCGAACAAATTCAGGATCAGCCGATCATCAAAACTGGCCGCAACGCGTATTTCTCAACATTACCCGTGAGAGCGATTGTCGATAAAATGAATTTAACTGGCATTCCCGCAAAAATTTCCTACAGCGCGGGAACATATATCTGCAATCAGGTTTTTTATCTGGCAATGCATACTTCCTTGAAACAAACTGTATTTCCTAAATGCGGTTTTATTCACCTGCCCTCTTTGCCTGAACAGGTGGTGGAAAAAAAACAACTGACCCCTTCCATGTCCCTGGAAACGAGCATCAAGGCTGTCATCACCGCCCTGCAAACAACGATTGAGCTTTATGAATTCACGCGCTGATTGCGTGGATCACCCGATTCATCGAATCCACAAGTTCAATACCAGATTTGGCTGAAAAAAGCTTGTGCTATAATGTGAAAAAAATTCTTAAATCCAAAAACAGGTGTTCATGCGTATATTCATAACAGGTTCAGCAGGGTTCATCGGTTCTGCGCTGGCAAACCGTCTGGTCAAGGAAGGACATTTTGTCCGTGGATTGGATGATCTATCCACTGGTAACCCGCAACGCCTCCTGCCCGAGGTGGAATTTCACCGTGGGGATATCAATGACCGGCCAAAACTATGGACTCTTCTGCAGGATGTAGATTGTGTTTATCATGTCGCTGCCAGAGTCGTCGTTCCCGAATCGGTACTTTTCCCCAGGGAATACAATCAGGTGAATGTTGGTGGAACAGTCACTTTAATGGAAGCCATGCGTGATGTAGGTGTGCGCCGGGTAGTCTTCGCCTCTTCCGGGGCAATTTATGGGAATCAATCCGAACAACCAGTAAAAGAAAGCGCTATCCCCCAACCCCGTTCACCTTATGCTGTCTCGAAACTTTCGGCGGAATATTATATTCATACCATTGGCGCTTTATGGGGAATTGAAACGGTTAGCCTCAGAATCTTCAACGCCTATGGACCCGGCCAGCCAATGCCTCCCACCCACCCGCCGGTCATTCCTTATTTCCTGAAACAAGCCAGCCTGAATTCAACCATGGTGGTTCATGGGAATGGCACCCAAACCCGGGATTACGTTTATATCGATGATGTGGTCAGCGGTTTGGTAAGCGCGGCTTCCGCTAAAAACATTAACCGCGAAACGATTAATTTAGGCAGCGGCAGGGAAACGAGCGTGCGGGAATTAACCCGTCTGGTTGCTCAAATCACAGAAAAATCACCTGAAATAATTTTCAATACCCGCAGCGATGGCGGACCAAGCCGGATGTGTGCTGATCTGACCAATGCGAGAGAAAAGCTTGGTTTTCACCCGAATGTCCCTCTTGATTTAGGGTTGGAACAAACCTTCAAATCCGATTTTAAGGAACGGCTCAAAAATTCCGCCTGAGAGATATTTCAAACCAGAAAACAGATTTCAATTGTACTTCAAAGGGCAATTTGTTATACTTTTGGCGTGAGCCAGACCGTTTTTCTTATGCAAAAAAAGTTTTTTAATGGAAAAAGAACTGCGGCTGTCTGTCTCTTTCTTTTCCTGTTAATTTTATTATCCGGATGCGAGGAGATTCAATCCAATAGGATGAATACCCGCACCTTTCCGGTTGATAGGCTATTCCGTTCCTTTTACCGGCAGGAGGGCGGTGTTGAGGTGTTGGGGCCAGCTATTTCTGTCATTTTTGCCTGGGGCGAGAATCAATGCCAATACACAGAAAACGCTCTCATGTGCTTCAACCCTGCCATACTCAAAAACAATGGCTATTTTTTCTTCCCAATCGGTGCTGTATTCAGTCTGGAAAAAGAGGAATTCACCATAAACCATGCGTCGGAAGTGCCTGTTTTTCCCGAATTTCAACGATTTTATGACCTTTTGGGAGGAGAAGAAGTCATTGGTAAACCACTGACCCCATTCCGTTTCAATCTCCAGGAAAAAAGGATCGAACAATACTTTGAAAATATCGGTTTCTACCGGATGACGGATCAAACCTCCAACGATATAAAACTGCTCGCTTATGGGGTTTACGCCTGCGACGTGAAATGCGAGTTCACTGCCAGGGTACATGCTGCGGTTAATTTGAATGCGGAAACGGTTACCATGCCTTTTTGGGAATTCATCACCAGATTTAAAAACCAACAGTCCTTCGGGAACCCTATCGCAGCTCCACAAGAGTTACAACCGGAATTATTCCAGCAGGTTTATGAAAATGCGGTTTTAATTGGCAATCCCGATCTGCCGGAAACAATCCACCTTCTTGATCTGCCGGTGCGGTTGGGTTTAAGGCAGGAACAGCCGGTTCCCCAGCAATATTCGTCCGAGGACCAGATGGTCTTTTATGTTGTAAACAGCCCTAATGGCTTTCATGTGCCGAAAGATTTTGACCAGTTTATTATTCAACATGGCGGCAGGGAGCTGGCAGGTGACCCGATATGTGAACCCTACCAGGAGAACGAGAATTTAAGACAGTGTTTTCAAAATTATTGCCTCGAATCCAACCCGGCAACCAGGAAGATTTCGATGGTTGCTTTGGGAGAGCAGTATTTGTACGGAGAAAACCAGGTCGTTGAAAATTTCGGTGGAATCATAAAAACCGATAACGTATCCATCACCGTCAAGGAGAAAGCCCCGTACATTTCCCCCAATGAGAACCAGGAATTGGAAATTCAGCTTTTACAGATCGATAATGGTTCACCGGTACAAAATATTCCCGGCTCATTAACGGTCACATTACCGGATGGCATAGAAACTGTGTATGATATCCAGGCGACGAATGAATATGGGTTAACCATCGTCACCATCCCTGCCAGCAAAACCGTCTCAAATGGGGATGTCATTACTTATGCATTATGTATGAATTTTGTTGGCGAAGCCCAGGTCTGTTTTAAAAACAGTTACCTGATCTGGGAATTTCATGGCTGACCTTCCCCAAAAAGAAGTACCTGATGTATGCGACCTGCCACGGAAGCCAGATCGATCATAAAAACGCCTGTCATTGAAGGAGAGGAAAGGATTTCACGCTTATTTTTTAAAGCGATAATATTCCCATTCTCATCCAATCCAACAGAGACAATCTCGATCGTATTAACCGGCGCTGAAGCAGCATAGTTACCTTTTATCCGAACCAACTGGTTGTTCAGTTCGTATTCTTCCTGCAATATCTCAATCTTTAATAATTGATAACGCTCATCTACCTGATTGTAAGGAATTGCTGAAACAAGAGAAGCGCTTTTTTGAATCTCCGCCGATATGATTGGTGGAAAATAAACCGCTGCCGGTATCTTTTGACCTGCTGGCAGAACATTCAACGCACCATTTCCCTGCCGGGAATAAGTCTGGTTGAGGGACTGGTCAGCGATGTTTACAGAAATAACCACGTTTTCCAATGATTCATCGGTTGGATTACTGACCCATACAAAACACCAGACACCCTGAACAACATCATGCAAGCAGTTTAGACCCTCCAGCGGCAGGTTGATCGGTGTTGGCTGTGGCGTCAGGTTTGCAGGTACGCTCGTCTGTGCTGGTATCAAAACCTGTGTCCCGACAATCATGACATTCGGATTAATATCGGGGTTCATTGTGCGCAGCAAATCGATGGGTACATTATAAAACCATGCCAATCCTCCCATTGTGTCACCTTTTTTTATTGTATGAACTCGCGGTGTGAACGTCGGAGAAGGTAACGGAGTTGCGGAATATTTAGGTTCCGCCGTGGCGGTGATTGTCGGGGTCGCGGTAATTGTTTTTGTAGGCGGAACAATTGTAAAAGTCAACGCGCTATCGGGCAAATGAAGCTGCCCCGAGGGAACACATGCGCTGATCAGCAAAGAAAAGATAAACAAATAAAGAAGCCGGTTTTTCCTTTTTTCCACTGCAAAAATGATAACATAATTGAAACAAATCTATAAACATGGATGTTTTAATTCATAGTAATTCATACACGATGGTCAGTTAGCATCCTTTTTGAACGAACTTACCCAAAAGAGGAATTGGTGATGTTCGAACGTATGTTAAAATTATGAGTGGGTTCATTTATCTTGAGGCTATACCGGTACACCACAAGGACAGGTCATTGTATATTCTGATAAGTCATCATTTCATCCAACACAGTATCACGGGGAACAGGTAATCTGATGAAGTCCCGTTTACCGATCATATATACTGTCCGTCGGATTCGGAGTAGACGGTTTACAAAATCCCTTTCAAACCAAAAAGCAAATAGGTCGCTTGCAATCGCTTTTCTTTCAAGCCTGCTGATTGCTTTCAGCCTTTCTGCGATTGGTTTGGGTTTCTTTTACACCGAAATCAGCAAGGATTTACCCCCGTCAGACTCACTTCCTCTCATGATGGACAGGCATAACGGCAGCCTGCTCTCGCCCACCATTCTCTATGACCGGCTGGGTACCACAGAAATATTCCGGTTGGAAACAAATAATGTTGAACGGCGATTTCTTCCTCTCGACCCGCAGCAGCCGGAATCGATCAGTCCCTATGTCGTTCAACTGGTCATCGCGGTTTACCAGCCTGACTACTGGACCGGCGCCGGATCATCCGGTTTTTCTTTTTCGAATTCCCGGTCAACAACCATCGCGGAGAAGCTGGTTGAAAAAACGCTGTTGTGGAATGAAGAACAGGGTTGGAAAAAATCGATTCGCACCAGGTTGCTGGCTGACCAGTTAATTAAAAAGTTCGGAAAAGCTCAGGTTCTGGAATGGTTTATAAACAGTCTTTCATTTGGAAAATCCACATTTGGTATCGATTCCGCAGCAAGGTTGT
>Ga0123335_1005743_pt1 | contig 14928 bp, 16 predicted proteins | sample BiotimSIPDNA_2_FD_89707 | JGI IMG/M metagenome (GOLD analysis project Ga0123335, IMG submission 89707) | Anaerobic biogas reactor microbial communites from Washington, USA - Biogas_R2 time_0 SIP DNA | ecosystem: Engineered > Bioreactor > Anaerobic > Unclassified | place: Washington, USA... | reverse complement strand
ACGCATGCGCCAGTGACCGGGGCGGATCCACTAACCACCAGTATTTTAGGGGTGCTCACTACCGTTCGCCCCTACTATCATCTAATCTCAACAAAAAATCACCCGGAAATGTCCGAAGCACCAGAAATAATTTCATTTAGTAGGTCTGTTTATTATAACACATAACGGGTTGCGGCACAACCGATGTGGCGACTGTAATGCAGAGTGCAACGTAGCTTTACAGTTGATATGGCGGTTGTGCCGCTGTTGATTGTCTGTAGCCAGCCCATTTTTTGCTACCATATTTCAATTCTTTTTCTTAGCGCGCGCTTCATTCTTTTCTTCTCATTTTTTACTGCGCTTTTAATCATGCTAACCAACCATAAAGAAGACTGCAAGAATCAACAGAACTAAATAAGAAGCGATATTCATGGTGATTACTGGTTTCCAGTATTTCTTCTTATTCTCTCTTTTAAATGAAACGACCCAATATTCAATGAAAACTGACAATATCCAGGCTATTGTCAACAAAACCAGCAATGCTCCAGGTACTGCATATTTCGGAAATGGTTCATTTGGGCATAACCATGCCGCTTCGACAATAATCGTAACCAAAGAGTCTTTGAAATTCCCAAAACCCGGCCCACAGGAGCCTCCTGTTGTTAATAATTCAATTCCAAACGCAATACCCCACGAAAGAGGGTACCCAATTATCGTCGAAAAGAAATTTGCCTTTGTGCTATCAAGAATTACTTCTCTCCATGTTGCTTCCATCATCTTTTTTAAAACAAGTGCTTCGATTGCAATAACAGGTACTGCTGCAAACAATGCGAACGGAAATTGTATAAAGAACATTGGTATTCCTGCATTTGCAAAACAGGTCCCGCTTACCAGGAATATGAAAAGCAATATAACTGAGCTTTTTTCTTTTAATTCTTTTATCTTCATTTCTTTTCCTTTTGCTACCATATTTCCTTCTTCTCTTCGCGCGCGCATTCTATTTCTTTTCGTTCAAATCTGGTAATTGATCAATCACTGTATCAAGAGGAACTGGTTTGATGCTTATGCTATTTGAAATGTTTTCAATCTGAAAAACGTTTTCACCGGTAAAATGCAGTATCAATTTATAAGATTTACTGTCAACAATGTACAAGGGCTCTTCGATATCAAAGGGAATCAAGTTCCAATAAATTCTTAATTCTTCTTCATTCAGTTTTCTCACTCTATATTCGTTCCCGTCATTCCTGATTTGTTCAACCAGAAATCGTTGAAGAGAGTCTAGTACCTCTTTTCCTTGCAATGCTTTTCCGGTTAATACTTGTCCGTTTCCAACATTGAGGTATAGCGCTGGTCCTTTTGCATTTGAGAAAGTTGAATTGTTCTTAATCTGCGACCATAAGAATGGGTAACATCCCACTGCTTTACTGAATAGAGAATCGCCCGTCTCATTCGAGCTAAATACCTTCATGATTTTGTCATATGCTATTTGATTTGTTGTACTATCTGCTTCCTTGTAGCGAATTTCATTTGAATAACTTCCACCTTGATTATATGTGTAGGCACAAAAACAAACCAAGGATGAGAGGATAATCAAACAACACCTGAATAAATAGCTCATTTCTCTTCTGTCATATGTCTTCATTTTCTGTTTTCCTCTTGTGCGCGCTTTTTCTTTAAAATTCTATAATCAATTCAAAAAATGGGCTGGCTGGCTATTGCAAACAACTGGAGGGATTATGCAGTCTGAAGCAAAAGTTCTTTTACCACATCACCCCACAACCTGCCGCTTCCTGAACCATCTTTTTTCTCGATAATCCTCAGGAAACTCATACCTGCGGCTCTGGCCGCCTCTCCGTCGGTATCATCTCTGTCCCCAACAACAAGGATCTGCTTTGGAGAAAGCTGCCATTGTGAGGCTATTTCAAGCAATGGTTTAGGTGAGGGTTTAAGCGCGCCTGAGGCTTCCGATGATGTAATTGTGTGGAAAAGAGAATGCTGGATTCCAAGTCCGTCGAGACGATCTTTAACGCTGTCATAATCGGATAAAACCGCAAGCTTTACGCCCGCTTCGTGCAGGCGGGAAAGAATCATATCCGTATCAGGGCGGCTATTGCGGAAAAACGGCATGGTTGACACAAATGCAGGGTAGAAAGTGTCAAGAATCCAGATCTTTGCCTGTTGAGCAGATATCTTTTCGATTCTGGAGAGACTTTCGCTGATTGCATCGAGAAGTTCAACTCTTGAGCCCATCTCTTTGCCGGCAAAACTGCCGCGTATCTTCATGAAACGCGGCAGGCGCAGAATATGGGGGAATACCTTTAAAGTCAGCAGCGGGCGTAAAATCCAACTCATCCGGTAAAGCGTCCCGTCAAGATCAAAAATTACACCTGCGAAATTGCTTTTAACGGTCATAATGGCTCAGCATGCGCATTCCCGGCATGCCTTGAAGATATTATCAAACATCTGTTCGATAGCATCGTAAGGTGTTGCCGAAAAGGCTATTCTGATAACATCTCCCAGAGCAATGATGCCTGTGTCGTACTTCTCAAGAAGCACTTTGCGCACCTTCTCGGCATCTCCACTCTTTACTCTTACACACATGAAGTATCCGGAGTTAAAAGGCAGGGGGCTGAAATACCGGCTATACTCGGTGCGGCTCTCCAGTAACTGACGGATCTTTTGATAACGGCGTTTCAGTATCGAGTATCTCTGTGCCTTCTCCTCATCATAGGAAGGGCTGGCGTATGCTTCAAGCAGGAGTGTCTGGGCAAGATTGGATGCATTAGAGATATTTCCTCTTATGGCTCCGGCCATCTTCGACTCAATAGCTGAGTAAAGAGCTGCAGAATTCAGTTTCGTTCCGAATGTGACAAACCCGACTCTGAAACCCCATACATAATCCTCTTTTGTGGGCCCGTCAAACTTTACGGCCAGGATACGCTCGTGAGCGTCGGCCAGAAGAGAAAAGATTGATTCCTGCAGAATACCATTTTCAAAAACCAGCCCGAAATAGGCATCATCTATGAAAACAACGATCTCATTTCCATCATTGGCCGCCTCAACAAGGATCTCCTTTATCTCCCTGGCCTCCTCGACAGTGATCGTGTAACCTGTAGGGTTGTTGGGGAAATTCAGGATTACGATTTTCTTGCCGATACCCGATTCCCTGATCTTTTCACGCAGCCCGGCAGTGTTGAATCTTGAATTGTCAACAAAGGTCGGAAATTTCTGAAGAATTCCGCTGTAGGCGTGGTTAAAGATCAGGTTGTAATTTTCCCAGAACAGATCAGGAGAAATCACAACGTCACCCTCGTTTACAAAAAGGTACCCTGCCATTGACAGACCATGAGTGAGAGCGCAGGTAACAACCGGTGAACTGAAGGAGATGCTCTTTAGTGACGGGTTCTTCTTGTAGAGAAGATCTTTCCAGATTTTCCTGATTTCAGGGCGACCGAAGCTGGGTGCGTAGGAAAAACTCTCCCTGTCCTTCAGGTTTAAAAGAGAACCCAGCGACCCCAGAACCATTGGTGAGCCGTTGTCTTCAAGAGCAGTCCCGATAGTAGCATTGAACTTCTTTCCCTTTGCATCTGCTGTCTGGGAGAGAATCCCATGTTTGGGGAAGTAGATCGCCTTGCCCCGATCCGAAAGAAGGTTGAATACATGTGGATTTACGGAGCGAATTGCCTCGTTTAATGCCTGTGCCTGCGGATCGAAGATCATACTGAAACCCCTGCGGTTAACTGCTCTACATAAAAACAGCCGGAAGATAAATCACCATTGATTTGATCTTTCGGCTGTTATTTGAGATTTTTTTTCAAAAGATTATTAAAATACCTAATTGTTGGTATTTGTGTCAAAAAAAGAACTATATCTCTATCTTTCGGCCTGATAACCACTTATAATAATTCGTGGTATTTTTTTTACCGGCATATCTCCCATTATGGCCATGTCTATCATTTAATGTCATAATATATCCGGTGCATTTTTCTGTGCTTCGGTATTTTTATTATGAGGTGTGAATTATTAATCTGGTCTTTTTTAATCAGAATTTTCTGGTACAAAGAGAGGTCATTTCATCTCTGAGGCGGATTCCGCAATTGCGTCTCATTGTCTTTGATATCACCTCAACACCCGTATCTGAGCAGGCTTTTTATGCGTCAAAAATCCTTGAAGAACAGAAGTGCAATGCCCTGTTTACCATTAATGAGTGGGGCCTTGACTGCGATGGAATAATTGCGGGGTTTCTGGAACAGAAAAAGATTCTGCACATAAACTGGTGTGTCGATGATCCATTCTTTGAGGAGATTATTCATAAGAGGAAATTCCGGAAATCAGATCTGAGGTTTGATTTCGTTTCTGATCGGGATTACCTGGAGAAAATGGAAAAAAAAGGGTACAAAGCCAGGTTCCTTCCACTGGGGACAGACCCATCCATGTTTTACCCTGTAAAGAGAAACTTTGTAAACGATCTGTCTTTTGTCGGAAGTTCCTACCTCGCGCAGGTCAATGAGTTTGTTTCGATGGCTGAAACATTCCTTACCGGCATGGTTCCCTTTCTTGCTTCCCTGCTTAGTCAGTACAGACAGGACAGTAGTCTTGACATTGATAAAAAAATTACAGCCAGAGTATCGGCTCTGGATTTACCCGAAAGTCTTTCCCCTGAAAAAGCTGTTTTTATCTGCAAACATTTTGCCGGCTATCTGTACAGAAAAGAGGCCGTTCTCTCACTTGCCCGGCAGTTCCCGGGGTTCAGGATTTATGGCGATGACGGGTGGCTTCGTGAAGTCTCTCCGGAAAGACTTGGAACTGTCAAATATGGAGATGAGCTAAGAGAAGTCTACAATTCCACAAAAATCAATGTGGATATTAACCGTGTAGTGATAAGAAACGGCTTTACACAGCGGGTTTTCGATACACTCGCATGCGGTGCATTTCTTATCACCAGCTCAAAACCCATAGTGGAAGAATTTTTCGAAACCGATGGCTCGCAAAAAGAGATTGTAACTTTTAAAACCCCCGATGAGCTCTCAGATCTGGCACAATACTATCTGATTCATGACACAGAACGGCAGAAGATCCAGGAACGGGGGCACAGAAAAGTGATGGCGGCCCATACATACGACCACAGGATTAAAGAACTGTTCAGACATCTAAATACTGAACTGCAGATTTCTTCAGCCCGGCATTAAGATTAAGGAGGCTTGAACCCTCGCGGCATGGTATTATAATCACCGTGGAATTTTCAGGAGAATTCCGGGAAATGTGAAATGTTGTATATTCAGATTTTTGGTAAATTCGACAATGGTACAGGATATGCTAGAACTAGATTTCATGAAAACTGTTACCTTGCGCTTGATCGGCACAACAATCAATTTCGCCTTGAACTTTGTTCCGGAAACTTACAAGGAAATGATAGACAAGACTGCTCCGGTCAGTTCTGTCCAGGGTTCAACGAACGGATGGGTTCGTAAAGAGGTTTACTCTGCTGAGAGCGGTTTCACTCATCACTACCACTATCACCCCGGCCCTGATAAAAATGCGCCTGTATTTCTTTTCCTGCACGGACTTGCATTCGACGGAAAAAACTTCTACAATGTGAGCAGTCTTGCACAAAAGTGGCAGCTTATTGCCTACGATTTCCCGGAAACATCAAAGATTTACCGGGGAGACATGAATGATTTCAAGTTTCTTATAGATGATTTTCTTGATACACTGAAAATCGACTCTCTGTTTCTCTGCGGGGTCTCTTTTGGCGGCGGGATAGCCACCCGTTTTGCAGCTTCACATGCCCGAAGAGTCAGGGCCCTTGTACTTGTGTCAACTTTCATCATGAATTCTTCTAAACTCGACCGTATCAAAAGCCGGGAAATGGCCCGTATAATCCTTAAAAACCCCGACTACAAGCTCCACTGGCTGATCGAAAGGATATATCGTCTCTCATTCAGCGGAAGCAACAATCCGATGCGGGAATTAAGAGGAATCGTAAAGGTAAAGGATCCTAAATGGTATCGTCAGGTGGTCAGGGCTATTACCACATGCGAAGGGCCCGAGGATGCCGTTCAAATTAAATGCCCGGTTATGTCGCTTTACGGTTCAAAAGACAAAACCGTTTCCCTCAAAAGCGCCCGCTCAATTCCAAAATTTATCCCTCACTCAAGCTTTGAGATCATTGAAAACGGAACACACGCAATGATGTATCTTCAAGGAGAAGAGCTCGCAGCCAGAATCATAGCGTTCTGCAAAGGGCTGCTTTGAAAGGTAATGGCTTGCAGATATTCACTTTTCCCTGAATCACTTATGGAACAACCCGGAGATTATTACAGTAAAAACCGCAGTGAACTGCTTGACCTGATGCCTCCTCTTGAGGGAACTGCTGTCCTGGATGTGGGTTGCGGGGAAGGGGGGCTTGGCAGGCTTTTAAAAGAAAAAGGGTGCAGCAGAATTTATGGCATAGAGCCTGTTACTGATGCTGCCAGAATTGCAGAAACTGCTTACGACAGAATCTTTAATTGTGATGTAGAATCAGCGATGGAATCGCTTCCCGAAGATTTATTCGATATTATTGTATGCGCCGATGTTCTTGAGCACTTAAAGGATCCATGGGAAATCCTTGAGCGGCTCAAGAAAAATCTCAAGAGGAATGGTGCAGTTGTAGCAAGTATTCCAAACATCAGAAATGGAAGAGTGATCGGAAGACTCCTGCGGGGAGAATTCGGTTACGACAAAGAGGGTATTCTCGATAAAACCCACCTGAGATTTTTCACATTCAACGGTATAATCAGGCTCTTTGGCGATTGCGGCTACAAGGTTGTCCAGATCGTGCCTGTTTATTACAAAGAAGCAGAAACTCAGATCCCGCTGTGGATGCAAAACGATGTTCCCGCAAAGCTTGAAGATCTTGCCCGCATCTTGACCGGCTCCGAACTTAAACTCCGTGATGATGAGCTTCTTGATTTCTTTACTTTTCAGTTTCTTCTCAGAGCGGTTCCGGTGAGGCAATAATGTCTCCTGTACACCGTTAATCTAATCTGATTTTGCAAAACATTTCTCAAAATTGTAATTTACGTTCACATGGAAACTGCCCGGATATCCCCCGATATGCCTAACAACACGGAAAACTCCTTTCATCGCATGGAACTGCTGACTGGAAGCGGTGCTCTTGAGAGGTTGTCAAGTACGCCTGTTATCCTCTTTGGTGTCGGTGGGGTAGGGAGCTGGTGTGCGGAGGCTCTGGTCCGTTCCGGAATAGCCAACCTTACTATTGTTGATTCGGATCTGATCTGTGTCACAAATATTAATCGTCAGGTACAGGCAACATTTGATACTGTCGGTCAGCTCAAAGTTGACGTGCTGCGTCAAAGACTTTTTTCAATCAATCCGGAAGCTTCAATCAATGCCGTGCAAACTGTTTACAACTGCAACACAGCCGCGCAGTTTGATCTGGGCAGATATAAATACGTTATTGATGCTATCGACAGCCTCAGCAGTAAAGTAGAGCTCATAATCAATGCATCTGCTTCAGGTGCCCTTATTTATTCAGCTCTGGGTGCTTCCTGCAAAATGGATCCCACCAAAATCAAAATTGCATCACTCTGGAAGACAGAAGGTTGCAGATTGGGACGATTTGTCAGGAAGAGGCTACGAAGGAGGGGCTTTAACGGCGATGTTACCTGTGTGTATAGTGACGAGCCCGCTGCAAAACCTCATAATGTAATTTCAGGATATGGAACCGGCGGGTGCATCTGCCAGCCCTCCGTGGATGAGGTGGAGGGTAAAGAGGATCAGGAAGAGTACAGCGCAAAAAAACAGGTCAATGGCTCCGCTGTACACGTAACCGCAGTTTTCGGTTTCATGCTTGCCGGGTTGGTAATACAGGAGATTGTTAAAAATCAAAACGCTGTTTCTGAACCTCAAAATGAACGGGCCGCAATGTCTGTTGAGACCTCAAACAGCAATTAATCTAAAGGAGTCATGATGTCTGATTCATTCGCAAGAAACCAGTTTCCTAAACAGTATGCCAAGGTCGATAAACAGCGCAAAAATGCAGAGTCAAATCCCCTCACAATTCAGGAGATAAATACACTTCTGGGTATGCGCATCAACAGGGAACCAATGTTTAAATCTATCGAAATATTTTATACCGAAGATTACAAAAAGGCGCTGAGTGAAAACGTGAGTGCTACTGAGCTGGAAAAGATTCAACGTTTCCGTAATGCGACTTCTGAAGAAGCATCTCTTCTTTATAATGACCTTCATGCCCGGGAAAAGTATCAATATACCGGCAGTGGTGCACAGGAATAGTTGATTACAGTCGTGGCACTCCGGCTGATACCGGATGCCGCATCTGTTTTAAATCCGATGAAAACTATACCTCACCGATTCTTTTGTTAACAGGGCAGAGGCTTTTTCTTCATCTTCGGTTGAAAATTCAAGCGCAACCCCGCACTCTGAGGAGATCTCTTTAGGGACAGGAATAACTTTGCAGCTGAGTCCGTTTTCTCTGCAGAGCCTATCTGCTTTTATCGTGTCTCTTGTAGATCTGAAAATTGCAACCAGCTTCATTTACTTATTCTTTTCAGTGCATTGAGAAGGTAACGTAAGTCTTCTTTTTTATGATACGGTGAAAGGGCGAACCTGACTGTTCCCGAAGGGAACGTACCAAGGGTCTGGTGAGCAAGCGGTGCGCAGTGAAGTCCCGCTCGTACTTCAATTCCAAAGTCTGAATAGAGGATTGCGGCTAACTGGCTGCTGTTGTGTTTTTCGTGAGTTATCGAGAACAGCGGTCCTTGTGATGCAATCTCTTTTGAGCGGTAGATTTTTATCTGCTCAATCGAGCTTATCTCATCCATCAAAGCTGTCAAATCAGCATGATCATGCATTGGCTCCGGGTACCCCTTTAGTGCTCCAAGGAGGCCGTGAATTCCAGTAAGATTCGGTGTTCCGGCTTCGAATTTATCTGGTGTAAAGGATGGCATCTCGAAACTCTCTGATCTGCTGCCTGTACCTCCGAGAATAAGAGGCGAAACATTCTCCGGATCCTTGCAGAATAAGCCCCCGGTTCCGCTTGGCCCCAGGAGTCCTTTGTGCCCGGTAAAAGCCGCATAATCGATGTCCCAGCCGTCGATTTTCAGATCTGTGTGACCAAAGGATTGGGCCAGATCAACCAGAATTGGAATCTCTCCGATCTGCTTCTTGATTTCCTTAATGGGCTGGATAACACCATTGACATTACTCTGGTGATTTACAATCACAAGCCGTGTGGATGGCTTTATAAAAAGGCTTAAGTTCCTGATATCTGCGGTTCCATCAAGATTATGCGGCATGATATCGTAACTGACGTTGTTTCTGCGGCAGATCTCACTTACCAGACGCATAACTGCATTGTGTTCCATTGGTGATATCAGTATATGGCAGTCATGAAGTTTAAGGCCGGACAAAATGGTGTTTATGGCAGATGTAGCATTAGAAGTAAAGCAGACATTTTCGGCTTTTCTTGTCCCGAGTTTTTCCGCGAGAATCTCTCGAACTGTTTCTACACCGCGCGAAGACTCCAGAATCCGTGGGTAAGAGCCACGGCCATAGGTTCCACCCGATTTGTTCAGGTATTCTGAGATATACCCTGCTACTTCAGGAGGTTTGGGGTAGGATGTCGCGGCATTATCGAAATAGGTGTTTATCATTGATTTCGCGCACTCAGGGAGAGATGATATGTTTTTTTGTGCTGAGTAATTTTCTTCCATGGTTCCGGATCAGGGGGTACTCAGATGCGGCTCTGACCGGGCAGGAAGCTGTGATTTATAGAAAATAAAAAGCCCCATACTCAAAGAGTAGGGGCTAAGGGGAAAAAAAACTATTTCTGGGAAACTGCAGCAGAATCTGCTTTGATTTCTTCTTTCAGCGAAGAGGCATCTTTGTTGATCTTGTTGAATTCATATTCATTGACAAGAAAAACTACATCCTTGCCCTCAGCTTTTACTCTGTAGCGGTCTTGTGAGTCTTTTGCTCCAAAGATCACCTTTCTGGAAGTTCCATTGGAGAAGGTGATATCTGTGTACAGCTCAGGGTTAAGCAGTCCCAGAGCCGAGTCACTGGATGAAGAGCCTTCAAAATCTGTAGCTTTCAGCTGTGAGAGGGAATTCAGCAGCTCATCAATCTGATCCTTTTTTGCCGGACTTGAGAATGGTTCCTCAATACTCCAGGAAGTATCTTTTTTGGCGAGTGTCACTGATACCCCGTCTTTTCTTTTCAGAGAAATTTTCGAAACAGATGCTTTATCAAATTTGACAATGGATTTGTCTCTCCACCTCTTCTGGTCGGTAAAGAATGAGTACTTGATGCTTCCTTTTACCATGTAAACGGAATTTGACCCGATCATCCTGACATAGTTGCTGCTCCAGTCAGGACCGTTCTTTCCAATAAGGAATGAGCCTTTGGGTGTCCCGTTTGCATCCAGAACATCAATGAACACTCCTGAATTACTGTCTACTTCGAAAATTGTCTGCTTGGCAGGATTCTCCGAGATCAGTTCATCTTTTTTCATGCTGGTCAGCTTTTCAAGGATAGCCGCAACAGACGCGCTGTCTGCGGCATATTCCTCAATCGCTGCAGTTTCGTCAGAAGCCTGGTCCTGAGCGACAGGTGAGTCTGATTTGACGTCTGATTCAGGAGCACTGGAAACGACCCAGATATCACCTTTACGGCGAATCTTCACTGAACCGGTATTGTCTTTAATTATCACCGCAGAAATGTCTTTCTCTGTAACTCCGGGAAAGAACATCTGCGATTTACCTGACGGGGAACTGTTTGTCAACTTTTCCCCAAGGATAATTCCCAGAACTGCAACTGCCAGGATGGCCGTGATATAAAAGAGTTTCTTTCCGCTCATTTATTTCTTCTCCTCCGTTTTTTCCTGAGAAACTACAACAACAGGTTCTTTCCTTCTAATAAAAATAACAAGTCCGACAATTATCACCAGAAGTGGCATTACGAGAATGTTGGCAATCCGGATCATATTGGGCTTTGATGAGTTCTCTTTGAGCAGATCCGCTTCGATAGTGCGGTCCTTAAGAGAGCGTGTACGTATCGCAATCAGGTTGTTGTCAAGCGACATCCAGTCAACCAGGTTAAGAAGCATTGCCAGATTGCCCTGAATTGCGTTCTGACCAGATACAAAATCTCCATCTCCGATTACAACCAGATTGCCGCCTTTATTTCCCGGGGCAATTTGCCTGTTGGCGTCCTGGGGACTGGGTTGAAGCTTTATCTGGCTCAGGGTGTCGTCTGCATCATTTACCGACGGAATCGATTTCCCTGCAAAATAGCTTGAGAAATCACCTTTGAGGTGAGCTGCAATGTTATGCTGGTTCAAGGTTGCACCAGAAGCAGGTGCCCACTTCTGCTGAGGATTGAGGTCATAATACCCGCTTACAGTCCAGCTCTTCTCGCTTGAACGGGCAAGAACAGTTGCTTTTACAGCAGAAGATTTCTTTGTTGAGTCCTGATCGACTAACATGGTAAGAGAGCTTGCCCACGGGAAAATGACTTCTGTAAGAGGCGCCACAGCCGGGTTGGCCTTCTCAAAGCCATCCTGCCCGAGTCTTATAAAATAAGGGTAGGGGACTGCCACATTCATCTGGAATGGTCCATATTTCTGGGGAACAGTTACCTGTCCGCACTGACCATCCAGAACCATGTTTTTCTCTACGCGTACCCCGTAGTGCTCTAAAAGATCAAAGAGCTTTGATTCCTGAGGAATTGCCCTTACACCCATCTGCATACTTACCTCAACTGCATCAGCCAGCACGATAAGGTTGCCGCCTTTCATGAAGAACTGATCGATTTCAAACAGCTTACGGTTTGTCATATTCCCGACACCGGGAATGATAAGTGTCTTTATTGAACTGTCGATCGGGGCACCGCTTGAGATGTCAATGGTGCTGACTTCGTAATTGGCGCGCAATGCTTCATACGCCTGAGCGAGCTTTTGCTCGGTTGTTTCTGGCATGCCCTGGTTTTGCATTTGCATCTGCATCTGAGGCGGTATCGGTGGTAGTGTATCGATTTTCAGGATACCGATTTTTGGTACGGATTTCCTGGAGACCTTCATAACAGCCATTGTCAGGTCATATTCGAGGTTCTGAAGGTTCTGTACGACCGGGAGGGCTTCCTTTTTGTCTTCATAAAGTACTGCGATACCCAGATAGCCTGCCATCACCTGAGCCTTGTCCTTTTCAAATGTCTGCATCTGAACTTCCGGAATACCTAAGGACCGGGCCATGGACTTGGCATCTTCGCTCTCTGCGGGATCTTCCCAGGTGATTCTGAGATTTTTCCCGGCATAGGCCTTGTACTCCGCAAGAATGTCTTTGACATCGGTTGACACTCTTGTCAGGTTTGGAGGCAGATTTTTTGAGAAGTAGACCTTGACATTGACGATGTCATCGAGGCCTTTGAGTATTTTCTTTGTAGGTTCGGAGATGCTGTACTCTTTACCCTCTGTCATATCTATTCTCTTGAACCACTTTACACCAAGATAGTTTGCAACTGCAAGCAGCCCGAGAATCACCAAAATGTAAATCAAAAGCTGCGTACGATTCTTTACTTTTTTTGCTTCCATAGTATTTTCCATTCCCTCAGAGAAGGTTTATTCCCATTTCCTGCTGCCTAAAGACTGTACATTCAAGAACAGGAAAAATCCTGTAATTGAGACATAGTAGATGATATCACGGCTGTCGATAACGCCTCTTTCGATACTCTCGAAATGATTCCCCAGCCCCAGATAGTTCATTACCGGAACAAGCCAGGAGGGCGCAACCATGGTTACAAACGGGCTGCCGATGAAAAAGAAAATGAAAGTGACCACGACTCCCAGAATAAAAGCCACAATCTGATTCTCGGTAAATGAGGAAACCCACAAACCTATTGCCAGATATGCAGCACCCATCAGAAGAGCTCCCAGATAACCGCCGAATATCGGACCCGGGTCAGGAGAACCAAGAATTGCGATTGTGATGGGAATTGTTATTGAGAGAAGAATCGTGATCGAGAGAAATCCGAAGGCGGCAAGGAATTTTCCGAATACTACCTGAAAATCACTTACCGGCCAGGAAAGAAGAAGCTCAAGGGTCTTTACTTTTTTCTCCTCCGCCCAGCTGCGCATGGTGATTGCCGGAACAAGGAAAAGAAAAACCCAGGGAAGTAAACCGAAGTATCCTCTCATATCGGCCTGGTTTATTAGAAAGAACCCCTGGAAAAACAGAAAGCTTGTTACCACCAGGTAAACGGTGATAAAGACATAAGCTATGGGCGATATGAAAAAGGACTTGAATTCCTTTTTGAAGATGGTTAGTATGCTGTTCATGAATTATCCCCTTGTCAATTGTGTGAAAACATCTTCCAGACTTGCCGATTCTCTCTTGAGTTCCGCCAGGCTCAGTCCGTTATCGACTGCACACCTGAAAATTGCCTCACCTATATCTTCCTGTGATGCAATGACTTCGGCAGTAACCCATTCAGAGCCGACATTTACAATTTTTACAGCACTGACCCCGGAGATAGTGGACAGCTTACTCTCGACCGCCAAACGGTCTCCTTTTAAGCGGACCAGATAGCAGTTACCTTTGTTTGACTTTGAAGTCAGCTCATCGGGGGTTCCGCTTGCGACCATCTGCCCGTCATTAATAATAAGAATGCGGTCGCAGGTCGCGCTTACTTCTGAAAGAATATGTGAACAGTAAATTACCGTTTTTTCTTTGCCCAGGCTCTTTATTAGATGTCTGATTTCGATAATCTGGTTGGGGTCAAGACCAGACATCGGCTCGTCTAATATAAGAAGGTCTGGATTGTGCATCATCGCCTGTGCCAATCCCACTCTCTGACGATATCCTTTGGAGAGCTTGCCAATCTGACGGTATGCCATTTTCGTCAAGGCACAGATCGAGAACAGTTCATCGATTCGCTTTTGCAGTGCGCTGTCCTTAATGCCCCTGATTTCACCGACAAACCGCAGGTATTCCACTACAGTCATGTCGTTATACAGTGGGTTGTTTTCAGGCAGATACCCGATTTTCCTCCGGACCGCCAGGCTCTGGTTTGCCGTATCACAGCCATCAACCTGTATAGATCCCGATGTAGGCGGGATATAACAGGTAACCATGCGCATCGTTGTCGATTTGCCTGCACCGTTTGGACCCAGAAACCCGAATATTTCACCTTTTTGGATTTGAAAATTCAGGTTGCGGACTGCATGTACTTCACCAAACTTCTTGTTGAGGTTTTTAACCTCTAACATGAATGGATTGTTTGTTTGACTCATAGTACACCACCATATTTTGAAACAGATTTTATTAATAATTGTAAACAAGTTTCGCAGGGATTAAAAAATATGTTTTCCGGATAGTTGATTGTCAATCGCTCAGTCCTTTTCTGTGAAAATTGTAAGTTATAAAAACAAACAGAAAATATGCTCTGATCTCCGCGCCTGGTTCATATTTGAACAGAAAGCGAATCAGAGTACGTTTTCAAGTACCTGAATATTGCAGGTGTTCAGCAATAATAGAATGGAGGAGAATCGAAACTGCCTGTTTTTATCATTAAACCTGAAAAACACAGTTCGATGAGGCAAAAATCGTAACCTGTTGAGCGCTAAGGCTTTCAGGTATCTTGATCTTATCACCTTGCCGATAAGACCTGCAATGTCTTCAAGTGTTATCATCGCAAAGTCTCAAAGTTTTTTATTCTCCCCAACGGCGACTTTTTTGTTAAACCTAAATTCCGCAGTTGGATGCGGCGCATTAGCGCAACCTGTTGATTGCTAAGCCATTCAAGTGTCTTGGCCTTATCACCTTGTCGATAAAGCCTGCGCCACCTTCATGTCTTATCAATTCAACATGTTGCGCTACTTCAACCACCCCAACTGCGGAAATTAGGTTAAATAAAAAGGAGAGGATT
>Ga0123335_1005742_pt1 | contig 14932 bp, 7 predicted proteins | sample BiotimSIPDNA_2_FD_89707 | JGI IMG/M metagenome (GOLD analysis project Ga0123335, IMG submission 89707) | Anaerobic biogas reactor microbial communites from Washington, USA - Biogas_R2 time_0 SIP DNA | ecosystem: Engineered > Bioreactor > Anaerobic > Unclassified | place: Washington, USA... | reverse complement strand
TGAACAGACTGGTAATTTGTTTGTTAAATACCTGAATAAAATCGAGGTTTTAACCAGCGAACCAGAAAAATGGGACGCCCCCAGGGCAAATCCTGATAGTGGCATAGTCTATCCTGGGACTATGGTAGCTTTGAGTAATATAAACAGTGATGATGATAAAATCCACTATACAACCGATGGCAGTGACCCGACCATGTATAGTCCTGTATATAATTGGATTGCCAGCAGATGGTGGACAGCCCGGGCAGATGTTTTAGGCAGGATAAATCATCCCTTAGGGCCTATTGATGAAGACACCACCATCAAGGCAATAACTATCGGCCCCGGCAAGTTAAACAGTGATGTGTCAACTTTTACATACCGGGTTGGTGAAGAAACAGTGGAGGATATAAAACTACTCATCAATCTGGGCATCGGTACGAAAAAAGCCAGTATCAATGGAGTTGCCTCTGCTCTGGACGCCGAACCTTTTTTAAACCCTAAGGTTGGGCGCACTCTGGTACCATTGCGCTTTATCGGTGAAGCACTGGGGGCTGAAGTGGAGTGGGATCCTGAGAGTCAGAAAGTCACTGTCAATCAGGGTGATAAGGAAATCATTCTTGTTATAGATTCTACTATAGTGTTTGTTAATGGGATAGAGCGGACTATTGACTGCGCCCCGGCAATAATGCCTCCTGGACGCACATTTATACCTTTAAGATTTGTAAGTGAGACACTGGAAGCGGAGGTGATATATGATCCGGATACCGGTCAGATATTGATCACCCGGTAAAATAATATTGCTCCGAGTTTGTGTGCCTAAAGCTTAAAGTCATGGCAGCAGACCGGCAGGGTACATCGGGAAACAGATGTGCCTCCCAAGTTGGAAAGGAGCCAAAACGGATAAATGTATTCGGCTGGCTTCTGGCGGTCGAATTTTTTATTGGCTGTGAAAAGAGGGAGTTTTTGCAGCTATCAAAGGAGGGGAAAGAGAGAAACAGGATTGGGATTGCCTGCTATTATTGGATCAGATTTGATTCGAAAGATATAGGGGAAGGAGCGTAAATATGTTTTTAAAGCAAAAAAGATGGGGAAAAGGCATAACAATCGCATTGGCCTTTGTATTCCTTTTCCAGTGTATGGGCCTGATGATGCCCGAAACAGCCAGTGCGGCTACCACTGAACTTACCATCAGCAGATTGGCCAGTGATGGCAAAACCGTACTGGAGCAGGTTACGGTCGATTACCACTTTCTGGAGGAAAACCTGGATATATTAGGAGATGGGGTAACCCGTTATTATTGCCAGGGACCGGTTTTTATAGATGACCCAGATCCGGAGACCCAGGAAATGCTTCGCTGGAACCAGGAGGAAGACACGAACTGGGCCGATAAGGATATGGGAGCCGTTAAGGGCACAAATTTAGCCGACCTGTGTGACCTGGTAGGAGGTATGGACCCAGGCCAGGAATTAGAGATAAAAGCTATAGACGGTTTTAAAAAGAAATTTGCTTATGAGAATGTTTATGAATACGATGCTGACCGGGAAGGCCCCATGGCAATAGCCTGGTGGGGTGATGGCAAATATCCCGACACTGGTTATAGTGACGGAATGCGCCTGGTTTGGTTTGCCGGAGCTTCAGAAAAAGAAGATGGACCAGACGGTCCGGGTCTTTACCATGTGTTTGGTAACTGGGAATGGCGGGAAGCTGCCGATTCGAAGTACTGGTATTATTACAATAACACTCACCCGACTACCACTGGTCTGTCGGTGCAGAAAGTTTCTCAGATCAATATTTTGACTGATGAAGAGCCCCCTGCTGAGCCGCAAATTGATGTCCTCTATGAAGGGACAGTTGTATTGGATCCAGAGGGAACTTTTACAGTGACTATTAAGGGTAATGACTATCCGGTCAATGAAAACACCCCACTGGGCGCTCTGCAGGCAGCGGCAGAAACCGGAGATTTTACCTACGCCTTGTCCGATAAACGCTGGTCCTACGACCAGGTACTTTTGCTGGATGATGTAGGCAGCTATTTGCGTAACACTCCTGGTAACTGGTTTGCATATGTCAATGATGTCTATAAAGATGGTTACCAGAACAACCCAGCTGGATTAAATGTTATTGAACTGGCTGATGGTGATAAGGTCGAATTCTATTATGCAGCGGGTGTCTCAGATCCCACCGATCTCAATGCAATAAAGGCAGCTGCAACTGCAGCAGTAAAGACGATTGCCTCCATTGAGGTTCCTTCTACAATGGATGTTCTGTTTGACGGAACAGTTGATCTGGATCCCAGCGGAACCTATACAGTGACTATTGGCGGTCAGGAGTATACAATAGGTCAGGCTACCCCACTGGGAGCCCTGGAAAATGCTGCGAGAGCCGGTGGATTTACTTATGCGGCATCTGCTAAAAAGTGGGAAGATAGTGGAATACTTCTGTTGGACGACATTGGGGCATATCCCTATGAGAAAAATGGCAGTCGCTGGAACGCCTATGTAAACGGTGTTTTTAAGGATGGTTATGATGCGGTTGCTGATGCCTTGAACATGATAGAACTGATTGATGGTGATAAGGTTGAATTCTATTATGTTCACAAAGATACTGATAAGAACGATCTGGATGCCGTTAAGGCAGCAGCAACTGCAGCGGTGAAAACAGTTGCATCCACATCGGCAGCGGATGTTCTATTTGCTGGAAATGTTGCTCTTGATCCGGGTGGAACCTTTACCATAACCGTAGGTTCCAATCAGTATCCCATTGACCAGAACACACCTCTGGGAGCTTTACATGCCGCATCGATAGCCAAAGGTTTTACTTATAAGGCTTCCGACAAGAAATGGGGCGATAGCGGCATACTCTTATTGGATGATATTGGTGATTATCCTTATGTAAAGAGTGGCAGCCAATGGCGGGCATATGTAAACGATGTCTTTAAAGACGGTTACGCAGACGTCAAAGATGCCCTGAACAAAGTTGAACTTTTCGAAGGAGACAGAGTTGAATACTACTACGCAGCTGGAGTCGACTCAGCTGATCTTGCTGCAGTCAAGGCAGCGGCTACCGCGGCAGTTAAGATGGTTGCAGTAACTGGCGAGGCTCCTACTGAATGGACACTCCAGCTTACTGGAGCCAGGGACGAAAATGTCAGCCGGGATTATTTCGAAGAGGGTCTGTTATGCCGTGAAACCCACCGGGCCTCCTGGACGGATGAAGAAGGCAATGTCTGGGCTGGTGTGCCTTTATGGCTCCTGATAGGTATGGTGGATGATAATCCTGATATGGGCAATAAGCATATCAATTTCAATGATGAATTGGCTGCCCAGGATTATGAAATCAAAATAATAGCCGGTGACGGCTGGTCTACAACCTTGAGCAGTAAAGACATTGCTCGCAGTGATGCTTATATTATTGCCAATACTCTTAATGGCGAACCACTGCCTTTGAAGACTGAATCTGACAAGGGTTGCTGGCCTCTTCACCTGAAAGGTTCTGCAATCGCCGGCGGGCAGCAGGTAGGTAATATAGTGCGCATCGAATTGTCCGGTCTGCCGGAACCTCAGGCAGGATGGACATTGGAACTGCTGGGTGACATTGGTGATACCATCACTCAGGAAGAATTCGAAGAAGCAACCAAATGCCTGCATGATGCAAAATGGACCGATATCGACGGCAATGAATGGTCCGGGATACCCTTATGGGTGCTTTTAGGAGCTGTAGATGACCTTGAGATGACTGGTAACCATTGGACCTTCGATGAGTCTCTGGCAGCTGGTTATACTGTTAAGGTCTCTGCTGGGGATGGATTCAGCAAAACCTTTGCTGGTGCTGATGTGGCTAACAGCAACGATTATATCGTAGCCAACAAAATGAATGGCGAACCCTTGCCGGAAAATTTAGCACCTCTGCGTCTGGTAGGAGATAGTGTTACCGATGGAGAGGGTGTGCTCAAGGGAATGGCGGTAGGGCAGATTGCCATGATCGAAATTCCTGAATTGCAGACTCCTCCGGCAGCAGAAGGCAGCTGGAACTTGTCTTTGAAAGGTAAAATCACTGATGTGATGCCCCAGGAGGAATTTGAAACAGGAGCCTATTGTCCTGATTCAGGTCATCTGGCAACATGGACTGATGGTGAGGGTAATGAATGGTCTGGTATGCCCCTGTGGCTGCTGGCGGGCTGGGTAGATGACCGCAAACCGCACAGTTATGACTTCCCACAGGCACTTGATGGGTATAAAATCATTGTGAAAGCGTCTGATGGCTATAGCATCGATCTGGATAGTAAAGATATCAATAAGAACAATAACTATATCGTGGCCAATAAAGTCAATGGCGCCTATCTTACCGATTCCTGGCCCCTACGTCTGGTTGGTCCGGGTGTTGCAGGTGAAGGTGGAAAACTGGGCGGTCTGAGTGTTGGCAATATTGTAGAAATCAAGCTCACTTCCTTCGCCACGGGTGGAAGCGGTATCATTCCTGATCTGCGTATTGTTAAATTAGGCCAAGATGGCGTGACTGTAGTAGACGAAATTACTCTGAATTATCTGGACATGATGGATAGGTTCGATGTCTATGGTGATGGTGAAACTGTTTACAAATACCAGGGAATCACCAACAACCCGGATGATATCTGGAGTCCGGATGATGAAACTGTAGGTGGCTTTAAAGTCGCCAACGCGATAAAAGGAACTCTGGTAAGGGATCTTGTGGGCCTGGTGGGTGGCATGGGTACCGGTACAGATGTTGATTTTGTTGCCAAGGATGGCTGGGTAACCACCATGCCTTATTCTTCCATTCATCCTGACCCGGCAGTTTTTGCCCGCCAGGGTGAAGCCGTTCTCGCCTGGTATGCTGATGGACAATATGTACCGGATTACAAGGATGGGATGAGACTTTTCTTTACCCCGGAAGATACCATTTATGGTCAGTGGGACATGCATGAATCACTACCGGAACCTTACTGGCATTATTATTATGGTGATGTGATGTATCCATCCTGTGCAGGAGTATCGCCTAAATATATCAACGAAATAAGGGTTTACTCCGTGCCTGTAGAGGATTGGACATTGGAACTGGACGGCTTGGAAATGGAAGGCGGGCTTCACAAAGAGATCAGCAAAAACTATTTTGAAGATGCACTGACCTGTACTTTTGGAGCCGATCATAAGAAAACTTATACCGATTCTGATGGCCGGGTCTGGGGAGGTATGCCTCTGTGGCTTCTGGTTGGATTTGTCGATGACGCGGACCAACATTCCAGTTATGCTTTCAATGCTGATCTGGCTGCGTCTGGTGCTTACCAGGTAGTGATTGCTGCCGAAGACGGTTTTACAGTAACTATCGACAGCACTGAAATCGCCCGCAACCTGGACTTCCTTGTTGCCAATACTGTTGACGGACTTCTCATGACTGATGCAGACAGCAACTGGCCTTTGAAATTGGTCGGTCCGGCTGTGAGCGGGAAGATGTCGATTGGCAATATAGCCAGTATCAAACTGGTGCCTGTTGCTGCAGGTGCAGCAAAATATTCTGTTGCTCCAGCAGCAGATCCGACCTATACCATAGGTGAAACTCCGGCAGGCATAAAGACAATGACTGTCAATGCTGGAATCACTGGATTAAACTATTTCACAGTGGATATTGCCCCCATCGTTTCTCATAGTGGAAATGAAACGGTAGTCTTTACCCATATGAGGAATGGCAGCCAACTGCAGATAAACGCTACCAGAGCTGATTTTGACCTGGTTGGTACTGCGAAGGCAGGCTTCAACGTGACAGCCGGAGATATTGTTCGGGTTTACATTGTAGATGAATTGACCAATGATGTTGATCGTAACCCGGTAATGCTGCAATAACATTAGTGTTGATGTGATGAGACAGTAAAAGAGTGGGGCAAAACCCAGGCGATAAATGCGCCATAGGGTTTTGCCCGACCCTGTCTCTTTAAGTACTGGACAAAGGAGCACCTGCTTATGAATTTAAAATTTGGCTTCCATAAAAAAAGGGGAGTCGGGCGGATTGGCTTCCTGGCCTTATTTTTCCTGATAACTCTTTCTCTGTGTTTTGTCCCGGCCAATGCCTGGGCAGATACAGGGGCAGAGGAACAGATCATTTTGACTTGGTCTCAGGACCCGACCACTTCTCAGGCCATAACCTGGTTGTCACCAGAAAGTGATGCCAATACAATAAAATATATGAAAAAAACAGATTATGATGGTGATTTCGCTGAAGCTTCCAGTGCAGCAGCGGCGAGAGAAAACTTTGCTGATTGTGAACAATATCGTTTTTCAGTTGTGCTTACTAACCTGACCCCGGATACATCTTATGTCTATCGTGTGGGCAGTGAAGATGCCTGGAGCGGAGTGAGATCCTTCAGAACTGCCGGCGGCGGGGATGATTTTACTTTTTTGTATCTGGGTGATGTTCAGGAAGGCTATGATGACTGGGGCGATCTGATCGAAAACATTTATGCTGATAATCCTCAGATCAGGTTTGGTCTGATCGGAGGCGATCTGATCACTGGTGGGCGTGATTGTACGGAATGGAGCGAATTTTTGACGGCGGCAACCGGTGTTTTCTCACAAATACCTATGATGCCTGCCAAAGGCAACCATGACAAGGAACTTTTTACTGATTTCTTTGCTTTGCCGGACAATGGTCCTGCAGGCTATACTGATATATTTTATTCTTTTGACTATGGTGATGCCCATTTCACAGTATTGGACAGCAGCAACGTCACTACTCCTGCGATAAAACAATGGCTGCAGGCTGATTTGCAAGCTACCGACAAGAAATGGAAGTTTGCCATGTTCCATCATCCTCCCTATCAAAATTTTGATGATGGCAAACCCGTTGCTGATGCTCTGAGGGAACATTGGGTACCCATCTTCGAGGAAAATCAAGTGGATATGGTTTTTGTCGGACATCAGCATGTATATATGCGTACCTTTCCTATTTATCAGGGACAGGTAATGGAAAACTCCTATGGAGTAGTCTATGTAATAGGAAATTCAGGTTCCAAATTCTATAATCTGGGGCCAGGGTATCCATATATTGCCAGACAGGAACATGGCAACAACTACCAGGTCCTGGAGCTGGATGGTGATGTACTGACAATGACTTCCAGATATCCTGATGGCAGCCTTATTGAAACCTATGTATTGGATAAAGAACAGATGCAGGGGAACGAAGAAGAGGAAAAGTTGCCGATAACACTGGAGCTAAGTGGAACTACGGCTGTTGTTGGTGATCAAATAACTGCTTCAGGGCAGACAGCACCAGATGCCTGGGTCCCCATTAAAATAATAGATGAGGCAGGCGAAATAGTATTTTTTGACAGTGACAAGGCAGACGCCGCAGGGAATTACAGCATTGATTTCATCATACCTGATGATGTTTCCGGTGTATTAACTGTCATTGTGGGAGAAGGCAGTGATGTTGCCCGGGAGGATATTTATATAGGGGCAAAGATCACCCTTGTATTGAGCAAAACCATTGCCAACGCTGGTGATAGTATTATTGCTTCAGGTGAAACAGCATCAGGTGCCTGGGTTCCCATTAAAATAATCGATGATCAAGGCAATATAGTGCTTTTTGACAGTCACAAGGCAGACGCTGCAGGAAAATACAGCATAAGTTTCATCATACCTGATGATGTTTCCGGCGTATTGACAGTCATCGTGGGAGAAGGCAGCAATGTTGCCCGGCAGGATATTCATATAGAGTGGGGGATCACTCTTGAACTGAGTAAAACCGCTGCTCTCGCGGGTGAAAGTGTTGTAGCTTCGGGCAAGACAGCTCCAGAAGCCTGGGTCCCCATCAAAATTGTTGATGAATGGGGTAATTTGTTGCTGTTTGATGCGGGAAAGGCAGATGCCGAAGGTGATTACAGTATTGAATTCGTCATACCGGGAGATGTCTCTGGGGTGTTGACAGTCATTGTGGGGGAAGGCAGCGATATTGCCCGGCAGGACATAAATGTTGGCAAGGAAATAAGTTTCTCTTTAAGTGATTCATCTGCTTTTGCCGGCGATACTATCACAGGTACGGGGAGAACTTTACCCGATACCATGGTGCCTTTCCAGATAGTGGATGAGGAAGGCAATGTGTTGATCTCCGGGATCGCACAGGCTGATCCTCAGGGCGATTTCAACTTCGAATTACCCATACCAGAGAATGTATCGGGTGATATGGAAGTAATGGTTGGTGAAGAAGGACGCATAGCTTCTCAGAGTCTTTATGTTGTAGAAGACTTCAGTCTGAATCTGAGCAAAGAAAGAGTCGTTGCTGGTGCTGTTATTGAAGCTTCCGGCACAGCTCTGCCTGGTGACCAGGTTCCATATGTTTTGGAAGATGAAAAGGGGAATATTTTGCTTTCCGGTGCAGAAACAGTGGATGCAGCAGGAGATTACACTTTTGATATCCTTATTCCCGAAAATGCGGCAGGCATACTGACCATCACGGCCGGTAAGGGCAGCCATGTAATTTACAAAACCATAACTATCAAAGGGATCGATGAATGTTTTATTGCCACGGCTGCTTTTGGTTCCAAGTACACATGGCCGGTAGCTTTGCTGAGAGATTTTCGTGATCAGCACTTACTGACCAATTCTACAGGTACGGCTTTTGTGAAGCTGTATTATCAGCTTTCGCCGCCCATTGCAGATATGATTGCTGCTGATCAGGGACTGAAAACTCTGGTCAAAGTATTGCTTGCACCAATAATAGCGATAGTTTATCTGGTATATCATCCTGCATTGGTGGCAATGCTGCTAGTTTTATTGGCTGGATTGCTGATGTATCGTTTGAGAATAAGAAAAAGGCCGGGGCTGGTTTAGTTCAGCATCCGGTATTACTTTGTTGTTAATGAGATAGTATCGGGATATTCCATGATTTGAGTGAGGAAGGGATAAGAGGATGAAGCGCAGTATATTGATCTTTTTTCAAATGGTTTTATTGCTTATGATATGCGTTCCCGTGGCACTGGCTGACAGTTCCATAAGCATATCTGTGGATAAAACCACGGCAGAAGTTGGAGAAACTATCGTTGTAACAGGCAAGACATCGCCGGACTCATGGGTACCCATCAAAGTGGTGGATGAGGGTAAGAGCATCATCTTCTTCGATTCTGGTAAAGCAGATGGGAAAGGTGATTACGTCATCGAATTTCTGATTCCTGAAACGGCGCCCGGTATGTTGACCATTGTTGTCGGTGAAGGAAGAAATGTGAAAACTGCCATCATAAATGGGCCTCCGGAAGAGGTAAAACCCAACGTTTCAGGTGGCGGCGGCGGAGGAGGCGGGATTGTATCTCAGCCCGTTATCACGACGACTGGATCAGCGGGCGTCGATCCAGTCGCAGGAGGAAAAATCAGTCTCGGAGATGAAGCTGCCATTGAAATACCTGCCAATGCTCTGGGGGGAGTTGGCGGCAAGGAAATTAAAATTGCCAGAATGGCTGTATCCCCAGTAATACCGACGGATTTAAGGCTTATCAGTGGTGTATATGATTTCAGCGCAGATGGTGACAGTGATTATCAAACATCTGGAAAAGTAATTATAACACTTGGTTTTGACCCGGATCTCCTTGAAGATGGCATGATTCCGGCTGTTTATTATTATGACAGCGATAAGCGGGCGTGGACTGGTCTCGGGGGGACTGTTTCCAGCAGTTCCATAAGTGTACAGATAAATCGTTTTGGCCAATTGGGGGTATTTGTAACAGAAAAAGCCGCAGAAAAATCCATGGTCTTAACCGATATATCCGGTCATTGGTCGGAAAAAAGCATTTACAAACTGGTGGGATTGGGAGCAATCAGTGGTTATCCTGATGGCACATTTAAACCCGATAATAAAATCACCAGAGCTGAGTTCACTGCCATTATCGTAAAGGCATTTGATCTAGCCCCCCGGGGTGGGAAGGTGTTTGCTGATACAGTTGACCACTGGGCCAGTGAAAGCATTGCTATTGCAGCAACATATGAAATCGTAAATGGTTATGATGAAAATACCTTTGGCCCGGATGAGGTTATTACTCGTGAACAAATGGCGGTGATGATCGTCAAGGCAGCCCGCCTGGCTCCAGAGGCAGTGGAACTTACTTTTGAAGACAGCGACAGTATTGCCGGTTGGGCTAAAGAAAGCATGGCTGCAGCGGTCAATCATGGGATAATCAGCGGCTATCCGGACAATAACGTCCGTCCTCAAGGCCATGCTACCAGAGCAGAGGCAGTAACGGTCATTGTTAATGCGTTGTAAGATTTAAAGGTGTTTATACAAGCAATTTTATAAAGAAAATCCAGGCGGAGTGGTTTATTGCTTGCTCCGCCTGAATTCCTTTTTTAATCTATAAGTTTTAAGAGCTGTTATAATTAGAAAAAGTTTTACAACGGCAGGGATGAATCAATGGGCCTGCCTGCATTATCTTTATAGGAGGGCCGCTAAATGCGGGAAACCGACCTTTATAAAAGTCTGACTATTGTAATAACGATCATAATTTTGCTGCTTGTCTGCTTATCTGAAGGGGGCTGTGCATCCCCCGCGGCAGAAGAGGCTACTGCAGAGGAACTCCTTATTGAGGGGAATGGAGTTCAGGACAGGGCAGTTTTTACTTTAAATGATTTGCAATTCATGGAGGAAGGTTTGGTTGAAGCTGACTATTTTGGCATCAATTCTTATGGGACTCGGGGATACACACATTTTAAAGGGATTGGGGTATGGTATTTATTAAGTAAACAAGTAGAATTAAAAGATGATGCTGCCCGGGTAACTTTTATTGCTGAGGATGGGTATGAAGTGGAATATAGTATCGCTGAGGTGAAGAAGGAAGACTATATTGATGAACAAAACCCGGAAACCAGGCTTAAAATGATATTGGCCTGGGAAGAAAACGGATATGAATATGACCCCCGGGCGGGGATGCCTTTACAGCTTACTGTCGGGCAGCAGGAACCCGGCGATATAAATAAACCCTATTGGGTAAAAAACGTGGTCACGATCCGGGTGGAAAGATGATTGCTGCCGGTTTTATTTATGCTCAAGATGGAGGTAGACATGGAGGAAACCAGCCAGAAAAAATATTATTTCAGCAACCGGGATTTGCTGGTAATTGCTATATTAAGCGGTATTGGAGGTGTGATGAGCACCTATATCGGTTATCTGGGCAATCTTGTCAATCGTATTTTTGGTGTCCCATTTGGCGCCGGGCAATTTGTATCGGGATTACATATCTTCTGGTTTATCCTGGCGGCTGGTCTGATAAGGAAACCTGGTGCGGCAGCTGCTGCCGGATTGCTCAAAGGTGTTATCGAAATGTTGACTGGCAGTACACATGGAGTTGCCATTATCCTGGTTTCCTTGATGCAAGGCCTGATGGTGGATTTGGTTATTTTTGTCCTCCGGCGGCATAACCTTACCAGTTATATACTGGCTGGCGGAATTGCGGCGGCTTCCAATGTTTTTGTTTTTCAACTGCTTTATTTCTCTCATGCTCCGTTCCCATATTTATTGTTTATAAGCCTTATAGCATTTGTTTCCGGTGTGCTCCTGGCCGGCAGTTTGGGATATAGTGTACTGGAAATAGTGCTGCAGGCCCGACCTTTTCATATCAACAATCTCACGGAGGAGGAAATGAACAACGCTGCGGCTGTGGCCTCCAATAAAAAGGGATTTTCATTCCGCATAACCACTACCATAGTTTTGGTGGTCCTATTGTCAATCGGGGCGGTTTATTATTATGCAGCAGTTTTTGAACCTCCCTGGATAGGGCCGCGCTGTCAGGTGGAAGGAGTGGTTAAAAATCCTTTGTCCTTTCAGCTTTCCCATTTCAATAAACATGAAACTACAATAACGGCTGAATTAAAGGGAAAGGTCAGTTATGTACCAGCCCAGGAATACACTGGGATTCCCGTAAAGGTGATTATTCAGGAAGCCTCGCCCCAGGAAGGGGCACAACAACTGCACATTATAGCTACTGATGGTTATGAAGTGGTCTTCGATTTGAACGAGGTGCTAAAGGACGACCAAATGCTGCTGATCCAGGAAGATGATAACCTGCGTTTGATTGCGGGTAATTATGGCGGCGAATACTGGGTAAGGCAGGTAAGCAAGATGTCGGTCAAATAGCTTGGGCAGGAGTATAATGATTGTGATTGAGCCGGTAGTAGATATTAAAGGACTATCTTTTACATATAGCGGATCTGCGGTTCCAGCACTGGTAAATATTGATCTGCAGATTTATCCAGGCCAATTTTTGACGGTAACCGGACCCAGTGGCTGCGGTAAATCGACACTGGCTTTATGTCTGGCTGGTTTTATTCCCCACGCCTACCCGGGGAAAATGGAGGGTTCGGTCTATATCCAGGGGAAAAACACCAGAGATTATCCAGCCGGAGGGCTTTCTGGAATTGTCGGTCTGGTCCAGCAGGATCCCGAAGCTCAGCTTTGTACTCTTACTGTTTGTGATGAGGTGGCTTTTGGACCGGAGAATTTATGTGTGCCCGCGGCAGAAATACAGGAGCGGGTATATTCTTCTTTGCAAGCAGTGGGCGCTTTGGATCTGATAGACAGACAGGTGCATACACTTTCTGGAGGAGAAAAACAGCGGGTCGCCATAGCATCAGTTCTGGCCATGAATCCCGCTCTGCTTATACTGGATGAGCCTACTGCCAACCTTGACCCTTTCTGTACCAGGGAAGTATTGGAAACCCTGAACGATCTAAAAGAAAAACATGATGTAGCTATAATGGTCATTGAGCACCGTCTGGAAAGGCTTTTGCCTATTACAGACCGTATGTTTCTGATGGAAGAAGGAAAGATGGCAGAGGTTGATTCTACCACCAAACATATAAATGTTTTGTCGTGCAGCGGGGCTATGATCAATCGAACCTGGTCCCGTGAAAACATAGTGATAGATGCAGATGAAAAAGTCGAAGGACCGCCCTTTTTGATGGTACACAACCTGAGGGCCGGTTATGAAGGGAAAGATGTTTTTTCCGATGTGAGTTTTAATGTTTATCCTGGTGAAACAATTGCTGTTATGGGCAATAACGGCAGCGGCAAGACTACACTTTTAATGGCCCTGCTGGGGATTATAAAACCAACAGAAGGAAATATTTATCTACAAGGTGAGGATATAACCGGACAAAAAGTAACGCGGCGAGCACGAAACATGGGACTTACCTTCCAAAACCCCAATCACCAGATTTTTGAGAATACTGTTTTTAAAGAAGCAAAAATGGCAGCCCGGTTTTTGTCAGAACGAGATTATTCTGAGACTGAAACGGAAGTTTTGCGATTGCTGCAGGAGTTCGAACTACAACAGTACCAGGATAAAAACCCCTTTACACTGAGTCTGGGCGAAAAAAAGAGGCTTAATCTGGTTTCTGTATTAGCCTATTGGCCCCGAATCCTGATTTTAGATGAACCAATCGTTGGGCAGGACAGCCGACGTCTGGCATTGCTTTTGCAGGCTTTGCAAAAGCACCGGGAGGAGGGAGGGATAACTTTAATGGTATGCCATGAGCCCAATGTGGTTGCAGTTTGCTGCCAAAGGGTACTCTTTCTCTCTGCCGGCAAGCTTGTTCTTGACAAACCAATAAAAGAGGCTTTTAAGCTTATTAAGCAAATGAAGATGGATGAATACCTGCCATCGGGATATTTAACAGATATGGACGGGAAGCTATAATGGTAAAATCTTCTCAAAACACGATATATGATAAAGCCTTATCAGCAGTAAAAGGTGCTTTCCCGGGGCTGATATATATTAATAATGATTCCTGGCTGCATAGTTTGCACCCGCTGGTCAAACTGATTATGCTGATTTGCTTTAGTATTTCTGTTTTTGCGGCACCCTCCTGGCTGGGGGGAACCATTTTATTAATCCTGGTGCTTGTAGCCTATCACCTGGCAGGATTGGGTCTGACATTTTTTTATCGCAAGCTGCGCTTTATATTGTTTTTCGGGGTGTTCATTTTGATTGTTCAGGTCCTGGCAGTGAAAGAAGGTTTGCTGATTTGGCAGTTAAGCCTGGGCCCCCTGACATTTTCTGTATGGTCAGAAGGGCTTCTGGGGGGTCTGGTCATGATGTTGCGTTTTGTTAATATAATCAGCTCCAGTTATCTATTTATTGCAACAACGGACCCCAACCGCCTGGCTTATTCCCTTATGCAAATTGGACTGCCATATAGATTTGGTTTTATGCTTATTACGGCATTGCGCTTCATTCCTGTGTTTCAACAGGAATTAGAACAGGTCAAAAATGCGCAAATGGCAAAAGGGATCGACATGGAAGGATTATCGCCCCGCCAGCTTATAAAAGCGGCCCGCTACCTTTTGGTGCCACTGGTGATATCAGCTTTGAGCAAAGTGGATTTTTTGAGTAATTCCATGGAAGGCCGGGCATTTGGGCTTTACATTGAAAGGACTTATATGTATTCCCAGCCCTGGACAAGTACTGATAAAATAACCGCGCTACTGGTACCTGCCGCCTTTTTAATTTTTTGCATTGTTTTGCGCCAGGTGTCGGTTGGTTAAAAAATATAAGCAATCCAACAGGGGGAAAATATAAGATGAAAGTGTTTTCGATAATCGGAGTGTCTCTATCGGGTAAGACCACTGCGGTAGAAGTACTGACGACAGAACTTCGGCGCAGAAAATATCGGGTGGGGACAGTAAAAGACATCCACTTCGAAGGCTTTGCCATGGATGTAGAGGGCAGTAATACTTACCGCCACCGAATGGCAGGTGCTCAATTGGTAATTGCCCGGGGGCTTTATGAAACAGATATTCTTTATCAGCGGCGTTTGTCACTGAAGGAGATCCTTGAGTTTTATGATCATGACTTTGTCATCCTGGAAGGTTCCTATGATTTTTGGGGTCCGGGGATAATTACTGCCCATACAGAAAAAGAGATCGATGAAAGAAGGCGGGATCTGATATTTGCCGTTACCGG
>Ga0123335_1005738_pt1 | contig 14937 bp, 10 predicted proteins | sample BiotimSIPDNA_2_FD_89707 | JGI IMG/M metagenome (GOLD analysis project Ga0123335, IMG submission 89707) | Anaerobic biogas reactor microbial communites from Washington, USA - Biogas_R2 time_0 SIP DNA | ecosystem: Engineered > Bioreactor > Anaerobic > Unclassified | place: Washington, USA... | reverse complement strand
TCAACCGCGAAATTTCAGCGTTTTGGGGTGAGCATCATAAACATCGTGCGGCCTTCCATATTGGGGGCTTGTTCGATGTCGGCTACATCCTTGAGCTCTTCAGCAATCTCGCGCAGGTCTTCAAGGGCAAGTTCGGGGTAGGTGATCTCGCGCCCTCTGAAGCGAATAGTGACCCGAACCTTCATGCCATCTTCCAGCCAGCGGCGGGCATCTTTCACCTTAAAACCGCGATGGTGATCACCCGTTTTTGGGCGCAAACGAATCTCTTTAATCTCGATTTTGGTTTGCGCTTTGCGCGCTTCACGTTCCTTTTTTTCTCTTTCGTAAAGGAATTTGCTGTAATTGATGATCTTAGTTACAGGGGGTTCGGCGTTAGGGGCGATTTCTACCAGGTCGAGCCCAGCCTCATCAGCCCGGCGTAAGGCTTCTGAGAGTGGAACCACACCGACATTTTCGCCGTTTTCATCTACCAGGCGAACTTTATCTGCACGGATTCTTTCATTGATACGATGTTCAGCTTTATTACTAATCTTCTTTTCTCCTAAAATAGCTAATGAATAACACAACGAGCGTTTCGTCAAGAAACGCTCGCCAAATATTACCACATTCCGTTGTTTTTAGTCAACAATCGGAAAATAATCAGGAAAATAATCAGCAGGGCAATCGCGACTTATTTTTCAGTAAAACTCGCGGAAATACTGAGCGTGTAAAAAGTTTTTTAAGGTTGGACTTCCCGTTCATAAAATGCCCTCCTGAAGTACAGCGCAACAGGTTGCTACAAATTGATTGCCGAAAACTAGAATCTCTGAATAAACAGGAATTCTTGCTGGATTAAACGAATTACTTACCTATTGTTTTGATAACGCTATTCAATTAAGCGCGATTGCCTTATATCAGATTACCAGTTAATGATCTGGTTAAAGTAACTTTCGTCTCATCTGTCGCGCAGAAAATTAAATTGCCTTCAGCTTTGTGTTAAACAGCGAAAAAAAGAAAGCTTCTGTATATAATGTCTCTAATTAACTGATGGAGGCATTATGAACCTGAAAGAAAATCTGAAAAAATACGCTGAATTGATTGTTTCAACCGGTTTGTCGATTAAACCGGGCGATAAACTCAAAATTCGCGTGACCGAAGAAACCCTGCCGTTGGTGAGACTGGTGAGCAAGAAAGCCTACGAACGCGGGGCTTTGGATGTGGATTATGAATTTTCTGATGATACTCTGACGCTTGATCGCTATTTGTCAGCGCCGGATGAAGCGTTTACCAGGTATCCGGTGGGCCGAATTGACTTCCTCGAGAAGCAATTTAAGGATGGATACAATGTGCTTTCTCTGGTCGCTCCGAACCCGGAACTGCTCAAGCCAGTAGACTCAAAGCGCATTAACCTTTGGCAGAAGACCGCGGGGTTAGCGTCTAAGCGCATCCAGAAATACACTATGCAAAACAAGGTCAAATGGTGTGTGGCAGGGGTGGCTTGCAAGGCGTGGGCTAAAGCGGCTTTTCCAAAACTAAATGAAGCCGAAGCGATAGAAAAACTTTGGGAAAACATTTTCAAAGCCTGCCGGGTTGATCTGAAGGACCCAATCGCCGCCTGGCGCCAACATGACCAAACGCTTAAAGCCCACAAGGACTTTTTAAATAAAGCGCACTTTGTCAAAGTGCATTATAAGGGTCCCGGGACTGACTTGATGGTCGGGTTGCCTGAGAAACACGTCTGGGGAGGCGGTTCATGCGTAAGCGCAAATGGGGATGTTTTCTTCCCGAATATGCCAACAGAAGAGATTTTCAGCATGCCGGACGCTGACCACGTGGACGGCACGTTAGCAGCGACCATGCCGTTGGCTGTGCGCGGTCAAATTGTAGACAAGTTCCACTTCACTTTTAAGGACGGCAAAGTGGTAGATTACGACGCGAAAGTTGGAAAAGCCATTCTTGATGGCCTGCTCGAAACTGACGATGGCGCGAGGCGACTGGGTGAGATCGCCCTGGTTCCGCACAATTCTCCGATTAGTCAGACTGGCATTCTGTTTAAGAATACTTTGTTTGATGAAAATGCCTCATGTCACTTCGCGCTGGGGATGGCGTATACGGAAAGTCTGAAAGGGGCGAACCGCCGCAGCGAAGAAGAAAACCGCAAGTTGGGCATGAACAATTCACTGATTCACGTGGACTTCATGGTTGGCAGCGAAAAGGTTACTGTGACCGGCATCAAGAAAGATGGAACGGAAGTTGTTTTATTGAAAGATGGGAACTGGCAGATTTAGCAAGCTGTCGCTGAATATCTATACTGGTTAACCAGCAGCCTCTGGCTATAAGACAAAACAAACTCGCCGGTGAACTCACCGGCGAGAAATTTAATGGTTTCGTGAGCGGCGCAAAACGCGCGGTTTTTTGTCAGATTTTCTCTTCGATTTCCTTTTTGGCCAAAACAAGGAAGTCAGCCACGCTCATCGCGGGGAGGCTTTCGCCATTGCGGCGGCGCAGCGCGACCTGAGCAGCTTCCATTTCGCGGTCACCAATCACCAGCATATAAGGTACTTTTTCGTTCTGAGCGTTGCGGATTTTGGCGTTCATGCGGTCGGAAGACGCGTTCACGCTGACTCTCAGGCCGTTCTCTTTGAGCTGTTTGGCGACTTGATAGGCATAGTCGTTGTGGCGATCGGCGATAGGGATGACAATGGCTTGTTTGGGCGCCAGCCAGGCTGGGAAGGCGCCGGCGTAGTGCTCAATCAAAACGCCAAAGAAGCGTTCCATCGAGCCGAGCAAAGCGCGGTGCACCATATAGGGGCGGTGTTCCTGCCCGTCTTCACCGATATAGGTCAGGTTGAAGCGCTCGGGTTCGTTGAAGTCAAACTGGATGGTCGAAAGCTGCCATTCCCGACCGAGGGCGTCGTTGACCTTGAGATCGATCTTGGGCCCATAGAAGGCGCCGCCGCCCGCGTCGACTTCGTAAGGCACTCCCATGCGCTTGAGCGTGTCTTCGAGGGCATGTTCGGCGGCCTTCCACATCGCCGGATCGCCGACACTCTTTTCGGGCTTGGTGCTAAGGTAGGCGTTTATTTCTTTGAAGCCAAAGGCTTTGAGCATTTTCATTGAGAAGTCGAGCACGAAGTCAATCTCATCGGGCATCTGATCTTCGCGGCAGAAGTGGTGAGCATCATCCTGGGTGAAGCCACGTACACGCATCAGGCCATGCATCACGCCTGAGCGCTCATAGCGATAGACGGTGCCTTTCTCAGCGAAGCGCAGCGGTAAGTCACGATAGGAGCGCAGGCTGCTCTTGTAGATATGCAGGTGGAAGGGGCAGTTCATGGGTTTGAGATAATAATCCTGCTCCTCGATGCTGATCGGCGCGTACATATTTTCGGCATAAAAGCCGAGATGACCGCTGGTTTCCCATAGGGACGCCTTGCCGATATGAGGTGTGTAGACGAAATCGTAGCCATTGGCCATGTGTTGATCGTCCCAATAGCGTTCGATCTGGTGTCTGATCATCGCGCCGTTGGGGTGCCAGAGCACCAGACCAGAGCCGACTTCTTCGTTGGTGCTGAAGAGGTCGAGTTCTTTGCCGATCTTGCGATGGTCGCGGCGTTTGGCTTCTTCGAGCTTCCACAGATATTCATCCAGCTGCTCCTTCGTTTCCCAGGCTGTGCCATAGATGCGCTGCAGCATGGGGCGTTTCTCGTCGCCGCGCCAATATGCGCCAGCAATATTGAGCAGTTTGACTGCTTGGGGGTTGATCTCTGAGGTGTTCTTAACATGAGGACCACGGCAAAGGTCGGTAAAACCGCCGCTTTTGTAAATCGAAATCGGGGCTTTTTCTTCGCTGGGGTTGCCATCTTCGTCCACACCGCCTTGCTCGAGCCCTTCGATGAGCTCAAGCTTGTAGGGCTGGTCTTTGAAAAGCTTTTTGGCGTCAGCGGCCGAAATCTCTTCATATTTAAAAGCTTCTTTCGATTTGATCAGCTGGTGCATGCGCGCTTCGATCTCGACCAGATCCTCAGGCGTGAGCGCACGGGGCAGGTCGAAGTCATAATAGAAGCCATCATCGATGGCTGGTCCAATCGCCACTTTGGCGGCAGGGAATTTTTCAACAACCGCTTCAGCCATAACGTGCGAAGTTGAATGCCGAATGCGGTAGAGTTGTGAGTCTTTGTAATCTTTTGAGTGTGCCATGTTGCCTCCAAATTGCTGAACTGCTCAGCTTTACACGCGGTCATCTACGATGATCGTATTTAAAATAAAAAGACCTCTTGCGCCCTGGGGCGAGAGAGATCTCACGCGGTTCCACCCAGATTAACTTCCAAAGAAGCCATCTCGATTTGCCGATAACGGGGCTACCGTTCACCATACTCAGGGTTAGCTTTTCCGGGTCAAGCTGACAGGTGGTTTTCGACAGGTCTGGTGGGCAGGTTCACACTTTAGCTGCCTCTCTGTGCGCCGGGGACTGTTTACTCGTCCTGTGTTTTCGCTTTATGAGCGGTAGTATAACACAAATGCTTATCTGCTTGTCAATCAGTTGTATCGGCAGGTTGTGAGGCAGGTTCAGTAGCGACTGTGGCTGACGGATCAAACTGCAACAGAGCATTGCTGGTGGCGTCTGTGACCCAGACTTTGCCGTCGGCGGTGACGACGATGCCATTGATGATCCCCATCATATAGGAGTTGTCAAACCCACCCCAGCGTTGCACAAACTCGCCGTTCCGCTTAAATTGCAGGACATATCCTCGATCGGGATCGGTGAAAAAGACATCGTCTGCTGAGCTTAGGGCGATAAATGGCTTGTCATCGAGCGAATTGCTCTGCCAGGCATCGATCTCCCAACAGGTTTCACTTGTGTAGGTACCGTCGGGTTGGGGGGCAAAGATCTGGATGCGAGTATTCCAGGTATCGGCGATATAGACCTTGCCTTGTGCGTCCAGCGCGATGCCAACGGGTTCGTCCAGCTGGCCTTGTTCAATACCGCGGCCGCCAAATTGGCCTAGATAATTGCCCTGGTTATCGAAAATAACGACGCGCTGCTTGCCGGTGTCTGTCACAAAAACTTTGCCAGACGGGTCGATAACGATCCCGCGTGGCCCCCAGAACGAGTCGGCGACACCGTCCACCAGGAAGGTATCCCACATGCGCAGGAATTGCCCTTCGGGCGTGAAAACCTGGACGCGCTGGTTCCATGTGTCAGTGACATAGACATTGCCATCCGGTCCGACTGCTACGCCCCAGGGCTCATTGAATAACCCTTGTGGGGCCGAACCGTCTAAAACATTGGCGTAACCGCCCCAGGCATTGACAAACAGGCCAGAGCTGTCGAGGTGGACGACACGATGGTTACGCGAGTCAGCGACAAAAATGCTGCCATCAGCCGCCAGAGCCAGACCGCGGGGGGCGTTGAAGGTGGTTTCGCCAGCTATGTTGATGACTTTGACAGGGTCGAGACTCATCGTCTGATTCTGGTAGGGATCAACCCTGGGGGCCTCAGGTTGAGGGGTGAGGCCGTATTCCCAGATTTGGGCGGCAATATCTTTGCGGATATACATGCGCAATTGGTTGGCCGGAGACCAGGTGGCGAGCGTCAGACTGGGGTTGTTAGTAGCTCTGGCGAATTGGGTGTAATCGCGGTTGAACCAGAGCTGCCAGAGTCCGGCGCGGATTTCAGGGTTTTTAAAGGCTTCCCACACCGTTTTAAGGGTTTGGCGCTGATAAAATTCGTTTGGCCACCACATGCGCATATAGTTGTAAACATAAAAACCTTCACGCACGACTGGTTCAACCTTGCTGTAATTCTGAGCGCCAACGAGGATGACCGGCGACTCGCGCAGGTCGCGGGTGAATGTCTGATCAACATATTTCTTGTTCGGATAGTCGCGGAAGTACCACCAGAATGGGTAGAGGCTCTCGTTGTCGTAGGCTACAGGTATCGAGAGGTCGCCATAGAGGCGTTTTGAGATGGTTTCGACCTGCTCCAGGACGTCTTTCATATCCCGCGTGGAATGGGCATAAACCAGGAGTTCCTTGGCGTTGTCGTAGTTGACGTAGGCGGCCCTGAACGCGGAGCGTGCGGTGAAAACGCCCATGAAGGCAAAGACAAGCAGAGCGAGAAAGCGCAGATATTGCGCCGAAAGCCAGCCCCGAAGCAGATAGGCCAAGCCGATCGCACTGGCGACAGCGCCTAATAGCGCCATCAGGAACGTGCTGGTCGCCTGAAGCTCTGCCAGGGTTTTGCCAAGCAGGGGCGGGTTATTGCCGAGCAGCGAGCCGATCAGGCTGCTGAAAGAGACGATAAGTACGATGCTGACCAGGGCGACCAACCAGCCGCGCTTGTGATAAACGCTCTCCCAGTCAATTTTCTCGACCAGATAAGCGAGGCCCCAGGCGCTGGAGAGAATCAGCGGCATGGTGATATGAGTGGTCAGCCAGGGCATGCGCTCGCCGGCGATGGAAAAAGCGAGCAGACTGATCAGGCCCCAATAGAGCAGAAGCAAGACGACAGGGAGCGCCTTTGAAGGCAGAGGATCGTTTTCGGGCAGGGTAAAGAAACGATGGAACCATGTATGCTGGGGCTGTACGGTTTCATTCTCGGGGTTTGATTCTTCTTTGACGGGCTCGCTTTGAGGCGATTCAACCGCTGCCGGGTCAGCAAGGCCAGCTTCATGGCTCGGCTCGATGACCTCAGGCGCAGCGGAACCGCCCGCGGCGAGGTCGATTTCCGCGGGCGAATCAGGCGCGATGATTTTTGTCTCAGAAATAGAAGACTTAAAAGGCTGCCCGGTCAAACTGAAGAACAGTTTGTGTTTGAGCGCAATGATAAATGTCGTCACCGCACCGATGGCCGGCAGGAATTCATAAAACGGAATCTGCACGAAAGCGTAGTAATAAAGCGGTTGAGACCCGCGTTGCTCTCCCTGCTGTTCCATCCAGTAAGCCAGAGCGGACACGATCCCTTTAAAAAACCCTTCGCCATGGGTAAAAAAGGTTGTGTAGAAAAGGACGAAAATAGACCAGAAGATCGCCAAACCTAAAAGCCATGTTTTGCGGTTCCACATCAGGCCGAGGAAAAGAGCGATGGCAAAAAGAAGTACGAAGACAACTCCGGTACGAAGAATGCCCGCGGTGGAGGTGTCTTGCGCGGAATAGCCGAGCATTTGAACAGGCAGGGCGGTCAGCAGAGGTAAGACTAACAGCAGCTGAAAGACCAGAAGGTCAAACACGCGTGAAGCGCGGATGCGCTTCCAGCCCAGGCCTTTGATGATGAGGACGATCAGCCAAATCACCGAAGCGGTGAAGAGCAAGACAGCTGCCAGCATGGGGATGCGGCCGGCGAAAATGTTGCTTGAAGCGGGTTGGGCGATCCCGCCCCCCGCGGAGGGAACGCTTTCGACAAGCGGAGCGACTGGTGAGAGCGATTTATGCAGCATGTAGAAACCGCCGACCAATACCAGACAGAGCATGGCAATCAGGAAAACAGAGAGGAAATTGACACGCACTTTTTCAGAAGGCCACTCAGCTCGAGCGCATTCTCTGATAAACAACAGCGCCAAAAAGATGAGCGCTTCAGCAGTGAAAATATAAGCAGTAGCCTTATCGGCATAATGCATGCCGACAATCAGCGCCAGCCAGAGCAGCCATTTTTGCTTACCGTCTTCGAGGTAGCGCAAAAAGAGCCATAACATCGCCATGCCCCAGAAGACAATGAAGATCTCGTTGCGGGTGTAGCGGCTGTAGAAAAGGATATAAGGCGAAATCAGAAAGAGCACACCGCCGATCAGCGCGCCGATGCGGCCGAGATAGCGTTTCCAGGCGAAGAGGGTGAAAACAATCACAGCCACCCCGAACAAGGCGGCTGGGATTCGCGATGAAAAGTCTGACGCTCCGAACAGGAAATAGGACAGAGCGATGGCGTGAAACTGGAAAGGACCGTGGGTGACTGGGTCGTAGACATAGGTTGAGATGGAATAAGATGGCACGACGTGATTGATCTCGTCGTGAGACATGACCCGGGCACCAACATCATAAAACCGGCTGATCACAGTGAGCAGGATGATCAGGGTAATCAGTAATTTTTCAACCGTAAAGCCTGGCCAGAAAGGAAAAACCTGGCGGTCAAGAAAACGGTCGGTGGCTTTGGGTGTCGTCTTGGGGTGGGTCTCAACCAGCATAACTTTGTCTCCGGTGGATAATGGTTTACAGTAAAACTATACTATCGGATAGGGTAACTGGCAAGTCAGGGGGGTGGCGACATGAGCAGGTGTTTTGTCGCATTGATAGTGTAATTCAATTAAGGCGGACGCACCCGCTGACGAAAGGCGAACATAATGATTCATCTAAATCGGTAATCGCGATTGCTGAGGAGTATGGGTCGAGATGAAAAACGGGCTTAGTTAAGACGCGTGGCGTGGGCAGGCACACCTGAAGATCATGAAATATGCAGGTTTGGATTACAATTTGACTATGCTGAGAAACATCAAAGTATTCTCCGTTCTGCTCGTTATGCCGATCCTCAGCGCGTGTGATTTGCTTTTCATGCCGGCGTCGGCGCCGACCTATAACGACGCTGAGCTGATGCGGACGGCGGTGTTTTTGGTCAGCCAGACTGCTCCGGCGGATGACCTGCCGACGATTGGGATTACGCAGTTCACGTCTGACTTTCCGCCAACGCATACGCTGCCTGCTTCGACGAGCACTTTCGTTCCTCAGCCGAATGTCACCCCGGTTCTGGAAGCAACTCAGATCCCAACGATTGAACGTTCTTCTTCCCGGCCATTGGTGACGCTGACTCCCACCGGCTGGTGCAACCAGGCCGGGCATGGAGCGCAATTTGATATAACCGTGCCGGATGGGACGGAGGTGCTGCCCGGGCAGGTCTTCACTAAGACCTGGCGCCTGATTAATACCGGCGTCTGCACATGGACGCGTTTGTATAAATTGATTTACTACTCGGGCAATGATATGGGCGCTCACCAGGAAAGTCTGTTTGGCGGTGAAGTTGCTCCTGGACAAGCGGTGGATATCTCGATTCAGATGACCGCGCCAATGGAACCAGGGTTTTATCAGAGCAACTGGATGCTGATGGACAGCGATGGCAATCTGTTTGGCATGGGTTGGAACGCTGACGCCCCGTTTTGGGTAAAAATAAATGTTGTTGAATCGCTGAGCCCGACCTCTGGTCAATAGGAGAGAAGATGAACTATCAAGACCCTGAAAATATGCTTGGATATATTGATGCGCTGCCGGATGACCTCGAAAAGGCGTGGAGTCTGGGGCATGAGTTGGAGCTGCCCGAAGTAAAGCAGCTTAAACAAATTGTGATCTCAGGTATGGGCGGTTCGGCGATCGGCGGTGATTTTTTAGCTTCATATCTGTCGGATCGATGTCTGGTGCCGATCATTTCGCGCAGAAATTATGACTTGCCAGCCTTTGCCAAAGGGCGTGAGACTTTGGTGATTTGTTCCTCCCACTCGGGAAACACAGAAGAAACGGTTTCAGGTTTTAAAGCAGCTCTGGGAGCGGGCTGCAGTGTTTTGGCGCTTTGCACCGGCGGCTATCTGGCCAGTCTGGCGGAAGAAAACCATTCAAAGCTGTGGATATTTGAACACCACGGTCAACCGCGCACGGCAATCTCTTACTCTTTTGGCATGCTGCTGGCGATGGTCGCTCGCCTCGGTCTGGTGAGCGGCGTCGAGGGGGAAGTCAGAGATGCGATCGTCACGATGCGCGCGGCGCGGGCTGACCTGACTGGCAGCTCACCGCTTTCACAGAATCCAGCGCGCCGCCTGGCTGGTCAGTTGCTGGAGCGCAATGTGGCGATTTTTGGGGCTGGGGATAACGAGGTTGTCGCCCGACGATGGAAGACCCAAATCAATGAGCTGGCTAAGGCTTGGGCATCGTTTGAGGGGCTGCCTGAAATGAACCATAACACCCTGGCGGGGTTGTTGAACCCTGAAAGTCTGTATAACCGTACTTCAGCGATTTTCCTGCGCGCGGAATTGGATCATCCGCGTAATCAGATGCGCCTCGACGCGACGATCCAGTCCTTTTTGCAGGCGGGCATCGCCAGCGAGATTGTTTGGGCAAGGGGGAAAACCAAGCTTGCTCAAATGTGGTCGCTTTTACAGTTTGGCGACTATGTTTCTTATTATCTGGCTTTGCTTTATGGCGTTGACCCAACTCCGGTGGATAGTTTGAGCGCGCTTAAGCAGCGTCTCGCCAAAGAATAGCGCTGTTTTCGCTCAATTCGCTTTGGCTGAAAAATCTCTGTTGGAAGACCTGCTCATTTAGAGGAGGTCGTTTTGTCATCCTCACGTTTGCCTGGAAAGCGAGCTGGGGGGATGACGCGAGTTTATCGCTTTGAACCTTTGGCAAAATCGTCTTCGCATTGTTTGATGGTTCAAGTTGTTGCGCTCCAGGTAATGAGGCTTCTCCATGGGAGAAGTCGGCGAGCGCAGCGAGACTGAAGAGGGTGATTTGGTGAGTTTGACGAACTTTGGGTCGCCCGGGGTGTGTCGGGTTGCGCTCCGCAAGATGAAGATTGGGCGAGGTACAGGGTTGCTTCACCCAATCTGCAAAGGAGGGTCGGGCAGTTCTGTGATACTTTTGGGAATTTCGTCAATCTTTAAGTGAGATGAAAAAGATAAAGCATTCGGTATCGTTCTTTAAATCTGACGACATGGAATCAGACTGGGATGACTTTTGTCGTGAGAACCTGCCTAAGGTCTATAACTTTTTCATCTATCGTACGGGTAACGAGCATGTCGCGGAAGACCTGACCAGCGTCAGCTTTGAACGCGCCTGGCGGAATCGAATACGTTTTCGCCCGGACCGCTCAAAATTGCATACCTGGCTGTTTGGGATCGCCCGCAATGTGCTGCGCGAGGATTATCGCGCATATCGTAAGCGCGACGAGGTCGATTTGGAAGAGAACGCGGCTGGCGCCGCTCTGTCCATGGAGCAGCAAACCACGCTGAATGAAGAGAAGAAATGGCTGGCCAGCCTGATCAATGCTCTGCCTGAACGGGAACGAGAGCTGATCTCACTCAAGTACGGCGCGGGGTTAACCAATCGCGAAATCTCGAAAATCACTCGTCTCTCAGAATCGAATGTCGGCACGATTCTGGCGCGGACACTTCAAAAGATTAGAAAACAAAAGGAGGAATTTGATGGACGATAAATTCATGTTTAATTTACAGCAACAGCCCTCAGCAGATTTTGCCGCTGGTCTTCAATCCAGATTGAAAGAAATAAATGCTGACAGAAATTCCCGGCGCGCTCGACAGACGCGCTCGGCGATAATGGCAGTGTTGGTGTTGGTGATGATTGCGGCAGTGAGCTGGTCGATCCCATCAGTAAGAGCGGGAATTAAAGCCAGCTTCGCCAATATTGCCGGGCAGGTATTTAAAATAACCGAAGAATATCCCGTTAGCGCGGAGACAACAATCGTCACCCCTGAAATTTTGCCTGTGGCAGAAGCGCTCGAGAAGTTTCCGGTCGCGATCAAGCTGCCGGAATGGATTCCACAAGGCTACCAAATGGAGGATACTGCTGATCTCTACCTGGGCATAAATGACTTTCCGGATTCGCTGGTCCTGCGCTATACTGAGAGCGGCATGCCGGGCATCTTCCTGAAGGTTTCCCCGGAAGGTTCATTTGCCGCGGAGATGGTTGGCACTGAAGACATCATTGAGGTGCCAATCGGGGAGACACTTGTCGGCGCATTAATCAAGGGCGGGTGGTATGAGAATACGCATAAATGGGAGGATTTTGATCAGTGGCAACTCTCCTGGGTGGATAGCGGGGTTTACTACGCCCTCTCAGGATCAAGAGCGAACACAGACCTGCTCATCGAGATGGCGGCAAGTTTCAAATAAGTTCGGTTTTTGAAAAAACAGGAAGCACCAATCTGTGCTTCCTGTTTTGGACTTTGCTGACTGCTCAGATGTGGGCCTCAATCCAATCGAGCATCGTGCCGATAACTTCGTCCTGTTCCGGCTCGTTATGCGTCTCGTGATAGAGACCCTCCCAGACTTTGAAGGTGACATCACCAGATAGATTGTTGAAAAAAGTTTTACTACCCTGAATCGGACAGATCGCGTCCGCGGAGCCATGCGCCAGATAGAGGGGTAATTGCCATTCTTGGGCATGATTTTGTGCGTAAAGGGCGGCTTCGTACATGAACTTGCCCAGAGCCACGCTGGCTTTATTGTGTACAAGCGGGTCGCTAAGGTATTTGGCGACGACAGCTTCATTATGCGAGAGCATGCTGGCATCCAAACCGTTCGTGACGGTCAGGTTAGGTAAAAGCCCGCCCAACAATTTAATCAGCATAATTTGAACTTTGGTCATGGAGTCGGACGATAATGAGGGACTGGTGGCAATAATGCCAGCCAGATCAGGTTTTTCTGAAAGCGCGTAATAAATCACCTCAGTGCCGCCCATGCTATGGCCGTAGAGGAAGATTGGCGCCTTCGGATTGAGCCGGCGAGCCTCAGCGATCACCGCGGTGATGTCTGACATCAGCGCAGCGCTGGAACCAATCACGCCTGGCTGGTCAGCGGACTTCCCGAAACCGCGCTGATCAATGCCGAGCATGGCCATTCCGCGCTCAGTGACCTTCTCGCCAATATGGTCATAACGTCTGACGTGTTCACCGAGTCCATGCACCAGGACGATGACCGCTTTGGCTGCTGTCGGGTCACCCCAGATAAAACCCGGCAGCATTTTGTTGTCTTTAGCCTTAATTTCAATTGGTTTAATTGTCTCCATTTTTCCTCTTTTCAGACGCTGAAAATAACATATTGTTTTAGAAAGACATCAATTGTCTTATAGAAGTCGAGGATGTTCTCTGACCTTCTGAATCCATGGCCTTCGCCGTCGTACAGCCGATAAACATGTGGAACGTGATTCGCGCGCAGGAACGCGACGATGCTCTCAGATTGATTGGGAGGAACGACCTTATCTTCACTGCCCTGGAAGACAGCCAGCGCATCGCGAATTTGATCGGCGTGGAAAACAGGTGATAAGTCATGATATTTCTGGGCGGCTTTGGGGAGGGCGCCAACTAATGAACTGGTGTAATGAGATTCAAATTTGTGAGTGTCCATATCCAACAGGAAGAGATTCGAAACGCCGTAACTGCAGAGCCCGGCTTTGAAGAAGCCAGGATGATGGACAAGCGAATTGAGTACGGTGTAGCCGCCCGCGCTGCCGCCTTTGATAATCAGTTTGTCGGGATTGGCTAAACCACGGTCAATAAGGTGTTTACAGCCTTCTATTGTGTCTTGCACATCAAGTTCACCCCAATGGCCATTCAACGCCTGACGGTAGGCACGGCCATAACCGGTTCCGCCGCGATAGTTGATCACGAAATAACCATACCCTCTGCTGGTGAAATAGCCGGCTTCTGGCAGATAGCCATCGAGAACCTGAGAGGTTGGGCCACCGTGGATGTAAACGATCACTGGTGGGGCGCCATTGGCTGTGGCAGTTGGATGTGTTGGAGCGAAGTAAAGCCCATGCACCTCTGCGCCGTCGGATGAGGTCCAGGAAATTGACTGAGAAACCGGCAGGTATCCGGACTCCAGGTTGTCAGCCATCGTGCGGGCGAGCACCTCAATCTTCCCTTCGCTCAGATGAATAGCGCGGCGGGGCAGCTGATTTGACTCGACCAGCAGGAAAAAAGTGCCGTCAGCGCTGACACTCGGCTGGCTGGTGATTGTAAAATTCTCGAGGTTTGGTACTGCTGTGGAACTGTGTGTTGACAGGTCATACGCGTGGAGGCGGGTTTGAGCTCGTTTGTTCTCGAGGTAATAAATTATTTGGCCGTCGGGGCTCCAGGCGAAAGCGCGAACGCCTTGTACCCAGGCTGGAGGAAGCATGATCTTCTCCTCGACGAGTACCTTCTCGGATCCATCGAGGTCATTTAGACATAATTCGTCTTTTTCACCGCGATTGACCAGATATGCCAATTGGTCTCCGGCGGGGCTGAAACATGGTTGGAAATGGACAGCGCCGGGGGCGTGCAGCCTGGTTGGAAGGTCTTTTAGCTGGCGAGTGGTTAGGTCAATTTCTGCGTAACAGAGGTCGGTTTCATCCCAGGGCATGTGGGGATGGTGCCATTCGACCCAGGCGACGCGGTTGCCTTTGGCTGACCAGGTCGGCTGCATGTAGAAATCCGCTCCGGAAGCCAAAATGCGCGGCCATTGCTCCCCTTGAATGTCAACCAGGGCAAGCACGTCACGGTCTTCGCAGGTGTGTACGTAGAGCACCCAGCGGCCGTCTGGTGAAATGGAGGGGGAAGCTGAAGAACCAAAGCCCGGGGTGATCGGTTTGGCTTCACCAGGGGAGTATGTTTTGTAATAGAGGCGTCCATTCTTTTCGGCGAAGACGGCACCCTCTTTGCCAGCGCAAAATTCTCCACCGCCATAGCCTACGCCTCCGGAAGGGTTGAGACTGCCGGTCAGATCAGATGGAGCCTGGCCCGGGTATTTCACCATCAAAGAAGACTTGCCGGAGAGGGATTCAATCCAAACGACGCCATCACTTTCGGGAATAGCCTGCACGTCCTCCAGTTTTTTTCCTTTGCTGATCATTTCCGGCGTGATTGGCGAAGTCCATAAACCAAAAGGAATGTCTTGTTTCTGGCAGGTCATAAGCACCTCTCGTGAAGTTTTGTTAATGATAACATCGAGATGGAAATTTCGTAGGCCAAGACTGAGACTGTTGAAAAACAAGCACAAAGCCCTTTCACATAACAAAGATAGATAGTTTACTTAATGCACAACGCACACGAAAGGCAAACAGCGCAGATGTGAAATCCGAGATACATCCAGACAGACCAGCAATCCATATTTGGGGACTACCTTTACGACCCGATCGTACCCGAAAGCCACTTTCTGCGTAAACTCAATGGTCTGGTCGAGTGGACATATTACACCAAAAAGC
>Ga0123335_1005737_pt1 | contig 14939 bp, 9 predicted proteins | sample BiotimSIPDNA_2_FD_89707 | JGI IMG/M metagenome (GOLD analysis project Ga0123335, IMG submission 89707) | Anaerobic biogas reactor microbial communites from Washington, USA - Biogas_R2 time_0 SIP DNA | ecosystem: Engineered > Bioreactor > Anaerobic > Unclassified | place: Washington, USA... | reverse complement strand
TTCACCGAGATGGACGGCTTCTGACTGGCAGGCTGCGGATAAGCGCTGATGCAGGCTTCAGGGATGGGTTCAACAAGGTCGTGATTGCCAACTTCACCATAAAAATACTTCAAATACGGATAGCCGTTGTTTCTTGTTTGATCCACATCCGGCGCCCAGATTTCCCAGTCCCAAGCCACGTAAGTATTGTTGCTGTGAGGAAATTGCATCTGAGCGGTGAGTCTTCCTTCGCCTCCACCGCTTCTGGTTTGTCCGGATTTTTGAATGTCCCAATAGCTGTGAACAATGCTGCTGAAATCGTTGATATTCAGCCCAATCAAGCCCCCGATGCCAATTTCGCCTGTCACTTCTCCGTTGCAGTAGCAGTTGGAAACCGTGGAAGTATAAGAATTCCAAGCCAAGAGACCTCCCACAAATTCATATCCCCAAACGCATCCTGTGCAATAGCAATTGTCTATGGAACTGCCATTGCTCTCGCCCACCAAACCGCCAATCCTCCTGGTTCCAGAGACATCTGCACTGTTATAGCTGCTTGTGATTGAACCAACCTCGATCACTGCCACCAATCCTCCCACGATTATATGACCTGAGATTCTTCCGGTGTTGTAGCTGTTTATGATGGAACCATTGACCAAGTGTCCCACCAAACCACCTGATCGATCAACACTGTAGATGCCTCTTGTGTTATAGCAATTGTTGATATCGCTGGCTTCGTTATAACCCGCCAAACCTCCAGCCATATCGCTGCCTGTGACGGCTTTGGCGTTATAGCTGTTGCTGATGTTTCCAAAGACGTTATAGCCCACCAAACCGCCAACCCAGCTTGTCCCCCTGATGATTCCGGTGTTGTAACACTCACTGATGGCGCCTTGATAATTGTTCCCCACCAAGCCGCCAATATAATATTCTCCCAAAACATCACCTGTGCTGTGGCAGTTGATGATGTCTCCGTGCTGATTTAAACCGATAAAACCGCCTGTGTGGCTGTGACCAGTTACGTTTCCGCTGCTGTGGCAATTTTGGATGGAAACTCCATCATTAAAGCCCACCAAACCGCCCACAGCCGAAAAACCGTTCACATCCCCGGTGGCATGGCAGTTGTTCATGTAGCCTTGATTAAAGCCCATCAAACCGCCGACCCGGTCTCCGCCCGTGACGTCCACCGTGCTATAGCTGCTGTTGATGCTGCCTTCATTAAAGCCCACCAAGCCGCCGACATACCATTCTCCTGCCACGATTCCCTTGCTGTGGCAATTAACGATGCTGCCTTCGTTCAAACCCACCAAGCCGCCGACATTTTCAAAACCCTTCACGTCAATTTCTTCCAGCCCCAGGTTTTTAATGGTTCCATTTGAAAAACCAAAAAGGCCTTGGTTGTCCACTTCAGGTCTATTGATGTAAAGCCCGGTAATGCTGTGTCCATTTCCGTTATAAACGCCTTGGAAGCTTGGTCCAAAATAAGGTTGCCGATAAGGTTTTCCAATCGGCTCCCAGCCTTCACCCTCATTGTAGGGAGCCACGCCCAAATCGATATCCGCTGTTTGAATGAAACAGGACTCCAGATAATTTCGCACCTGGTTCAACTGCCCTGCCGTTGCCACCTGCCAAGGGTCCTGCGGAGTTCCCGAACCGCCTGCAAACTGAGCAAACAAGGAAAATGAGAGCATTGAAAACAAAGTCAATGCCAGCCAGAACAGATTTCTTTTTTTCACGTCAAACTCCTTTGATGGCTCATTTGAGCACCACAAGCCTTGAGCTGGCGATTCTTTGGCTGCCTCTCTCCAAACTCAAGAGGTAAACGCCATTGGACAAAAGCTTCCAAGCTTTGCCGGGCAGCTCAAAACTATGTTCTTTACCCGAATTTCCCAGCTTGGTGGAATACACTTTCTGCCCGCGGATATTATAGATACTGTAGCTCAATTCACCCGCCACTTCGCTTTTGATGGAAACCGTCGGCGCTTTGAAAGCCGGCTGGGGAAACGCGCTGATAGAGGACTTTGGCAGCGGGGCAATAAGATCATCGTTGCCAACTTCATCATGGAACACCCTCAAGTAGGGATAACCGTTGTTTTTGGTGAAATCCACATCCGGACCCCAATACACCCAGTCCCAATACATAAATGTGTCATCGCTATGGGGATAAAGCATTTGAGCCGTGAGACGCCCCTCGCCGCCAGAGCTTGTTTGTTGACCTGATGTCTCAAGGTTCCAATAGCTGTGGATGATGAAACCAGTCTCAAACCTGCCCACCAAGCCGCCTGTCTCCAGATCACCTGTCACGCTTCCAATGCTGAAACAGTCTTGCACAGTATTATCAAGATTAACCCCCGCCAAGCCGCCGACAACCGAAGTCCCCGTAACATCCCCGCTGCTGTAGCAATTCTTGATGGGTCCACTGTTTATCCCAACCAAACCACCCACTTTGCTGACGCCTTTAACGTCCCCGCTGCTGTAGCAGTTTATGATATACTTCTTGCTGCTACCCAGCAGACCGCCGACCCGTTCTTCACCCGCAACGTTTCCTGTGCTGTAGGAATGCCAGATTTTTCCTTCATTTGATCCCACCAAACCGCCAACATCGTTGTTGCCTGAAACGGTCCCGCCGCTGTGGCAAAACCTGATTGTAACCCAGTTAACGCCAGCCAAACCACCAACTTTGTAATCTCCAGAGACATTAGCGGTGCTGTAACTATCATTAATTGTCTGGCTATATCCCACCAAACCTCCGACTTGTGTATTGCCGCTCACTTCTCCTGTGCTATGGCAAAAGCTGATGTCGTATCCATATCCCGCCAAACCGCCGGTATTGTTTGCACCTGATACATTCACTGCGCTATGACAGTTGCTGATTGAGTTACAGGCTCCCGCCAAGCCGCCGGTACCATTATTACCGTTCACGTTTCCTGTAACAAAGCAATAGCTGACGGTGGTAATTGAGGAATAACCGACCAAGCCGCCGGTGTCGTTTCTGCCAGTCACATCAATATCTTCAAGACCCAGGTTTTGAATGGTTCCTGAAGTTATATAACCAAAGAGACCTTGACAGCTATCAACGGGTCTATTTATATATAGCCCCGAAATCACATGTCCATTTCCATTGTAGTCACCTCGAAATATCAGTTGATAATTCGCTTCTCCAATCGGAACCCAACCTTCACCTTCGTTCCAGGGGGGAACCCCCAAATCGATATCCGCTGTTTGGATGAAATGCTTGTTCTGATGGTCTGGACCAAGGTAATTACGCACGTTGTCCAAATGCTCTGCCGTGGCAATCTGCCAGGGGTCATCCTGGGTGCCGGTTCCACCTGCGAACTCAGCAAACATCAGTGTAGAAAGCATTGATAAAACAATCAATGCCAGCCAGAACAGATTTCTTTTTTTCATGTCAAACTCCTTTTATGACTCATTTAAGCACCACAAGCCTTGAGCTGGCAATTTTCCGGTTCCCACTTTCCAAGCTCAAAAGGTAAACGCCATTGGAAAGCTGCATCCAGGCATCGCCCGGCAGTTCAAAGCTTTGCTCTCTGTTCGGGTTGCAAATTGAGGCGGAATACACTTTCTGCCCGCGGATATTATAGATACACCAGCTCAGCTCACCCGCCGAATCGCTTTTCAGGGCAATCTTCGGTTTCTGGCTGGCTGGCTGTGGAAAAGCCCGGATGGACGATTCCTGTGGTGGAGCGATGTGTTCAACAATGGCAACTTCGTCGGTCAACGCTCTTAAATATGGATAGCCGCCGTTGATGGAATGTGACACATCTGGCGCCCAAATATCCCAGTCCCAGCCGATATAGGTATCATCGTCATGGGGGAAAACCATTTGAGCGGTGAGCCGCCCTTCCCCGCCTTCGCTGCTTGTTTGTCCTGATGTCTGAACGTTCCAATAGCTGTTTATGATTTCACCGGAATCATCATAGTTATAGCCAAGCAAACCCCCTGCGTCGCTTATGTTGGGCACGGCGCCAATGCTGAAACAGTTTTGGATGGTGGCAAAATGAGAATTCCAAGCCACGAACCCGCCGGCGTAATCATCGGCTGATACGTCTCCAGTGGCATAGCAATTTTGAATGCTGGCCAAATAGCCGTTATAACCCGCGAACCCGGCAATCTTTCCCTGACCCGAAACAGTTCCCGTGCTATAACTTCTACTGATTTCGCCAATATTATAGCCCACAAAACCGCCCAGCCATTCATTGCCCAAAACTTCTCCAGTGTTATAACAATTCTGGAGGGAGCTATCATAATTGAACCCCACCAAGCCGCCAACGATGTTGTTGCCACACACCTTTCCGCTATTGAAGCAATCATCCAAGGCGGCAAAATTGTAATTCCATCCCACCAAGCCGCCGGTGAAATCTCCGCCCTGGATTTCCGAGACGTTGTGACAGGCGGAAATGGTTCCAGAATTGACTCCCACCAGCCCGCCCGTGAATTTTGAACCAGATACTGTTCCCGTCACACATTGGCAGTTCTTCACGGTGCCCTGGTTAAATCCAATCAATCCACCAGTCTGTTCTCCACCCGTGATATTAATGTCCACAAGCCTCAGGTTCCTTATTTCTCCTTGAAAATTCTTAAACAGACCAACTCCTTTCTCATTGGGTCTGTTGATGTAAAGTCCAGTGATGGCATGCCCATTACCGTCGTAGGTCAAATGGGAATCTTGATATGTCTCTACAGGTGTCCAGCCCCCACCATAATTCCAAGGTGCCACGTCCAAATCGATATCCCTGATTTGCACAAAACAGGAATTCCGATAAGCCGCCACTTGGCGTAAATGAACGGGCGTGGAAACCCGATACGGGTCTTCCAAGGTTCCTGATCCGCCTGCGAAAGAAAATAAGGGAATAGATGATGAAAACAGCATCAAGCTGAACCAAAAAAGGGCTTTCCTGTTCATAACATGCTCCTTTTATATCCAAAATTATGGTTTTATCCAGTTTTTTTCAAGACGTGATGGACTCCCAAATCCTGTATTTATCAGGTTTTCAATGCTCACTCTATGTTCTTTGACAAAAGCTGATTTTTCCTTGATAAGAACCAAATGCATTGCGTATTTCTTTTTCTTTTCTGTCAAGATTATTTTTAATTTTGTTTGGAACCCCGCAGCAGAATGGAGAAAGTATTTGTGGTGCTGCCACTGGCTACGTAGCTTTGAAACAGCTTTTTTTATGATGAAAGCCGGAATATTTTCGCAGAAAGAACAAGATTATAGGCTGATTAATCGTTTATGGAGAGTACATCCACTCAAGCGTAAAGCCTTCGCCTCCAAAGCGTCTCCATTGCTTCAGGCTTGAGCATTTACCTGCATTGACCATCCTGAATCTTGTTTCAAAACCTGCATCACTTCTTAATCAAGCCTTAATCAAGTCTTAATAATTATCGCTTGATTAAGGCTTGATGATCACTTGATTAACGCTTTCGGACAAGGTTGACCCGTCCTGAACCAGGTTGACCCGAAATCTAAATTGGAGTAGATGCATTTAGGCTTGAGGCTACAATATTCCTGACAAAGATCCATATAACATAAAATACGGGGACAGCGCCGACTTGAAAACCAAAAATTGTGCTTGACAGCTAAGCCCTTTTTTACGATGTGGTTCAAACAAGCAAGTGCTGAAGTGGTGAAATTGGTATACACGCTAGTTTCAGGGACTAGTGAGCAATGAGCTCATGGGGGTTCGAGTCCCCCCTTCAGCACCATTTTTTTATTCACGGGTTTTTAGGTTTTTTGCAGGCTTTTTCCTGTTTTCAGATTCCATTTTTCCGCTTTTTTGCATCCGCTTCTCCCCCACTTTTGAACCCCTTTTTCGTGTAATAATTTGGCTTAGGATAAAAATAAAGATTGACGTGCAGACCAAAGCCGCAAATCCTTGCGCAAATGAATAAAACAAAAATGAAAAACACCGATTTGAAGAACAGGGAACAGCGGGCGCATGCCCCAGGGAGCACGACCATGGCAGAAAAGATTTTTGTATTGGACACCAACGTCCTCATCCACAATCCGCAATCGCTTTTTTCTTTTGCAGAAAACCGCGTGGTGATTCCCATCGTCGCCATCGAAGAGATTGACCAATTCAAAAAAGGCGTGGACGAAAAAAGCCGCAACGCTCGCCAGATTGGGCGATATTTGGATTCGCTGCGTTCGCGGGGAAGCCTGCAGGAAGGGGTGAAGATGGACAACGGCGGCACCCTGCAGGTTTCGGTGAATAAGGACGTTTCGAACACCGCCTCGAAACTGCTGTTTTTGGACCGCATCGACAATCTCATCATCGGCACCGCGCTTTACTTTCAGCAAAAATATCCAAACTCGAAGGTGACCTTGGTTTCCAAAGACGCAAATGTGCGGATCAAAGCTGACAGCGTGGGCATCAACGCGGAAAACTATGAGACCGACAACATCGTTTTTGAAGAGCTTTACACGGGTTGGGATGTCAAAGACCTTGAGGATGCAGTTTTCGAGGAATTAAACGGACAAAAATACATTCCCAACAGCTTTGGCGAGCTTTGCCCAAACCAGTTCCTCCGCCTGCGCAAACAAAGCGATCCGGACAGCTTCCGCACCATGCGCTACCTGAAATCCAGCAATGCGCTCTACGCTCTGCAACACTATCTGGGTCAGCCTGTTTACGGCATTACGGCGCGCAATTTTGAACAGGAAATGGCGCTGGACCTGCTTTTGGACGACACGGTGAAAATGGTGAGCCTCTCAGGCAAGGCGGGAACAGGAAAAACCTTGCTGGCAATGGCTGCTGGTTTGCAAAAAGTGGTGGAGGATCAAAGCTACACCCGCCTGGTCATCTCGCGACCCATCTCCCCTCTGGGCAAGGACTTGGGCTATCTTCCCGGCACCAAAAGCGATAAGTTCAACCCTTGGATGCAACCGATCTACGATAATATGGACATCCTTTTGGCTTCACACGAAGAGCTCAAAAAAGACGACCAAAAAGCCAAACGCAGAGCCAGTTTGGAAGACTTCATCGACTATGGATTTCTGGAATTGGAACCCCTCACCTACATCCGTGGACGCAGTCTGCCGGGTCAATTCATCATCATCGACGAAGCCCAAAACCTCACGCCCCATGAGATGAAGACCATCATCACCCGTGCCGGAGAAAAAACCAAGTTGGTGCTGACCGGAGACCCCTACCAAATTGATATTCCCTATCTGGATTCCGCTTCCAACGGACTTTCCGTGGCGGTGGAAAAGCTGAAATATGAAGACATCGTGGGTCACATCACTCTGGAAAAGGGCGAACGTTCGCAACTGGCAGATCTGGCGGCAAAATATTTCTAAAGAGGACGAAAAGTGAGCGGCGGCAATTTTTACGAACGCAGTTGGGTGGAAATTGATTTGGACGCTTTCCGCTCAAATTTACAGGCGTTGAAGGCATTTCTGGAGCCAGATCAAGGCTTCATTCAAATTGTGAAGGCAGACGGCTACGGGCACGGCGCACTCCAGATTTCGCAGGTGGCGCTTGCTGAAGGCGCATTGGGACTGGGAGTTGCCAATCCCGAAGAGGGAAAGCTTCTACGCATCCAAGGCATCAAAGCGCCCATTCTGATCCTTTCGCCCTGTTTGGTTCGCGAGATTCCGGGTATTTTGGACTATGACCTCTGGCCCACCCTCAACGACTTGGATTTTGCCCGGGAACTTGATGCAGCCTGCGCCCAAAGAGGTGTACGCCTGAAAGTTGGCTTGAAGCTGGACAGCGGTATGCACCGCAGCGGAGCCTTGGAAGAGGAGTTTCGCAGGCTTTGGGACGGTTTGGGCAAGCTTTCCCACCTTGAACTGCACAACGTTTTTTCCCATCTTGCCTCTGCGGAAAGCGACCTTCCTTTCAGCAGGGAGCAGGAAAAAGCGTTTCAAGACATTTTGGAAAAATATCAGGTTCAGGCACCCTGGATACATCTGGCGAACAGCTCGGCACTGGTGAATGGACTGGGCAAAGGCTTTTCTCCGGCACGTTTGGGCATCATGAGCTACGGAATCTATACGAATCCGGACCAAAAACAGCGGGTGAAGCTGAAACCGGTGATGAGCTTCAAATCCGCAGTGGCTCAGATCAAGCGCATCCCCGCAGGCACCAGCGTTGGCTACAACCGCAGTTGGATAGCCCAGCGGGACACAGTTTACGCCGTGATCCCGGTTGGCTACGCTGATGGCTACGACTTTTTGCTGTCAAACCGTGGGCAAGTGGCTTTGAACCAAAAAGCCTGCCCCGTGATCGGCCGCGTGAGCATGGACATGATTTGCGTGGACGCCACAGACGCAGGGGATTTGGAAATCGGCGATGAAACAGTTCTTATGGGCGGAAACCTGGAGGAACTGAGAGCTGAAAACCTGGTTCAAAGCTATCAGGGCTCATCCTACGAACTGCTCTGCCAGGTGGGACGCCGAGCCAAAAGACACTATCTGGAAGGAGGGGTCCCGGTGTCATCCTCCCCGCTTTCCAGAAGGGATTTTGTGAGCAGCGACTATGAGGATTCACAGCTCAACCGCATCATCCAAGCCGCCATTTCCCAAAGGGTCAACAGCCACGAACTGGGCGAACTTATCTCCCGCGAGATTTTGCGTGAGTTTTTCTTTGCCAAAGACAGGGATATCCTCTTCCGCCGAGATTTTCGCTATCACATCCAATTTTCAGATTCGGGCGATACGGATCACTGGCAGGCCAAAAACAGCCTGAGCTTCCACAAGGTTTTGCAAAATGACTATTTCACAGTGGCCTGCGCCAATAGCGATGCGGCTTTGAAGAACTATTTCAAGCGTCGGGATGTGGAATACCGCTGGCTCACGGATGGCAATTTCAGTTTGAACCCACAGTCGTTCCAGCTTGCCAGCGTGAAGGTTGACGACATCAAACTGGAAACCAAAATCAGCTTCCGGGATTCAAGCATGGAAATCCGCTGTTCCCATCCACATTTGAAGGAACTTGTGGGCAGTGAAGTCTGCTTCCAGATTGAGGTTCTGGCGCTGTATCCAAAAAGTTCACATCAGCTTGGGGTTTTCATCACCGAACTCACCCACGGGGTCAGAATTCGTTTTGAACATCCTGCAAGCTTGGGAAAAGTGGACTGTGTTCCCATCTTCGCCGGGCAAAACAAATATCCCCAGGTTGCCCGCACTGATGGCGTGATCTGCGTTTCCACCAAAGAGGAGGAATGGGTCTTCCCCCAAAGCGGAGTGGTTTTTGCCTACTAAAAAAGAAGCTCTGCCAAGTGCAGAGCTTCCGGAAAATCAATAAGGACCTTCCATTTGCCGGCGCACCATGTCGGCTTTCAAGCGCTCATCCCGGCATTTGATGATGGCGTTTTTATAGAGACTGCTTTTGGGCACAAGGTTTGAGGCGCGCACAAAGCTGTCCATCGCTTCATCGAAATCACCCAGATACATTTGGATGATTCCAAGATCGTAATGGGCTTTGGCTTGGGAAACCTCAGGCACTCCAGTTTGTCGGGTGGCTCCTTTCAGGATTTGAATGGCGCGCTGATATTCGCCAACGCTTGCCATGCGGTGGGCGTTCATCAGTTCCGGCAGATACTTATTATCGGTTTGAAAGGTGTTAGTAACCGCTTCGTAATATGGCGCCACTGTGCGGATGAACTGGTGGGATAAATCCTGCACGCACATATCATAAACGAATATTTTGTCAATCCTGGGTGGCGTGGAGTCTTCGGAGCTGGTGGAGGTGGAAAACTGGGTGCGCAGTTCCTTCATGGCGATGATTTTGGTGCTTTCGATATCGATGACCTGGAAGTTCACGCCCAGATGGTGTGTTCCGGTGCGAATATATTTCATAACCTCATATTCCTGCCCGGCTTTATCCTTTTTGGTTTCCTTGACGGAGCTGACATCTTCTTTGTATTCATCCCGCGTGATGCGGCCAAACACGAAGGCACCAGCGCCGATGATCTTTCCCAGTTGGGGAGCGGTGTCCGCATCCAGATACCCGGACCAGCCCAGATAGTGTTCCTGCAAAATCCTTTCCAGATATTGGCGGTCCAGCACAAACTCGAAATACTCGCTTTGAACCAGTCTGGCGGTGAAGGCTTCGCGAATATCCTGCGCCTGCACATATTGGTAGGGATGCCCCCAAATGTCGCCAATGGCAATGCGATTATATTCGCTCAAGTTTACTTCCGCCGGCCGCATAACCGTCATTTTCAGGTTTTGAGTGGCGCAGCCTGCCAGCAGCAGTGCCAAAATCGTCCCAAAGATCATCCTCATTTTCATTGTTCTCTCCTTCGCCGGGATCTTTTATGTCAAAATATCCAAGCCTGCTATTGATGTCCACAAAAATCTTACCCTCCTCCGGCGTGAACCCTGCAAAAATTCGACTTCATAATTTATCAATACTGATTGACACAGAGTTTTGTCGCCTCCAATATGCAGTTTTTTTGCAGAAAAAAGAAATATCCTCGTTTTGCAGGACTTTGTCATTGACAAATATACCGTCTTAGGATTTTGGAAATAAAATGACATAAACGCATGGGAGTTGAAATGAACGATCAGTTAAACGATCTGTTGCAAAGAGTTTACGACGAAGGCGTGAATAAAGCCAAGGCTGAGGCGGAAGATATTTTGGCCAAAGCCCAAAGTGAAGCTGACGGCATTTTGGCAGCCGCCAAGACCCAGGCTGAAAAAACCATGGAAGCCGCCAAGCTTGAGGCTCAAAACCTGAAGCAAAACAGCGAATCCGACCTCCGCGCCTCTGCGCAAAGCACCCTCAGTGCAGTTAAACAGCAGCTCACCGAAGCCTTGCTGAACCAAGCTTTCGATCCCGGCTTGAAAGCCGCAACCTCGGATCCCGAACTGGTGAAATCCCTCATCCTGGAAGTTGTATCCGCTTGGAAGGAATCCGGCGGCACCGTCACCGTGAGCAAAAACCTGGAATCCAAACTGGAAGGCATCCTCAAGCAAGCCCTTCCCCAAGCCGCAGCCCAAGGGCTGAAGGTGGATTTTTCCCCCGCCATGAAAAACGGCTTTTCCATCGCCCCGGCAGACGGCAGCTACAAGCTCAGCTTCACAGACGAGGATTTTGCAAACCTTTTCAAATCCTACCTGAGACCCCGCAGCAACAGCATCCTTTTTAAAGCCTGAAGGCCATGAGCGCACAATACTACTATTTAGTGGCAGGGCTGCCCGCTTTGTCCTTGGACGACACAAAAAGCCAGATTACCACCGCGCAGTTTGCCGAACAGGCGAAAAGCCAACTCAGCGGCGTGGATTTCAAGCTTTTGAGGCTGCTGTGCCTGCCGGATGATGCGGACGACTTGTCTCGCGTGATTTTTGGCAAGGAAAACGAAGGACGCCCGCTTCCCGAGGAAACCCAGGCTTTTTGGAAGCATTATATCACGCTCATGAGAGCCCAAGCCGCCGATACTGGCGAACCCCTGGAAAAGGAATACAAGGCTTGGCCGGACTTTTGGCACGGCATCGTTTTGGACGCCTTCCGCGCCGAGGAAATGCCCGGTTTTCAGGATTTTCGTCACCAGCTTCTGGCAGCCTCCCACGCCCATTGCGCAAATCACAGAAACGGCTTTTTGAAACAGTGGTACAGCTTTAATCGCGACCTGCAAAACATCCTCACCGCCCTGAACGGACGCAAGTTTGAAGTGGACTTCAGCCGCTGGCTGGTTGGCTCAAACGAACTCACGGAACACCTTTCCCAAAACAAATCTGCCGACTTTGGCTTGGGCAAGGGGCATGAACTGTTTGAAAAGGTCCTGCGGGTTTGGGAGCAAGACAACGTGATCCAGCGCGAACGCGGCATCGACCTCATCCGTTGGAACTGGGTGAGCGACTTCAACTTTTTTAACTACTTCAACATCGACCGCGTTTTGGGCTACTACGCACAGCTACGCATCCTGGAACGCTGGCTGGGCTTGGATCCCGAGCAGGGGAAACAAACCTTCGACGGCGTGATGGACACCCTGGGCAAAAGCTTCAGCTTCCCAGACATCTTCAAATTGAAATCAAAATTTAAAAAAATAGAAAATATAGAAGGTTAAGCAATGACCAAAGGCACCGTTAAAGGCATCATCAGCAACATGGTCCAAGTCGAGGTGGACGGTCCCGTTTTCCAAAACGAGATCTGCTATATCGACCTTGATGGCACCAAACTGATGGCCGAAGTGATCAAAGTGACCGGAAACACGGCCTACACCCAGGTGTTTGAAAGCACCCGCGGCCTGAGGGTGGGCGACACCGTGGAATTCACCCAGCGCATGCTGGAGGTAAAACTCGGCCCCGGAATGCTTTCCAAAAACTATGACGGCCTCCAGGATGACTTGAACAAAATGAGAGGCCTCTACCTGGAACGTGGCGACTACACCGACCCTCTGGATGAAGACAGCGTTTGGGAATTTGACCCCATCGTGAAAGCCGGGGATGAAGTTCTTCCCGGAGACTGGCTCGGCGCCGTTCAGGAAAACTGGATCAACCACAAAATCATGGTTCCCTTCAATCTCGAAGGCAAATTCCGCGTGAAAAATGTGGCGGCCAAAGGTTCCTACAAAATCACGGACACCATCGTCACCGTCACCGACGCCGAAGGCAACGATCTGGAATTGAACATGATCCAATATTGGCCTGTGAAACTGCCCATCCGCGCCTATCAATCCAAGCCGCGTCCCTTCAAAGTGATGGAAACCGGCATCCGCACCATCGACACCCTGAACCCCATCGCTGAAGGCGGCACAGGCTTCACGCCGGGACCCTTCGGAACAGGAAAACCGTGCTTCAACACAATATCTCCCAAAACGCGGAAGCCGACCTCATCATTGTGGCGGCCTGCGGCGAACGCGCCAACGAGGTGGTGGAACTTTTCACTGAATTCCCCGAATTGGACGACCCCCGCACCGGACGCAAGCTGATGGAGCGCACCATCATCATCTGTAATACTTCAAACATGCCTGTGGCGGCGCGTGAAGCCTCGGTTTACACCGCCATGTCCATCGCTGAATATTACCGCAGCATGGGTTTGAAGGTGCTCCTTTTGGCAGACTCCACCTCACGCTGGGCGCAGGCGCTGCGCGAAATGAGCAACCGCATGGAAGAACTTCCCGGTCCGGACGCCTATCCCATGGACCTGCCCGCCATCATCTCAAACTTTTATTCCCGTGCAGGTTACGTCTATCTGAACAACGGCACCCCGGGCTCCATCACCTTCATCGGAGCCGTTTCCCCTGCAGGCGGAAACCTGAAGGAACCCGTTACGGAATCCACCAAAAAATCCGCCCGCTGCTTCTATTCCCTTTCCCAGGACAGGGCGGACAGCAAGCGCTACCCCGCAGTGGATCCCATCGATTCTTACTCCAAATATCTTGAATATGATGAAGTTAGGCAATATCTGGATGACAACATCGCACCCGGCTGGGTGGACAACGTTATGAAAGCCAAGGACATCCTCTTGCGTGGCAAGGAAGCCAAAGATCAGATCAACATCCTCGGTGACGACGGCGTTCCTTTGGACTACCACACCCGCTTTTGGAGAAGCGAACTTTTGGACCGCATCATCCTGGTTCAAGACGGCTTTGACCCTGTGGACAAATCCACTCCCATCCAGCGTCAGGCCTATATGCTGAAAATGATCTTAAACATCTGCGAAACAGAATTTTCCTTCGACAACTTCGAGGAACTTCAACCCTATTTCACCAGGCTGATCAACACCCTGGTCCAGATGAACTACCAGCCCTTTGAAAACGAAGAATTCAACAATTACAAAACCCAACTTGAGAATATTATTGAAGAAAGGAGGGTTAACTGATGGCCACGATGGCATTTCAAAAGATTTACACCAAGCTGACCCAGATCACCAAGGCCACCTGCGCAGTGAAAGCCACCGGCGTGGGCTATGAAGAGCTTGCCACAGTTGGAGGCAGGCTGGCACAGGTGGTGAAGATCATGGACGACACCGTCACCCTGCAGATCTTTTCCGGAACCGAAGGCATCGGCACAGACGCCGAAGTGATTTTCTTTGGTCGTCCTCCCTCCCTGAAAGTGAGCGAACAGCTCGCCGGAAGGTTTTTCAACGCCTATGGCGACCCCATCGACGGCGGCCCCCAGATTGAAGGAAAGGAAGTGGAAATCGGCGGTCCCTCCGTGAACCCCGTGCGCCGCGAAGATCCTTCGGAACTGATTGCCACAGGCATCGCCGGCATCGACCTGAACAACACTCTGGTCACCGGGCAAAAGATTCCCTTCTTTGTAGACCCGGACCAGCCTTACAACCAGGTGATGGCAACCGTGGCTCTGCGCGCCAAGGCAGATAAAATCATCCTGGGCGGCATGGGGCTTTCCAACGACGACTATCTATATTATAAGAACACCTTCGAAAACGCCGGTGTGATCGACAAAATCATCTCTTTTGTGAACACCACGGACGATCCGCCGGTGGAAAGGCTTTTGGTGCCGGACATGGCGCTCACCGCCGCGGAATATTTCGCCATCCAGAAAAACGAAGCCGTGCTGGTTCTCTTGACCGACCTCACCCTCTATTGCGATGCGCTTTCCATCGTGAGCAACCGCATGGACGAAATTCCTTCCAAAGACTCCATGCCCGGTTCGCTCTATTCCGATCTTGCCAAGATCTATGAAAAAGCCGTGCAATTCCCCGAAGGCGGTTCCATCACCATCATCGCCGTCACCACCATCTCCGGGGGCGACATCACCCACGCCATTCCAGATAATACGGGCTATATCACGGAAGGCCAGCTTTACCTGCGCCGTGATACCGACATCGGAAAAGTTGTGATCGACCCGGCCCGCAGCCTTTCGCGTCTGAAAACCAAGGTGATGGGAAAACGCACCCGTGCCGACCATCCCCACGTGATGAGCGCTTCCGTGCGTTTGAACGCAGACGCCTCAAACGCCAAAACCAAGATGGAAAACGGCTTTGACCTCTCCGACTACGACCAGCGCGCCATGGATTTTG
>Ga0123335_1005734_pt1 | contig 14949 bp, 15 predicted proteins | sample BiotimSIPDNA_2_FD_89707 | JGI IMG/M metagenome (GOLD analysis project Ga0123335, IMG submission 89707) | Anaerobic biogas reactor microbial communites from Washington, USA - Biogas_R2 time_0 SIP DNA | ecosystem: Engineered > Bioreactor > Anaerobic > Unclassified | place: Washington, USA... | reverse complement strand
AGACAGTCTTAGATGAATTTTTCCGCATTGCTTTTCGCGAGCACTTCTATGAAAGCGTGGAGGCGCTGCAGGAAGATCTGGATCGGTGGCTAATCCACTATAATACGCAACGGCCACATAGGGGATACCGAAACCGCGGAAAACGCCCTCTGGATACTGTGCTCGAATTTGCTTCTATTGTTAGACATGAGCCTTAGTTGTACATCTATTTTACAACTTACAAACCAGATGATGCGTTGTTACTTCCTAATACTCTTTTTAGATATGATTTGCATCGCATTTGACATATCAAAGCAAGTTGAGAGCTTCCAATGTCAGCGGGACACCCGCCTTGACAAATACTGTTAAGCAAGCACAAAGAGCAATCTCTTTGTTTATGGGAGACTACCAATTCAGATAACTTCAGTAACGCTCTTTTTTTATTTGCCAACCAATTTCCAAACACTGAGCCTAACACGAAATCATATGAAAGTACTTGACATAAGGCCATATTACCGTTTGGATACATAGTATAAGAATTATAATCATCTGAGAAATGACAGCAATTAGTCTTTTCATTGAAATCAAATAATTCATAGAATATCTGAGGATAAAGTTTTTCTAGTTGATTCGCAACATCAATAGACAATAATTGATTATCTATCCCGCGTCCAGAGCTTTTCTGAATACTATAGGTCGATCTAATGCCTGTTTTTTTAGCAAAACGTAAGTATTCTGGTATTCTCTCAAGGCATCTGTTATTAACCACAATATTGTATCTAATATAAGGAACTTTTATCAATGACAAAAATTCGACATTGATATTCGTTTCAAAATTCTCGTGAAGGGAGATGACTATGGTATCAAATTGATTGTAGAAAGCTGGAGGATACAGAGTAAGCATTGTGCCGTTTGTTATTAGCGCAATTGAAACACTGTTGGAAGACAATAATCCCACAATTGATTGTAAACCTGAATGGAGTAATGGTTCCCCACCAGAAAGAGTGATAGAGGAAAGATTGTATTCTTTTATCAATAGAGTCAACGCCGTTAATGCGGATGCAATACTCATTTCATTATCGTCAGGTTGCCCTGAATTATTATAACAGTAGTCACATTGAAGATTACAGCGATGCGTCATTTCATAATAAATATGCATATGAATTACCTGCAAGAATATGGAAACAATCCACGATCAAACATATATTGGCAAATATATGAAGGAGAGTTTATCTCACCTCCAGAGAGCAAACCTTCTACTCTACACCCACCCATACACTGACTTTTTAATACGCATTTTCCACAAATGCCAGTTAGTTTGCTTGGGATAGTATCTCGTAAATGAATCAAGGAGGGGGAGTCATTCCATATTGCTTTTATTGAATCAACTCCGTATCGACCAAATTGTAGTTTCGTCAAATTAGAGGCTTCTCCACACAAACCGATTGTTTTGTCAGGCAAAATACTTAATAACGATAGGCAATCACAAGATATAAAATTACTACTCTCAGGATTCATAAAACTATAAGAAAAAGCACATGGGAGCAGTATATCAACTTTTATTTGATTCTCATGCATATATCTACTTTTGATTTTGAGCAAATCAAGGGGTGATATACTATAGAAACTTGAATTCTCATCATAGGCTCGTCCTACATTCATAATAGGGTTTAGCTTCACACGATGTACTCCTAATTCTTTTGATAAAGAAATAAGGCGGTCGATACTTTCATATGAAACCTCTTCTTGTAATAAAGTTGTAATACCAATCTTTATATTGTTTTTTCTAAGTAGTTCAATCCCATTAATTGCACTATTAAAAGCACCAGCTCTCCCACGATTATCATCATGTTCTTCTGGGTTTGAACTATCTACTGACACCGAAATTGAATCGAACACCTGTAGCTGTTTAGCGAGGCCTTCGTTAATCAGTGTAGCATTTGTTTCTAAACATAGCGATATATCAGGATTGTACAATTTTACCATATTTGCTATTTCAACTATATCAGAAGCATGCAATAAAGGTTCACCACCCGATAATTTTATAAATGCAGCACCTAAGTCTATAGCCTCACAGCTTGCTTGATATGCAGTCTTCGGATCAAGTTTTTCGGTACAGTTGTTTCCGCCATTAACCCAGCAGTGCTTGCAATGAAGATTACACTGCCATGTGTAATAAATATAAAAGTTTTTTAGACGTTGCATCATTATCACCCTTTACTTTTTATAATTCCATAATATATCCTTTTTCACAAAGGCGTTCAATTATTTTGTTACATTGATCCCTGAAACCGCTGTGTGCAATCATTTCATCTAAGTTTTCATAGCTTTGAATGCATTCCCATAGCATATATGCTTCCTTATTAAGAATTAGCAGATCATCATTGGAAGAATTAAACACAGCATATTCATTATCTCCCAACGGATAGGAAAACACTCCTTCAGCTACACAATACTTTTTCATAGCAATCTCCTTGTATAATAGAGTAGTAGTTATTAGAGCCCCTCTCCAAGGGCTGTGCTATACTGTAAAGGATGCTTCGGATTGGTTTTCATCTCCTACCGCCAGACGGTTTATATGGAACAAGGTTGCAAAAATAAAGTGTCCTGTGGATCCAGCATCGAAATAAATATTCCGGAGGTATCATTATGATTTATGAGGGTATTGATGTTGCCAAGGACAAGCATGATTGCTTCATCATCAGTTCGGAAGGCGAAGTCCTGGCTGATGTATTCACCATCAAAAACAATGCAGAAGGCTCTAACGCCCTATTGCAAACCATTCGCCGTTTTACACGTCCGGCAGATAAAATAAAAGTGGGGCTTGAGGCTACCGGACACTATAGCTACAACATTCTCGGATTTCTGCTTGACAATGGTCTATCCACCTACGTCATTAATCCGTTGCACGCCAGATTATAGAGGAAAAGTCTCAGCCTTCGCAAAACCAAGCCTGACCGGATCGATACACGAACAATTGCAACTATGCTTATGTCTGATGTGAACCTCAAGTCCTACACAGACACAGTATACCATAATGAGGAGCTGAAGTCTTTGACTAGATACAGATTTGATAAATTGAAAGAGCGAGCAAAACTAAAGCAATAGGTTTCCCGTCTGGTCACCATTCTGTTCCCTAATCTGGAAAAGCTGATCTCAACACTTCATATGGCTTCCGTTTATGCCCTTCTCTGTGAGTTCCCGGAAGCTAAACAGGCCGCTGGAGCTCATCTGATACATCTGAAAACACTTTTGATTGATGCTTCCAAAGGACACTATGGGTGAGTTATGGCAACGGTACTTCGTAATGCTACAAAATGCTCCGTAGGCTCTGTCATGCCTGCCAAGTCCCTTGAACTGCAAATACAATTCGGCTGATTCGGGAGCTGAATGCGGAAATCAAAGAAATCGAAGACGCCATTCAGACCATAATGGAAGAAATACAGTCGCCCATTACAACAATTCCGGGAATCGGTTTCCGCATGGGTGCTATGATTCTAGCTGAAATCGGCGATTTCTCTCGTTTCGACTCGGCGGACAAGATTCTTGCATATGCCGGTATGTCGCCCTCTACCTATCAATCCGGGCAGCTTTCGTTATCTGGAACATACTCACATATGGAAAAGCGCAGCTCTAAGTACTTACGGTACGCTCTTTACAACGCAACCAAGTATGTATGCCTTTGGAACCCGACCTTTGAGGCATACTTGGCTAAAAAACGGGCAGAAGGTAAACATTCTAATGTCGCGCGCTCTCATGTCGCTTAAAATTGGTCCAGCTGATCTATGCTATGGAGAAATTACGGCTACCTTACAGCAGTGCTGCATGAACGTTTTACCCTCATAACTTAAGTCATGCGTCCAAGCGGATTTCAGTTTTGCTATTCCTTTTTATGCCGTCTTCTGGTTCTCTAAAATTTCCTCTTTTAGCTTTGACTTTTAATAGTTCGTCTTTCATGATAATAACTTTAGGAATAGTATTCAAATTAGGGATAGTATTTGAATATAGGAGAGAGTACACCCTTAACGTTTAAAAAAAGAGTGGTTCACACTTCTCCTTATGTATGATAATGGTGCTCTACGGAACCAACTCAGATAATCGCCAGGAGATCAATCGAAAAAGCCAAATCCAGATCAACAAGAAAAGCCATCGTAATTCCGATGTAAAGCTATTATACTGGTAAGTGACTAAACAACCCAGTAGAAAGGGTAAGTATGAAAGGTATCAAACGTAACGACCTATTGCCCATTATAGTATCGGCTATTACAGAAATGGAAGTAATCCAAGGTGAATTTTTGAGTATTGACCAGATCATTGTAGCAGAACTGGGGCGATGTATAGGATTGTCCCGTTCTAAGCTGTGTCGTTTAAAGGTAAATGGTTTTCAAACAATATCGTGCAAAGCATCGCTCCCAAAGACGGAGCATATCCTTGACGGATTCAGTGCAGTACAGGATTCTATGCTACGTAATGGTGTCAGCAACTCTGTAGTATGCCACAAATGTCTTCAGGAAATGGAGTTTACCTGAAACGGCAACACAGTAGGGCATTGCATCGCCACCCACAAGCACCTCATCCCTGCAAACGCCAGCAAGTCGCAACGCAGGGCAACCTCGGGCGCCAGTATCTGACCGAGCCGGGAGAAGCATACCAGATGGATTGGGGCTTTACAGATGTTCTCACGCCGGACGGGCAGAAATACCGCATTGCCTGCTTTGCCATGGTCTGCCATCATTGCGGGCTGCGCTACATCGAGTTCTTACCAAACGCCAGGCAGGAAAATCTATTCATCGGTATGCTCTATGCTTTTCAGTACATGGGCGTTCCGACCAGTGTCCTGACCGCCAACATGAAGAGTGTGGTCATCCGTTGGGATCTGGAAGGGCATCCAGTGTAGCAAAAGTACTACGAAGCCTTTATGAAAGCCGTCCCTTTGAGACAAAGCTTTGTAAGCCTCGGCATTCGTATACCAAGGGAAAAGTGGAACGTTTGGTACACTTTGTAAAGGGTAATTTCCTAGTAGACCGGGTTTTTAGTAGTATTACCGACCTGAATTGGCAGGACTTGGAATGATGCCATACTAAGAATGAAACATATCTCTGCAGTATAGCCGCAACACCGCTGACGCTGCACAACAGCCGCTTCAGAGAGCGTCTGCGCGCCGCTGCCAAAGACAGATTCGCTGCGATTCTACCTTACCCGGAGCGCAAGATATCCTTTGACGGCTGTGTGAACTACGAAGGACGCCGTTTTGGTGTGCCATACAGCTCTATACAGGCTCCACTGTCCGAGTCTGCCGCAGCGGTGACACCCTAAGCATCTATTCAACGGATCTTCGGACGCTACTCACGATTTACGGTGTAACCTGGAGCAGAACAGACCGCTTCTGTAAAGGACAATATGAAGATCTTTCACAGCCGGAAGAACAGCCCACTATGCCGGTCAGGACGCAGATTCTGCGGCTTCCCAAATCTACCGGCGATCTCTCTTTTGAGAAGTTCAACTCTGACAAGGAGGATCCGGAATGAACGAAACTGTGCATTTGACAAGGAGAGCATCCGACTGATCTTTGATCTCATTAACCGCCGGTACAACAAAGAAGGTAGCTTCAATATGATTTTCACCAGCAACAAGAACCCGGCTCTCTGGCGGGAGTATTTCGATGAGGATGCGACCTTGCTCTGCACATTGGACCGTATTTTGACAATGCCACGGTGTTCAATCTCCGAGGTGAAAGCTTCCGCGGAAAGGGACTGGAGACAGTTTCCCTATAGACGAGTAAGATCAGAGCTGTCGAGCCAATGGCAGCAAGGGAAGAATAAGTTTAATAAGCCAATCTGGGTTGTTTGGTTTTCTTTATTGCTCCAGAATTGGCAATTTGATCTGATCCCGTAATTTCTGTTTCGGTTGAGCGCTAACAGTGCTATGTAAATAGCAAGCACCTAGTTCGCGATTAGTCAGGGGTTAATTACGAATTATGGCAATTAGAATAAGTTTTTCCGCTCGGACAGCCATATAGCTTGATGGATGCAGAATTATCGTTGATATGTTTAATAACTTCCTCTTTTGTTAATTCCATAAGAATTTTTGGCTCATTTTTCATATTTGGACTCCTTTTTATTAATACTCGTGACTAAATTGGCAAGTAACTAATCACGAACTAGGTGCTTGTAGTGATGTATCCTTGAGATTTGATATCTAATTCATTATGCATTTCACAGATCTTCATGTTGGGATTATTCTTTAGAATATGATATATATGAGATGTAATGACCGGAACGGCGAAGCTTGAGTAATTAGGGGTACACGTTTCGCTGCCATCTTTAAAAGAAATAATCTGTTTCCCGCTTGCAATATACGCCAATAAACCATTTGGGCATTTTTCTATAAAATATCGATTATCCATATACTTAACACCGTCGTTAATCTCAACATAGACAACACCATCAAAAGCAGCCGGGTATACCAAACGATTTCGACTTCCAGGTGCAACAATTATAAAATCAAGACTTACTAATAATTTGATAATTGTATATAATTGTGCAATATCTACCAAATCCCTCGTCCCTAAACTCATCGAGATAAGCTTTATATCGTTTTGCAGACAGTAAGACAACGCTAAAATTACTTCTGATACATGACATGCATTATTACAGTTATTAACGGTTATTAGATTAATGATATCAGCATCAGGAGCGTATTTTTGAATGATCGCAGCGCACACCGTGCCATGATTTATTCCTGTGCCATAGATCACGTGATGTTCGTTGTAATCGCAAATGCGAATGGATTCGGAGCAACAAACAAGCTTTTCATTAACAGTTGTATCGATTAAAGCAATTCTCAAAGCAATACCTCTTGATATCGAGAAGCTTGTGCATTCCACAGCCGTTTGTATTCTTCATTCTCTCTCAGTAATTCTTCATGAGTTCCTTTTCCTACCACCTGACCGGAGCGCATCACAATCACTTCATCACAAAATCGGCAACAAGCCATACGATGGGAAACAAAAATGACAGATTCTGTGTCTGATAGAGTACTGATTTCCTTAATTACTTGCACTTCAGTTGTGGCATCCATAGAAGAAGTTGGCTCATCCAGTATTAGCAGACTGTGACTATTCAGCAAAGCCCTTATAAGCCCGACTTTTTGTTTTTCACCGCCGGAAAGATCAACTGCATTTGAATCAAAATCGCGGCATAGAGTGGTGTGATAACCCGCTTTTAGATTTGCTGCAATGATATTCAGTTTGCTCCAACTTAAGTAATCACTCAGTCTTTGTTCATTCGCTTCTGTTTCCAAAGTAATGTTATCTATAAGCGAAACAGGATAAACCTGACTGTTCTGAAACAGCGGTATGCAGTTCGTACGAAGATTGCACTGGACAGCTTCTTCATTATCTTTTATATTGGTAATAGTTCCCTCGAATTCACTATAGTAACCGAGCAGCAGTCTAATCAGTGTGGTTTTCCCTGCACCGTTTTCCCCGACCAATGCATATTTTTTCCCAGCCTCAAATGTTAGATTGATTCGATCAAGAGCCTTTTTTGTTGCGCCAGGATACGAAAACGATACGTTCTTCACTACAATGGGAAATAATACTTTCTCGGTATTTGACACATCCTGTTTGCTCAGCGATGCTTCACTGTATGTACAAAAGTTAACAAAACCTTTCAAATGATTGCGGTGTTGCATGAACTCAAAATAGTATTCAATTGACGAGTTCATCGCTCTCGATAAGCTTAATGCGGCAGCAACAGCACCACTGAATCCCCCAATGGATAAAGTTTCACGAACAACATCAAATATGAGGAGTCCATGAATCGCTGCCAACTCAAGCTGCTTTAGAAATCCACAAACGCCGTCCACTCTGCCGTATTCTCTGTGGAGCTGCCGGAAAGTATGTCCCAATGTTTTTTCATTATCGGAGTGTATTTTCCTCATCAGGTACTCTTTCATTTCGAATAGACGCACTTCTTTGCCGAAGCTCATATCACAGAGCAGTTTGTCATAGTATTCGTATCGTCTGTCAATGACTGCCATTTCATCTTCATATTTCTCATCTACTTTTAGCTTCTTATTCTGCAAATAGCGGATAATAATCACTGTTCCGACAATTACCAAAATGACGAATACATTGTTTACCGATAAATATATCATCATGGATAATATGACAGCGAAGTTTTGAATCAGGCTTTTTACACTGTCAATATATCCACGCAGAGAGCCTTGATTCCGGATTGGACGGTATGCCTTATCTCTCAAAGCTAAGTAGTTCTCGTCTTCAAGCAACTGATATTCTACATTCATTGATATTTCGGTCAAATAAGCATCAAAACTGTCGGATAAACGATGATCTCCCATTTTTATCTGGTTGGAGACAAGACGATTGAGTAACGCAGACGCAATTCCAATGAAAAAGAGGGCACCCGCATTCCACAAGATGTGATCCACTTCATCGTATCTGACAAGTCCATCCACGATGCGTTCCATCAATATAACAGTGAATAGTGAACTAATGGCACTTATGATTATTTCGACAATCATTGATACACATAGCCATGGCTCTAATGAGAGAATCTTCTTTATCATAAATAAGTCGACGTTATCTTTGCTTATTTTTTTCAACATGACAAATTCTCCTCCTATAATCAGATCAGAGCATATTTACAGTGTCCCCTGGTAACAACCCAAAAACATCAGCAGGCTTTGGGATACCTGTGATATCATGCTGTAAGGTCAGCAGGGTCTGCGTTCGCTTACGCTTTTTTCTGTAACGCCGTTTGCTTTAATTGTTTTTTACATTCCTCTATTTTTTCTATTGACTGAGCACCATTGGATTTTTAAGGATATGGTAAAACCAAATCACTATTTTTCAAACAAGCCCTAATATAAGTCCGTATGGAACTTACATTCACAGACCCGGGTAGATGAGCAGACAGTACAGGCAAAATCATGATCAGATAAAAATCAAAGCCTCTCAGTTCTTATAGAACTGAGATTGACTATTATACAATGCAGCATAACCTCTGTTATTCTTGATTAGTTCTGTATGCGTACCGTTCTCTGTAATTCTCCCGTTTTGGAAGTACAGGATGTTGTCACAGAAACGGGTTGACGCGAGCCTGTGAGAAACAAAGATAACGGTTTGATCTTTCAGAATACTATCAACTAATGTATACAGTTTGTTCTCTTCCACGGGATCTAAGGATGCAGATGGTTCGTCCAACACAACCATATCCGCTTTCTTGTATAAGGTTCTGGCCAATGCCAATCGTTGAGCTTCTCCCCCGGAAAACTCTGTACCGTAGTCCTCAATGGTTTTCTTTGCCGGCGTATAAATCCCCTTGGTTAAATCGTCAATACGTTGATGTAGGTGTACTGTATCAAGCACCCGGTGAATTGAATCTTCATCAAATGCCGTTTCTGAAAGAGCAATATTTTCCGCTATTGAGAATGCGAGAATGTGAAAGTCCTGAAATAACACTGCAAGACTGCGATAATATGATTTCTGCTCTATCCTGCATAAATCCAAGCCGTTGACCAGAATTCTGCCTGAATGGGGCGAATACAATCCTAAGAGGAGCTTGATGAATGTGGTTTTACCGGCGCCGTTTTCTCCAACAATTGCCACGTGGTCTCCACGATGAATCGATACGCAGACATCATCCAAAGCCTTCTTTTCAGCGTTCGGATAAGAATAGGAGACATGTTCAAACTGTATGCTCTCAATCTGCGAGATTTGAATGCCGCCTTTTTGTTCTCGACAATCAGTATCGGTGATAAAGCTGCGGAACTCGCATATTGAATAATTGTCATCTCGAATGGCGCGATAATCTTTCAAGGGGGATTCTATTGCCGCAGAAAAGCTTTCCACAGCATTGATACATAGGATCAGAGTACCAATGGTTAAACGACCGGCTAATACAGACAATATCAGATAAACAAATACAATCGCATCTTTCGCTACATCCACTAAAGCATCAATCAGCTTAGCATCTAATTCTATCTTTGTCTGACGACACTTCAGAGCCAAAGCAGCCCTGCGCAGGGATACATATCGTCTAGATAGCATTCTCTGAATCAGGGGAAGACGCAGCTCCAATGCCATGTCCCGATCTTTCATCATATAACCATAATATTTCACTTTTCGAGCCAGAGTATCCTGCTCCGGTTTACATACGTCTTTTTTATTTGCGGCAATACACGCAATGTAAAATTTCCCAATTCCAACAGCACACGCTAAAGCAAACAATGGAAGCCCACTCTTAATCAATGCGGTTGAACTGATTATTAATATTGTGACATAACTCGGCCACTCATACAACCTGTGCATTGCCCCTTCAATGCCGCTGCTGTTATTGGCAATACAACGGAAAGCACTGAATACTCTGTCTTCGAATTCTAATGTTTCCATTTGCTCAAAAGGAACACTTAAGCATGTTCTTTGGTGGTATTCGCATAGAACAAATCGAAATTGTATCATCATCGCATACGCTTGATTAAAAAGTAATCGAGCGTAAGCTACCGCAAAGCCGGTGACGGCAAATAGAATCAGTAATACTATTAATTGTTGCTTCGCTGCCGTATTTAAAAGAGCATCGATGATACGCGGAGGAATATATAAGCCGGCAAAGACTGAAATGCCATTCATAACAGTATAAATAAAACAGTTAAAATACAAAGAGCGTTTATGCTTCCATATCTCTTTTAGTATATATCCTATATTTTGAAGAACGTTAGGACTCTTATTCATATCCTCATTTCTCCGTTCGTTGTATTTTATGAATGTTCAAACTGAGAGTTCGTAGCATCAAGATACCGAGAACTCATGACCTGTTTTAGATTGTTTGAAAACATTGAAGTGCTCAATTTTGAAAAATGATTACAACAAAACGAAGTGTTTGTTACTATTGCTTCAAAAATAATAACAATACATTCTGAAATATGTCAAAGCAATCTCGTCGATTTTGTGCTTTGTTATTTTCCAAACAAGCTCTAATTGGACTCTGATATCAAACGCATGATAATATCTGAATCTGGGTATAGTTCAACGTTATAGGCATAAAAATCTGTTGATGAGATGAATTCCGATATTAACCGCACGATTAAATGAAAAGGAAGCCATGATATTACACTCTTAACATACAAATGATGCGATAGTAGTAAATCAATCAATTCTGTCTTTGGTATTTTAGTGAGACTAATAGTTTTGTCGGCACTACGCTCAATGATTATTACTTTAGATAGACATGCAGGGGATAAGGCAATAGAATATTGGCTATTCCAGTATGAAGTTTTATTGTCCCTTTCATCCCAAATAATATCACCTCTAGTAAAACAATACCTTTCTGTAGCCATTCGTAATATTGTATTGCTTGTTTCTACCCAAAAATGTGATTTCTGTTTTTGCACAAATGTTATTTCTTCACTAATATATGAAAACCCCGAGTCAAGAAAATCACGCATTAAGGTGCTTTTTCCGATTCCTGACTCACCCAATATAATGAAAGCTAAACCACTTTTGCTTTTAATGGAACAACCGTGAAATGCTAGCATTCCAATTTGTGGAGCAACAAATCCTAAAATATAGTTTAATGCAAAAGTAATATCTATTCGACAACTGTTATCAATAACATAGTATTCGATGGTTTTCTTTCCGAGAAGAGTGCGAAAGACTAATTGACCATTCCATGAAAAATAGAATATTCCATCATTATTATAAATGAAAGGCCTCTGTTCTATCGATTCTTCATATGAAAACATATTTTCATATAGAATCATTCTATACTCATGTTGGTATAATGCTTTTTTTTGCCATCCCAATAACTCGGTATCAGAATAAATGCAGAAACCATTTGCATGGTAGTATTCAAACAGACGAATCACTCCTTTAATAGTATAAACACATTATTGTTGTCGTTTGACTTCATTGTTAAATGCAATGGTGAAGAGCAACTATATAGTAAGTTTGCTTTACATATACTGTTGATATGGAACAATTGAGTTAATGTTAGTTTAGTATACTCAATATGAGTTAAAAAGAACCTAGTACTTTGCTACATCATATATTCTCATTATTTACATTCATTGCTGAAACCATGGGTAGCTTCTAGAAATGCCGCACAAAAGGCTGTGGATTTGCGGACAATAAGTTGGACATACTTAGCATATTCCAAGATTTCCCAGAGCCCGAGGCAGCCAGCCACCGCCGAAGGTAGCTTGCCCTTGACAGGTTGACGGGTAGGCGCTAAAATCAAATTTCGACGGCGTTCAACTTATGTCTATATATTACTGAGTCCTCCTTCGCCGTCGGCAACACCGGAAAGCAGCCGCTCGGCGTTCTGTCAAGGGTGGCGGTATCCTCTCTATGATTAGTCAGAAATAGTCTTTTTCAGGTATCACGTACCACTCAGAACTTTGCATCTGCGGTATTCAATCGGACTCATATACCCCAACGGTTCCTTGATTCTCTTTTCTCTGTACCAGATAATGTACTTATTCACTCTTTTAATGAACTCCTCCAGAGAGACATTCTCCCATTGTCTACCATAGAACATCTCTGTCTTCAGTTGTCTAAAGAATCCCTCACAGGCAGAATTATCGGCGTAGCATCCTTTTGGGGACATCGATCTGGTCAATCCGGCTTCTTCTATCTTCTTGATCCAGTCAAGCCATCGATAATGACCGCCCCTGAATCCGCCGATAAGATTATTACTCTAAAAAAGCTACTGAAAGAAAACGAATTTCGTTTCGGGAACATTACACCCGTCATCCTGACCGACAGCGGTGGAGAGTTCAGCCGGGTCTCGGCTTTTTAATTGGATGAAGACAGCGAGATAGAGACACACATGTTTTTCTGCGACGCGAACGTTTCATATGAAAAGCCGCACATTGAGAAAAACCACACCCTCTTTCGCAATATTGTCCTCTCAGGCTCTTCCTTCGACGGATTCACCCAGGAGACCGGCGGTTCTGGTGATTGACGAGATTGGATATAAACAGCTGAACCGGCAGGAGGCGGAACCTTTTATTCGCTTGATTTCAGAGCGTTATGAACACGGCAGTGTGATTCTAACCAACAACAAGTATTTCAGTGACTGGGGTGAACTGCTCAGCGACACAGTAATCGTCACAGCACTGTTGGACAAGCTTCTGCACCACGCTCATGTGATTAACATCCGCGGACAGACCTACCGATTGAAAGACCGGCTCAAAACTGATGTTCAGACAGCACCACCCGCTGACATTCCGGCGGTACCGTAACCGGCGATAAGGCAACCGGCGTTTGTTGTTCCGGCGTTGGCGTCATATTCTACCCGGCGTTTTTAATTAAATTCTACCCGGCGTTGACACAGACTACACCACACTTCGTAATACTTCCACTTATGGACACTATCACGGATATTTGCAGAAGAACCCTATAGCTCCGTTTTATAAATGCTTCCGCATCGATTATACCACATGTACACCGATTGTGCCAGCGACTTTCGGATCCGTTTTTATTCATGGTGGTGCACTTCAGAAAAAGAGGGTTTGTCAAATAATAAAACCGGCTTCCATAGTCCGATATCTGTCCAACGTTCTCCAAAGAGGCAATTTTGTGAAACGATTCCATATTCCATAATTGGATTGACCAGTAAGCAGTTATTTACCACTCGAATATCGCTCAAGGGAATGGAGACCTCTAGCTCCCAGTGTCTAGCGTCAACAATTGAATGCTTTGCGTGGATACATAGAGAATCATCACCATTGTTAGATACCTCTAAGCCATCTCCTCTTGTCTGGAATGTTATCATTCTTACAATTGGGTGTCTTTTTGAAGAAACATAATAAAGTTTGGCTCTCGTGTCCGTAACATCTTCCGGATCAGTACATATTAAAGCCTTATAATGAAGTTTATCTGCGGTTTTATATAGCGAACCGTTTATGGAAGCACTTTGAATTGAGCGTCCATCCAGCGCGGTGTTGACTGTATACAAGGACTTTTCTTCTAATTCAATTAATGATAGCAGAGAACCAAAAAAGAAATCGGAGATTGAGCATGTATTGAGTACTCTTTCTATAAGATAATATGATGTTTTGAATATTGTCGTTTTATTGCATTTGACATCATGTTCCATGCGTTTTCCCATATCAGACGCAGGAAATAGAAGTTTATAAACATGTAGAGCAACACCAATATCTACTTCTGCTCCGATTCTTGAAATGTAATCATTAATTTTATCGATGTTTACCTCATCGGGATATTTCTCTTCAGTTAACGCAACGTCAAGTAAATCCCTTATACTAAATGCTATCGTCTCCTTTGCAATGTAAGTCTCCAATAAGTAGTCTCTTGTATGTATACAAAAATGGAGAAAGGAATGAATAATACGATCGCATACGCAGGGAATAAGAACTTCAGTGTCTTTATATGTCATGGCACGATCAAACATTTGATTAACATAATCAGGATAGTAATAGGCGGGATTTAACGCAGACATATGCACCTCTACCACAATAACAAATCCATTCACTGATGCTGTGAATATTATATGCTCCTTCTTGCTTCGCTCGTAGCTGACAGAATATGGGAATTGCGCTTTGAATCCCATATCAAGTAGGGCGTGATATACATCATAGAAAGAATCTCTTTTTATAATGATATCAACGTCACTGAAAACACGTCTCTCCGGAATCGGATAAAGATCTTCAGCATATAGTAGTCCTTTTATAAGAATAAACTTTTGATAACAGCGACGGTTCAAGTCGATAATAACGTTGCGTATAAGTGAATTTCGTGCACGGTTTATTATGTATAATACTCGTTGGGGCGCAGAGATGTCAGTTTTTTCCACGTCGACTATGCTTGACAATTGGCAGAGCTCCAATACATGTTGAATTCTTTCCTCACCGACTGATTCCAGTAAACGATCTGCCATTGACAGGATTATAGATTCATTTGACATAAACTCCCCTCATTTTCTT
>Ga0123335_1005724_pt1 | contig 14968 bp, 10 predicted proteins | sample BiotimSIPDNA_2_FD_89707 | JGI IMG/M metagenome (GOLD analysis project Ga0123335, IMG submission 89707) | Anaerobic biogas reactor microbial communites from Washington, USA - Biogas_R2 time_0 SIP DNA | ecosystem: Engineered > Bioreactor > Anaerobic > Unclassified | place: Washington, USA... | reverse complement strand
CCGACCCCCTCCGCCCCCGCCCGACCCCGTCCGCCCCCGTCCGCCCCCGTCCGACCCCGTCCGACCCGTCCGACCCGTCCGACCCGTCCGACCCCGTCCGACCCCGTCCGACCCGTCCGACCCATCCGACTTGCCCGACTTGCCCGACTTGCCCAGACCCCAAATCCTCCAATGCCGAACTCAGGGGGCATGTCACATGCATTTTTAGTACGAAACCAGTGATTTTTTCGCCATGCCGCCGAATATTTTCTTGCTGGATGTGACATTCATTCAAACCGAACTATCTTTAATTTATGTTTTTTGTTTTTTCGGTTTCGACCATCATTTCAACCAGGAGCAAATCATCATGAAGGCAGGATTTTACGCGGCGGACATTACGCCTCCCATCGGCACGATGCAAGCGGGAAACTACAACAAGCAGTACCTCAAAGGCGTCGCCGGTCCTCTCAAGATTAGAGCCGCCGTCTTCGAACAAGACGGAAAGCAGGTTGCCCTCGCGGGAGTCGACTGTTGCAGCATCAGCGACAAGGTCATCAACCGGGCACTGGAAATAGCAAAGAACCACGGCACCAGTTTTGACAGCCATGTCATCTCCGCATCCCATACCCACTCGGGAGCGGCACTCTCCTCGTTCTTCGACCTGGATATCGTCGCCAAAGCCGACCAAAAGGTCATCGACCTGCTCAAGGATTCACCAGTGCCAGACCCCTGGTTCGTAGAATGGGCAACACGACAACTGGCAACAGCACTCGTCATGGCAAGCAAAAAACTGGAGCCAGCTACCATCAGCAACGGAGTCGGACACGAAGACAAAATGGTCTTCAACAGAAGATTCTACCTCAAGGATGGACGCTCGTACTCACATCCTGGAAATCGGAATCCCGACATCGTCAAGCCTTGCAATCCCATCGACCCAGACGTCGCAGTGATCGGCGCATGGCGAGAGGACGGCTCGTTGATCGGTTGCATCCTGAACTACGCATGCCACGGGACGACCTACAGCGGTCCCCTGGCACATGGAGACTGGTACCATTTCGCAGACGAGACGCTCAAAAAACTCCATGGCGACGATTGCGGAGTCGTCATCTTCAATGGCGCTTGCGGTGACATCACGCAAGTGGACAACCTAACCTTCGGAAAATACTTCGGACTTGACATCAGCGAGAAATTGGGAACCAGAGTCGCTTGCGAAGCAGAAAAAGTCCTGATCTCAGCGCCAAAATTCAATCGCTCAGAACTCAACGTTGCCGAGGGCGTCCTGAAGATTCCGCGTCGCGTCCCCTCCAAGGAATCAGTTGAAAAGTCCTGGGAAACGGTCAAGCGCCTTGCGGACACCCCAAACGTGGACGACGCCGTTTTCGCCCGCGAGCGCCTGATAGCCTCGGAGCTTGCGCGTCTTGATCCGGTACGCAACGTCAAGCTCACTGCGATCCAAATTGGCGAAGCCGTCATTCTTTCAGTTCCCGCAGAGTACTTTGTCTTCCTCGGACTTAGAATCAAGGCATCCGTCAAATTCCCGGTTTGCATGATTGCTGAACTGGCAAACGGAACAGTCGGATACGTCCCGGACGCTGCGGCTTTTGACAAGAAGACCGGAGGCGGATACGAAACCGTGCTCACGGCATACTCCAACCTCGTACCTTCAGCAGGAGATCAAATCGCCGACGAACTTATCCGTCTCGCCGGAACGTTGACGCCAGAGGAAACCAAACTGCCCGAACCGCCCCCACCAGCCAAAACACCATGGGGCTACGGAAAACGAGGACCAGACTGGGATTGATCAATCAACCAAAGACACACAACCCAGGTACGGGCACCCGGGTGCTCGTACCTAAATTGTTATCATGGCGTCAACTGCTTTTTTAGGGTTATTTCTTCTCGCAATCTGCCACCATTTTGGCAATGATATCGCGTTCTTGGAGGTTATCGATCCATTCCTGCGGGATTGCCTCGACTCCCAGCAGAGTGCCCATGATATTGCCCGTGATTGCGGCTGTCGAATCGCTGTCTCCGGAAATATTCGCTGCCAGGATGACGGCTTCGCGGAAATCCGTCGGATACTTGAGTGCACAGAAGATAGCGATTGCCAGTGCTTCTTCTGCAATCCATCCTCCTCCGAGTTGTTCCACGCTTTCGGCTGTTGCCGACCATTGGCTTGCGGCTCGCCGCGCACCCAGGATTGCCTCCTCCACTTGCTCGGAGTTGTCCCGTTTTCTAGTTTCGGCAAGTACGGTATCCAGTGCAGTGTCCAGCTCGTCCCCTTCCAGCAAGCGATTGATCAGCAGTGCCAATGCTCCTCCTGAAAGCCAGCCGGTAGGATGACCGTGCGTTAGCCAAGAAGCCGCACAGCCCAAGCCGAACACATCGTCGGCTTTCGCCCAGGCAACAGGGGCAACACGCATCACCGAGCCGCAACCCTTGCTGTCATTCTGAGCAGCCTCGCCAAGCAAATCAGCTGAATACTGGCGAAGCGACGATAAGCATGTGTTGCCAGGACAGCGGCGACGATTCAGCCCGCTCTCGTGCACAAGCCAGCCTGCATCCAAAACAGTCTTCGAGATCGCAGGCTTCACACCTTGCGTATATACGCAACGCAGGTACGACTTGTGAATCGAAGTCAATATATCCGAGCCTCCCTTCAGCACGCCTTCGGCAGTAAACAGAAGCATCTGGGTATCGTCCGTGATCGCACCGGTCCCGTCTTCAAACTCAACGTATTAGCGTACGCCCTGCTCTCCATACTTGCGGCGTATCGCGCCCAAGGACATGAATTCAATTGGCGCTCCCAAGGCATCCCCGACTGCTCCGCCCCAAATGCATCCTGCAATTCGACTGCTACGCCCTATCATCGATCAACCTCCTGGCTGTGGTGCCTTTTCGGACAATACCGTGTCAAAATCGTAAGTCAGCGTCAATTGGTCGGGCTGTCCTGGCACGGGCTTGAAGATTACGCTTCCGATGAACATTCGCCGTGGGTGAATTTTCGTTTCGCTGTCGTGGGCATGGAAGACGATTCTCAGTTTTCCTTCCTTGTCCTTGAAGAAAGAGTGATGTCCCACGCCTACCAGTCCTCCGCATCGTTGCAGGATGGGGTTGTGGTCGTACTTCTTCCACAAGCCTCCGATATTGTCTGCCACTGCCACGCCAATTCCGTAGTCATGGCTTGTGTATCCGTTGCCCGAGTACGTCATGTAGTACAAGCCCTTGTGCTTGATCACGAAACTCCCTTCATTGACGCGCCCCGCCTTGAGTTCCCAAGGCTGGTATGCGCGGATGCAATATCGGTAAGTCTCTGGCTTCACGGCGAGGCAATCGTCAGTCAACTCAATGCTCCATACATTGAGTCCATCGTTGAAGCGATCGAAGAACATGTAGGGCTTCCCGTCATCGTCGATGAACAGCGTATTGTCAATCGCTTTTTCCGGCAGCATGGGTTCCTTCTTTTCCTGCTTGAAAGGTCCCAGCGGATGGTCTGCGACGGCGACACACACGTGTTCGTTTGACGAGTAGTACATATGGAATTTCCCGTTGATCTTATAGACCTCGGGTGCCCAGAAGAACCAATCCCTATCTCCATACGAATCGTCCTTGTGGAGCGCGACTCCTTCCTTACTTCGTCCCTGTCCAATTTTCCAGGTTTTCAGGTCGGTAGATGTCGCCACTGGGATTCCATGGGCATGGTGGGTTCCGTATGCATAATACGTATCGCCTTCCAGCAAGATGAATGGATCCGCCAAGGGCACGCGTACGGGTGGCTTCACATTATTCTCGGCAGCCTGGGCTACCGAAACGCACAATACAGCCAATGAAAGCAATGATATGCAACGCATGAGTAGATTCCTCCTATAAAAAAGTTGATTTCGATTCAACAAAAATTATATTCTACTGTTCATTCCAGAAAAAATCAAACCCAAACACCCAAAATAGGATTTTCCCCGTGACTACACAGATTAAAGACGCCGCTGCGACGTTTTGGCTCGAGGCTGAATCCTTCAAATCGAAGGGAGGCTGGGTCGTTGACCAGCAGTTCATGGAGCAAATGGGTTCTCCATACCTGCTCGCCCACGGGCTAGGGCAACCAGTCAAGGACGCCACAACAACCTTTGACGCCAGCGAGTCCGAAACCGTCTTCGTCTGGGCGAGAACCTACAACTGGACCTCGCCGTGGTCCAAAAAACCAGGTCCAGGGAAATTCCAAATCATCATCAACGGCGCCACCCTTCCCAATATCCTTGGCAATACCGGAACCGCCTGGGAATGGCAATTGGCAGGCTCGGCAACCTTGCTCAAAGGCACGAACCATATCGCCTTGCACGACCTCACAGGTTTTGATGGTCGATGCGACGCCATCGCCTTGACGCGGGACAAAACACCGCCCGCAAAACGACCGGAACCCAAGCCTGGCAGACCGGCAGGGGACTTTGACATCGTCGTCTGCGGAGGCGGAATCGCAGGAATTTGCGCCGCTCTCGCCGCCGCCAGGCTGGGTTCCAAGGTCGCCCTCGTCAATGACCGCCCTGTTCTCGGAGGCTGCAACTCATCCGAGATCAGGGTCCACTTGGGCGGACGGATCGAAACCGGGCCTTACGTCAACCTCGGCAACCTTATCAAGGAATTCGGCCCGCTCAGGGGCGGCAATGCGCAACCTGGGGACTTCTACGAGGATCAGAAAAAGCTGGACATCGTCGCCAACGAACCCAACATCACCTCGTTCCCGAACTTCAGGGTCGTCCAGGCAAACATGAAAGACCGTACCATCGAGTCCATTGTCGCCCAGCACATCGAATCGGGGACGCGATTCGTTTTCAACGCCAAGATCTTCATCGATTGCACGGGTGACGCCACCCTCGGAGCCTTGGCAAAAGCCGATTTCAGGATGGGACGCGAGGCAAAACACGAATTCAACGAACCCGAGGCACCAGACAAAGCAGACGACCAGACGATGGGCGCATCCGTTCAGTGGTACTCCGTTCAATCCGACAAGCCGGAACCATTCCCGGAATTCGACTACTTCGACCTGATCAACGAAAAAACCTGCGAAAAGGTCACAATGGGTGAATGGACATGGGAAACAGGCATGTTCCAAGACCAGATCGATGACTTTGAACGCATCCGGGACTACGGCATGCTCGTCGTCTATTCCAATTGGAGCATACTCAAGAACCGCCTTCCGGACAACCAGGCCTATGCGAACCGCAAGCTCGGCTGGGTTGCATATATCGCTGGGAAGCGAGAATCACGAAGGCTGCTGGGGGATCATATCCTCACGCAAAACGACTTGGTCAACAGGGTGCCCTACGACGATCCAACGGCCGCCACCACCTGGACCATCGACCTCCACTACCCGGATCCCAAGAACACGGCCAATTTCCCAGGATGCGAGTTCAAGTCCATCGCCGTCCACCAGGCGATCCACCCCTACCCCGTCCCCTATCGATGCATCTACTCGAGAAATACCGCCAACCTGATGATGGCGGGTCGAAACATCTCGGTCACCCACATTGCCTTGGGTACCATTCGGGTCATGCGAACTACAGGAATGCTCGGTGAAGTCGCAGGCATCGCGGCCAATCTCTGCATCAAGCACAACGCCAACCCCAGGGACATCTACAACGACCACCTGGACGAACTCAAGGCGATCATGGAAATAGGAACCGGCAAACAAAACCTTCCAAACAACCAAACCTACAACATGGGTACTTGTTTGAAACCCTAGGAGTTACAACAAATGAACAAACTAGCCTGGACACTCGTGGCAACGATGGGAATCTCGCTCTGCGCAACCGTCATCGAACCTGGCAAACTGCCCGAAAACTTCGATCCGAACAAGGTGGAAATCCGCAAGCTCGTCGAATCGACGCCGCGAGGCGGCCTGCCCAACTTCTACGCGAAACTCGACTCCAAGCAAGACACCGTCATCGCCTACTTCGGCGGCTCCATCACCGCCCAGGCAGGGTACCGAGTCCATTCGCTCAAGTATTTCCAGGAAGAATACAAGGAGACAAAAGTCGCCGAGATCAACGCGGCAATCGGCGGAACAGGATCGGACCTTGGAGCGTATCGCCTGGAACATGACGTCCTGAAGTTCAAGCCCGACCTTGTGTTCGTCGAATTCGCCGTCAATGACGGTGGCGCCAGCCCCTACTCGATCCGCCAATCGATGGAAGGCATCGTCAGGCACATTTGGAACGAACTCCCGTCCTGCGACATCATTTTCGTGTACACTTTGACAGCCGGGAACGTCAAGGAACTCCAGGATGGAAAAATGCAACGGTCGGCATCGGTGATGGAGGAAATCGCCGACTACTACCAGATCCCCTCGATCCACATGGGGGTCGAAATCGTCGCCCTGGAAAAGCAAGGCAAGTTGCTGATGAAAGCCTCCAACGAGGGAATGACCCGGGTTTCCGGCAAGGAACTCAACCTCTCCGCCGACAACTATGTCAATGCCGAAGGCAAGATCCCCTTCGCGAACGACGGCGTCCACCCATACGACAATACCGGTCACGCGCTCTACATGGACGCCATCAAGCGCTCGCTCCCAGCGATCAAGAGCACAGGAAAGCCTGGTCCCAAGGCGAACCTCCCCAAGCCAATGGTTCCCGATTGCTTTGAAAATGTCATCACCATTCCATTCGGAAACCCAACCGTCAAGCTCGAGGGACCATGCCAAAAGCTCCCAAAAGACGATCCGGTCACCAGGCATTTCCTTAACCGAGCGGACGAATTCTACGTCTTCGAACCAGGCGCAAAAATTACCTTTAAGTATAAGGGATTGCGGGCAGCCATCTACAACATCCTCGGACCACAAGGGGGAATCATCGAAATCAAGCACAATGGAAAAATCAGCAGGGAAGCAAGAATGTTCGACCCCTACTGCACCTATCACAGACTTGCAACAGTCGGACTGCCGAATGCCAAAGACCAAGTCAACGAAATCACAATAACAGTACTCGATAAGAATTTCGACAAGAAAGCAATCCTCTTCGACCATAACAAGCCCGACTTCGACAAGAATCCCGCCAAGTACGAAAAGCTCAGGCTCTTCGCGGGTTGCATCTTCATCGTCGGGGAAGTCGTCCCCTAGTCCAACAGGTATCCCACCATGCACCTCCCTCTTGATTTGTTTCTGGCACTGCGATATTTGCGTCCCAAGCGCACGTTTGTCTCGTTGATCACGCTCCTGTCCATCCTCGGTCCCACTTTGGGCGTCGCCATCCTGCTGATCGTCAACTCGATCATGGCCGGCTTCGGCAGGGACATCCAGGAAAACATCATGAATTGGCAGGCGCACCTTCATGTTTTCCCCGCCATGGGTTCCAACACGATTCAGGATCCAGGAAAGATCAAGGACATCCTGGAAGCCAATGGCGTCAAGGCTTCACCGCTGATCCAGGATTCCGCACTGATCCAAATCAGATTCAAGTCGCATTTAGGCGGCAAAGACGAAAACGTAATCCAACCCAAGGTCATCTATGGTATTGATCCAGAAACAGAATACCATGTCACGGGAGTAAAAGATGCACTACTTTACGGGAACTTCGACATTGAAGAAGGGGAAGCCCTAGTCGGAGACAGATTCGCACGATCCATGGGACTGACCATCGGCACGACCATCCTCATCCATTCCCCGGCAAGGCTCACGCAAAACGTAAAGTGGGAAAAGGACGGACAAGTCAAAATCGAACAACCAGACGAGGTATATTTCCCGGAACAAGTCAAAATCGCCGGAATATTCTCAATGGGATTTGCGGATTTTGACGAAAATGTCATCTTTGTCCGGCGAGACCAAGCCGCCGACCTTCTGGGACTCGACTGGGGTTCGGCAACCTCCGTACAGGGAAAAGTCGCTTCGCCAATGCAGATGGACGCCATTGTCGCCAAACTCAACGAGCAGTTGAATGGGAACAGTTTCTTCAACATGTACCGAATCGTGACTTGGAAGGAACGCAACCAGATGTTGTTCGGCACGCTTCAGGTCGAACAGAAGCTAATGGCATTTTTGATGACCTTCATCTTGCTGGTCGCTTCCTTCAGCATTGCGGCGACATTAATCACGGTCGTCGTGCAGAAGACCCGCGAGATCGGGACATTGAAGGCGGTTGGGATTTCCAGCTGGATGGTAGCCAGGATCTTTGTTTTCCAGGGTGCGATCATCGGCTTTATCGGCACCACATTGGGCATTGTGCTGGGATTGACGGTCCTGCATTATCGCGATGGGATCGCCGCGATTTTAAGCGCCATCTTGGGGCACGATGTCTTTCCAGCCGAACTCTATCACCTCAACCGGCTCCCCGCCCTCTGGACTGCGTCGGACCTGGTCTCAGTCTCCATCCTTTCAATGCTGGTTTGCATCTCTTCAGCCCTGGTACCAGCGCTTTTCGCCTCCGCACTGCCACCCGCCAAATCCTTGCAGGACAACAACTGATGAATACCGAAGAACTACTCTACAATATCGTTGGATTGCACAAGGCTTTTTCTCTTGGAGGAGGCACTATCAACGTCCTCAACGACTTGAACCTGCAACTCCCGAGGAACAAGTGGATTGCCGTCACGGGACCTTCAGGCTGCGGCAAAACAACACTCCTGCATATCCTCGGCGGACTCGACAAGCCTACAAAAGGACAAGTCATACTCGATGGTGTCAATCTCGAAAAACTCTCCGCCTCGCAAATGACCAAACTCAGATACGAGAAAATAGGGTTTGTTTTCCAATCATACCACCTTTTCCCTGAACTCTCGGCACTCGAAAACGCGGCGTTGCCAGCCCTCCAGTGGAAAACCAACAGAAAACAAGCTTACCAAAACGCCAAGAACTGGCTCACGCAATTCGGCCTGGAAAACAGGATTCACCATAGACCATATGAACTCTCAGGCGGCGAGCAGCAACGAGTCGCCATCGCAAGGTCGCTGATCAACAACCCAAACATCATACTCGCAGACGAACCAACTGGAAATCTCGACGCCAAGTCGGCTCAGGAAATCATCAATATCCTACGGGACGTCAGAAACAACCAGAAAAAAACATTGATCATGGTCACGCACGATCCCAATATCGCCGCCCAGGCAGACCTGCACATCAAACTTGACAACTCCATGGCTTGAGCAATGATGCTTATTGTGGCGGAATAAAAACCTTCAGGAAAATCCCAGGTCTCCAGTCATCATGAATCGATTACCGATTCGTTTGACCAGCAACTCCTTCCCGGGAAAAGCTTCCCTCAAGGCAGGAAGGAGCATCTCCTCCATATCATCCAAGATTTGGCTCTTTACTTCATGCGGAATTTTCGTCATGGAGTGAGCCCTGATTTCAATCACATAGCCTGGTCCATTCCCGCTCGCATATCCCAATGTGAACTTGGATTCGATGCCAAATACACCATCGTACTTGCGGTTTGAAGTACGTCCCGCCTCAGGGCGACGAGGATGCAGGGGAATTATCGGACTGTACTTCGCTTCCAACCTGGCATCCACCGTGTCAAGGGCACCTTTCAACTTCAGTTCCCATTGCTCCAATCGCGTCAAAGTCATCCCAAAAACTCCATAAACTCAAATATAAAACCTAAAACAGAAGGCAAATGCCATTCGATTTGAATATCCAAACGGCATTTGCCTTCGCGATGGATCAACCATCTCGACCAGCCTCGTTATTCGGCGTAAATCGAGAACTCGTGGATAGACCAGTAGAACGGGTCGACAGGTTCGGTCAGCGTTATCTTCACAAACTTGGACTTGTTCTCCAAAAGCTTGATATCAACGACCTGGTTGGTTCCATTTCCAGCACCATATGGCCCCTTCCAAGTCTTTCCATCTGCGGAGACCTCGACCTTGTAGCCACGTGGATAATCTTCACGTGACGTACCTGCATCCAGGACTATCCTGCGGACGTTCTTGGCTTCGGGCAACTCAATCATGAACCAGAATCCCGGACGTTGAGCACCAGCCGTATCCCAGCGCGTCTCGTTCTTGCCATCCATCGCCTGGAATGCTTTGTCCGGGTTTCTGTCGCTGGTCACCTTCAGGGTTGCAGGGTCCAAGCGTTCGCCATAAGTCGCTGGCATTCCGTTCATCTGCATTTCGCAGATTGACCAGTACATCCCGCCTGTTCCGGTCTGGACAATCTTGATGTAGCGTCCATAGACATCGGGGAGCTTAAGCACCATATGGCGGTCGGTTCCCTTCCCTTCCAGGACGGGCTTGTCACCCCACTTTTCGCCATCCAGGGACACGAAGACCTGATATCCAACCGGGAAGTCATTGCCTACTTCGCCGGCGAACAACTTCAGTTCACTCAGCGTCGTCTCATAGCCCATGTCAATCATAAACCACTCGCCGCCGGCCTGGCTTGCACCACTAGTCCAACGTGTCTTGGTATTGCCGTCAATGGCGTTTCTTACAGCACCATTGTTATGCGAAGCAGTCAGCTTCATCGACTCACCGCTCAAGCTATTCAAGATACGGCTGGCGGACATTGCGGCCTCAGTCGCCACCTCGGGATCGTCCAGGAAGGTCATCGCATACTTCAAGGCATCGGGATGCACGAGGAAACCCAGGCCATTGATCAAGGAACCCTTTTCCTGGGCTCCCTTCGCCAATGCAAATGCCTCTTTGTACATCTCCAACGTCTTCGGTATCGGGCGAGAACTCGGCAATGCCAGCATACGGGCATACCCGCGCAACGCCAACACCTTGTGGGCAAGCGATGCCTTGTCGTCACGGCTCAAGCCACGCAATGTATCCAGCGGCTCGGGAGTCGGCCATTCGCCCAACGCCAAAATCGCAATTCGCTTGACGGCTGCATCCTGGCTTGCGGCAGCCTCGGTCAGCGTCGGCAACGCGCTGGAATGCGCCAATTTGCCGAGGGCTTCCAGCAACGAAACCCGTACTGGAGTAGCCAATTTGCCATCCAGCGCCTTCAAGACGATGCCGGAGGCAGCAGCCTGGTCGGAAGCTCGCTTGCCGACGTTGATCACCTGGTTCATCAGCTTGCCGCGATCGGCACTGCCCTTCGTCTTCGTCAACAAATCAACCAATACCGGCAAATCCTTCTCGCCGGCAACAAGAGCCATGGACGAAATCGCTTCCCTGCGAAGATTCTTGTCCTCGGACAAAGCACACTTCGCCAACAACGGAACCGATTCCTTGTCAATGCGAGTTCCCAATGCCATGACCAACTCCGTTCGAATCGCAACATCGTTGGACTCATTGGCAACCTCGGAACGAACCTTCGCCCCAACAGCCTCGCCAACAATCCTGCCCAAGGCGCGACGCGCGGCAGCCTGACGACTGCCCTCGCTCTTCGATGCCTGTACAGCCAAAGGCAAAACACAGGCAACATCGCCGACCTCGGTCAACGTACGAGATGCCACAACCGAAACACTATCGTCGGCATGACCTAACAGATCGATCAAAGCACTTTCAAATCCCTTCGACTTTGACGAGGCAATGGCATCCATCACCAGGCAAATCGAATCAGCAGGCAACGTCGAGATCGACTTCACTACGGCGGGCAAGGCATCGCCCATCGACGGCAATGCCTTCGCAACTGCGGATTTCATCAACAGGTCGCCCTTGGTCAGGCAAGCGGTCACGGCGGCAGCGTCAGCCTTGGCTCCAGCAGCCTTGAAGAGGGTCGCCTGGGCGGCGGCCCGTGCATTGGCGGGGCTGTCCGCCGCATTTAGGATCGCATTGCTTGCGGCAACGCAATCAGCCTCTGGAACCATGCCCAAGCAATCGACCATTCCGAAGATAATGCTCTTTCGCAAATCGCCCTTGGCAACCGGCAAGGCTTCGGTCAGTGCATCCAACGCATCCTTGGTACCGATCATTCCCAATGCAATTGCGACTTCGGAGCCGCAAGAGGCATCGGCAAGCAACGGCTTCAAAGCAGGCACCGCGGCCGCACAGCGACGATGTCCAAGGGTCAACGCGATTCCAATCCGTTGCTTCGGCACGCTCGCCAAACCTGCGATCAAGGCTCGATCGGCTTCAGCGCCGCCAATGCGTTGCAATGCGTACAGGCTCATCACCGCAGTATCTTCATCAGACAATTGGGAGGCAATGGCGGCAACTTCGGAAGCGGCGCCAATGCGAGACAATTGACGCAATGCGAAATTCCTGGCATCCACTGAGCTAGTGGGCTTCAGGAGGGAAGCCAAGCCTGCGGCCAGGATCCTGGCGCGATCCCGTTGATCGGGAGCCTCGGCATCGTTGACCAAACGCTCGACTTGACGGGCTTCCGTATCGTCAATCGAATATTTGTACTGGGACAAATTCTCTAGAATGACTTTCAAGCCACGTTCAAAACCTTCCTTTGCGGAGGCTTTCAGGTATGCTTCATCCAATTGGTTGCTGGGCCGTTCATCGCATTTTAGGTCGCCGGCGCAGTATTGGACCGAGTCGCAAAGCATTTGCAGCATTCCGGGATTCCAGAAAAGTTCGTGATAGTGTCCCAATCCGATATAGACAATGCGACCCTTCCCGTACCTCTTCAGCCAAGCCAAGGCGAAATCACCGTCGTCTCGACGGATCGCATCGCCCTTGTTCATATTGGTGCGCTGGGTATCCAGCCGCATCAACACGCGCAGGTTGTCACGGGAATACGGTTCCTTGACCTGATAGATTTCATCACGAACATAGAACGGGCAGCCCCTCCAGCCAGCCATCAGGGGGTGACCTGGGTCAACCAATTCCACGCCGACACGCTCGCTCCAAGGATGAAGGTTGAAGTAACCACCCATCATCTCGCCATATTCTGGCCAGTCGTACATCGCATCAATGGCCGCATGGATGCCGAGGATTCCCTTGCCCTCCGTGCGGACGAAATCCAGCAATCCGCTGCGCAATCTCATTTCACGGGCTTCCGCCGCCTGCTTTTCGGGACCATCCTCCATTTTCTTTGTATCGACTCCGCCCAAGGGAAGCCTGCTGGTGTTGTTGTTCAGGACGATTACATCGTACTTCTTCAGGTTTTCCGGTTCGAAGACCGAGGGATCGCCGCTAACGTCGGCGACTTTGAATGCGCCGGTCTGTTCGCCGATCAGTTCAAGTGCCTTGGTGGCGAAGGGGATTGACGTATGGTAGAACCCCTTGGTATCCACATAGACCAGGACATTTCTGGGTTTGGCGGGCTTTACCGTCGCCGTCTTGGGCATCGCTTCTTTCATTCTGGCAATTTCAGCCTCGCTGGGCTGGGGACGATTCTCCTGCCCATGCAAGGCTCCCGCTACCAGTATTGTACACGCAATTGTAAGTATGAAATTCTTTTTCATCATTGCTCTTCCGATTATTGCTATTTTTTCCACGTTTTGTTTCTGTTGCCTGACTGACTGCCTGTTTTTTGGATTAGACGATCCAAGGCGCCCTGGTGGGCTTGTGGATCAGGCGATCCGCCTCGGGATCATTGACGAAGCGTTCCTTGACGGGATCCCAATTGAGCGTCCTGTCCAGGCGATAGCAAATGATACCCAGGTGGCAGACGGTCGAGCTGCGATGCCCGATTTCGGCGGTGCAGACGCAATCGCGGCGTTCGCGGACACAATCGAGGAAATTGTTCCAATGGGTTGAGCTTTCGTACAAGCGGATATCATCGGCACCCCACTTGGTACGGATCAAGTCATCGGGTTCGGTCATCAGGTATCCGCGGTTCACGCAAATACGCCCCGTCTCGCCGATGATTTCCAATCCCGCTTCACTTGGCTTGGCGCCACCGCGAACCATCTTTGTGCCATTGGCGTACACGTAGGTCAAGCGACCAAACTCGGATTCGCGCGGGGGCACGATCTGCACCGGGCCGGAATCGTCCATGTCCAATGCCCATTGCCCGATATCAAAGTGGTGGGCACCCCAGTCGGTCATCCCGCCACCATCGTAGTCCGAGTACGAACGCCATGCGGGGAAGACCTTCCAGTCGTCCAGTGGGCACAGGATCTTGTTGTATGGGCGATAGGGCGCAGGTCCCAGCCAGAGGTCCCAGTTCAGCGTCGGCGGCGTGGGTTCGGCGGGAAGATAGCACGGACCTGAAGGATCGCCCACGTTGTTGATGAAGATCGTCTTGACCTTTCCGATCTTGCCGTTGCGAACCAATTCGCAAGCGAGCCTGAACTTGCCGTCAGACCGCTGCTGGCTGCCGTTCTGGTACACGATCCCGTAACGCTTCACGGCATTGACGATGGCGCGACCTTCGTGGATCGACAGCGTCATCGGCTTCTCGCAATATACGTCCTTGCCAGCCTGGGCCGACATGACGCTCATCGCTGCATGCCAATGGGTCTGAGTCGAAATCAACACCGCATCAATGTCCGAACGCTTCAAGATATCGCGGAAATCCTCGTAAATATCCACGGGACGGGCAGATGAGCCGAAAATTCTCTTGTATGCATTGTCCGCGATTTCCTTGGATTTGTTCAAGCGAATGCTTTCCACGTCACACAAAGCCATTACGCGAACATCATCGCGATGGACCAAATGATTCAAGTGGCCGATGCACTGCTTGCCCATTCCGATGATACCCATGCGAATAGGCGCCGTCTTCCCCTTGTATGCTTCCCACTTGACCTCGTTGCAGCGGACAACGCTGGGCAATACTGCCGCGCCGGCCGCAACCATCGCACTGCCACGCAAAAAATCTCGACGTTCCATTCCGTTCATCCTTGGGCCTGACCCGTTGCTAGCTTTGTACATAATATAAGATAAGATGAGCTTAAAATTCGTTAATATATTCTGTTTAACGCCTCTGACAAGTTCAGCGACTTCACTCAGGCAGACATTGCGTGTGCTATATTATGCAAATCTTGTTTTTGAAGTACAGTACGGCTCCTGCCCCTGAACACTCCTCGTCAAAACGCATCATCCGTTGCTAATGCGCCAATTTTTAATCAGCCTATTCATCATCCTGGCAACCGTTCCCAGCGCCTTTTCCAACACAACCACCCCTGAGATCGCCTGGAAAAACGGATTCTGGCTCGTG
>Ga0123335_1005716_pt1 | contig 14977 bp, 14 predicted proteins | sample BiotimSIPDNA_2_FD_89707 | JGI IMG/M metagenome (GOLD analysis project Ga0123335, IMG submission 89707) | Anaerobic biogas reactor microbial communites from Washington, USA - Biogas_R2 time_0 SIP DNA | ecosystem: Engineered > Bioreactor > Anaerobic > Unclassified | place: Washington, USA... | reverse complement strand
GTGACCGAGGGTGACAAGGTCGAGGCGCAGTTGCGACTCGGGGTGTCGGTAAATACCCATGGGATCGGCGATTTGATCCAGATCATGCACCAGGTGGCGGACTCCGACATTGATGCGCTCTGTGCGGAGTATGAGCAGAGCTACTCGGTAGTGTCGGAACTCCGCAAGGGCGGCGCGCGGCACGCTTCCTTGCGTGAGGAAGCCCGCATCGAACTCGCTCTCGAATCGTTCTTGAAAACGGGTGGATATGGGGCATTCACCGACACATTTGAAGATCTCCATGGTCTCAAGCAATTGCCGGGAATGGCCGTTCAACGCCTGATGCAAAAAGGCTATGGGTTCGGAGCTGAGGGAGACTGGAAGCATTCTGCGCTGGTCCGTGCCATGAAGGTAATGGCACAAGGCATTGATCGGGGAACCAGTTTCATGGAAGACTACACCTACCATTTCTCACCTGACGGGATGCGCTGTCTGGGTTCCCACATGCTCGAGATTTGTCCCAGCATTGCGGTGGGTAAGCCAAGTTGTGAGATTCATCCGCTGGGAATCGGCGGAAAGGCGGATCCGGTGCGTCTCGTATTCGATGGCGCGGAGGGTCCGGCTTTGAATGCATCCCTTGTCGACATGGGAAACCGGTTCCGCCTGGTCGTGAATACGGTGCGTTCTGTCAAGCCATCCCATCCTTTGCCCAAGCTTCCGGTCGCGCGTGTGCTGTGGGAAGTGATGCCCGACTTGAAGACCGGAGCAGCTGCATGGATTCTTGCGGGTGGGGCACATCACACCGGCTTCAGCCTGACCGTTACCCCGGAATACCTTGAGGATTTTTCGGAGATGGCGGGCATCGAAATGGTCAAGATCGATGAACGGACGGATCTCTTCTCGCTGAAGCAGGCTTTACGGTGGAACGAAGCCGCCTATGGAATGAAAGGCTGGGCATGAAATTCGCATCACTCAGGGCTTCCTGCGCGGACGTGAATCGACGCCTCGGTTCGTCCGGGCTGGTGGACATGACCTTCGGAAATGTCAGTGTGTATGATCCGGATGCAGGTTGTTTTGCCATCAAGCCGAGTGGGGTGGCCTATGATGCCTTGACGGATGCCGACATTGTCATCCTTGACCTTGAGGGCAAGGTGGTGGACGGAAAACTGCGTCCGTCGTCGGATACACCAACCCATCGCCGCCTCTTCATTGAGTATGGTTCCCGCGGGGTGCGGAGTGTGGTGCACACCCATTCACGACACGCGGTGGTATTCGCACAGGCCGGAATCAGTATTCCGTGTCTCGGAACGACTCACGCCGACAGCTTCAGGGGCGCAGTTCCCACCACCCGGTTCCTCACCGATGACGAAATCCGTGGGGAATACGAATGGGAGACCGGAAACCTGATTGTCGAGACTCTCAGTGATCGCGATCCGTTGGAATGCGCTGCGGTACTGGTCCGTGGCCATGGTCCGTTTGCATGGGGGAGGGACGCGAACGATGCCCTGGAGCATGCGTTGACGCTCGAGATCATTGCGGAGATGGCTTGGAAGACCCGGATGCTTTGTCCGGAGGTTCAGCCGATCCCAAACGCATTGTTGTCCAAACACTTTGATCGCAAGCATGGGCCAAAAGCCTATTACGGGCAGAGTTGATGTGGCCAAACAACGGAAAAACCGATTGCCAATGCTTGTGTTTAGCGTTTAATCACCACCTTTTTCTCCGAATTTCTCTGATACTACAGTTGCATTTCCCGAATGGATTTCTTTTTGTGATGGATCCCCAAAACTAAAGTTAGAAATAGATATGACTAATCAGCTTACCTCACTGACAACCCTTGACTGGATTGTCGTAGCCTTCTATTTTTCGATCATCGTCGGCATTGTCTGGCGATCATCGCGTAACCAGAAAACAGCGGCCGACTACTTCTTGGCCGGACGCCATGTCGGTTGGTTCGTGGTGGGATGTTCGCTTTTCGCGTCGAACATCGGATCCGAGCATATCGTCGGACTCGCCGGTTCCGGCGCGAATAACGGGATGGCACAAGCACACTGGGAGCTTCACGCCTGGGTGATGATCATGCTCGGATGGGTCTTTGTGCCTTTCTATTACCGCTCGGGCGTATTCACGATGCCCGAGTTTTTGGAGCGTCGCTTCAACGCGAAGACGCGTTGGGTGCTCTCGATCGTGAGTTTGGTCGCCTACGTTTTCACGAAAGTATCGGTCACGGTTTATGCCGGCGCGATTGTTTTCCAGACACTGCTCCCGGATACCTTCGGGACTCCCGAGAACGCATTCTGGGTCGGCGCCTTTGCAACGGTTATCCTGACGGGGATTTACACCATTCTGGGTGGTCTTCGTGCGGTGGTTTACACCGAGGTTGCGCAGACTTTTGTGCTGTTGTTGGGATCGTCCATGATCACCTACTTCGGGTTGAAACACCTCGGCGGATGGAATGAGCTCATCGAGACCTGTAAGGTGAGTGCGGAACGCTTCGCGCTTTGGCGTTCGAATACCGATCCGAACTTCCCATGGCTGGGCGTGATGATCGCATCTCCGGTGATCGGTATATGGTATTGGTGTACTGACCAATACATCGTGCAGCGCACATTGGCAGCGAAGAGCCTTAAGGATGCCCGCCGCGGTGCAATCTGGGGTGGTTTTCTTAAGGTTTGGCCGGTCATGATCTTCCTGATTCCGGGAATGATCGGCTATGCGCTCCATCAGAAGGGTATCATTCAAATCCCGTTCAAGACCGATGGCTCTGGTGAACTTTTGGGTGACGCGGTGTTCGCTACCATGGTGCAGACGATGCTGCCGGTGGGATTGCGCGGTTTGGTTGTAGCAGGATTGCTTTCAGCTCTGATGTCGTCGTTGGCATCGCTTTTCAATTCCTGTGCGACGCTGTTTACCGTGGACATTTACAGTAAGATGAACCCAAATGCGAGTCAGGCCAGACTCGTGCATGTGGGTCGGGTAGCGACGGGTTTTGTGGTGTTGGCCGGGTTGATCTGGATCCCGATCATGAAGAAGGTTTCCGAAGGAAATGCCGGGCTTTACGACTACCTGCAGAATGTTCAGGGCTTCCTTGCTCCTCCGATCACGGCGGTATTCCTGCTCGGCCTGTTCTTCAAGCGGATCAATTCGACCGGCGCTTTGGTCGGGCTGTTGACTGGATTTGTGCTCGGAATGCTCAAGCTCACGATTCAGACGATGTCGAAGAGTGGAGCGTTGGGCACCGAAGGGCTGTTGTTCCAAATCGGAGAATACAATGGTTACTATTTCTCGGGTGTGCTCTTTATCTTCAGCGTGATCCTGGTGATTGTGGTGTCATTGATGAGTCCGGCTCCGAATGAGGAGCAGATCGCTGGTCTGACCTACGGTTCGATGACCGATGCCCAGCGCAAGGAGACCAGGGAGAGCTGGAACTGGATCGATGTCGTTGCCACCATCGGCGTTCTCGGTCTGGTCGTTGGCGTTTACATCTACTTCAGTTTCTGGCTGAGTTGATTTTGTTTCTCATGGCCCTTTTCGGGTGTGAATCCGGAAGGGGCTTTTTTTTGTCTTTGCCTCATTACTCCAAATACGCATATGAAAATAAACAAGATTCTACCCATTATGATACTTGCTTCTCTACTTGGTTCCGGCGCACACGCAGATGGGTGTTGCGGAGGTTGTCCAATCCCATCCCGTTCCTTTGGCGAACTTGCGGATGGACGGACGGCGATGATCTACACCCTCACCAATAAATCCGGCATGAAAGCCGAGATCACCAACTATGGTGGCATCGTGGTTAATCTGTTGGTTCCGGACCGTGATGGAAAGCTTGCCGATGTGGCGCTCGGGTTCGATAAGGTTAGCGACTATGAGAAAAAGGTATACTACTTCGGTAGCTTGATCGGTCGCTTTGGAAACCGTATCGCCAATGGGACATTTACCTTGGATGGCGAGACCTACAAGCTCCCGCTTAACAATGATCCGGGTGGCATTCCCTGTTCCTTGCACGGTGGTTTCAAGGGTTTCCATACGGTGTTGTGGGACGCAGAACCTATGGTTGCTGAAGATGGCACTCAGGGCTTGAATCTTTCATATGTGAGCAAGGATGGAGAAGAAGGCTATCCCGGGAACCTCACGGTGACGGTTCACTATTGGTTGGATGCGTCGAATGCTCTGCGCATTTCTTATGAGGCAAGCACGGACAAGGCCACCCCGATCAACCTGACAAATCACTCCTATTTCAATCTGGCGGGGGAAGGTTCGCCCACCATCAACGACCATGAGCTGATGCTGAAGGCCTCTTCGTTCACGCCTGTGAATGCAGGGCTGATTCCGACTGGCGAGATCGCTCCTGTGGAAGGCACTCCTTTTGATTTCCGCACACCGCACCTGATTGGTGAACGCGTCGATGCGGATCACCCGCAGATCGCGCTCGGTGGCGGCTATGACCATAACTGGGTTTTGGATAATCAGGATGGCTCGATGGCTCTTGCCGCACGCGTGAAGCATGCTGCCAGCGGCCGCGTGATGGAAGTCTGGACGGAGGAACCCGGTGTCCAGTTCTATGGCGGAAATTTTCTGGATGCCAACGATCTGAGCAGTGCGAAGTCGGGCAAGCCCTATCCGAAGCGTTCGGGATTCTGTCTGGAAACGCAGCACTATCCGGACTCGCCGAATCAACCGGCTTTCCCGTCAACGATTCTTCGTCCGGGTGAAGTCTACAAGACCACCACCGAATACCGTTTTTCGGCCGAATAAGGCGTGTTCCCGTTTCATGAATGACAGCGGGTCGGGATGATTTCATGAGATTAAGGGATAATATCTGGCGGGTGATCACGGATCCCCGATATCCTGATCCGCTTAGGCGCAAGAAAGGAGAACTTAGAATTCTCCTTTCCTGCGTGGTTTTAGGGAGTATCATTCTGGTGGCGTATTATTTGAGTCCTTTCCAGACCAGATGGATGGCTGCCCGGGTGAGTCTCCCCGAGATGGTGTACCAGAGTTATACTCCCGTTCCTTCTTTGGAAACTGCTGAGTTGGTAGTCAAACGGTTGTCGGGGCTTGCCAACTGGCGAATCGGGTGGATGGCGACAGCGTTTTCTGTGGGAATGCTTTCCTGTATCGGACGATTCCAACGATGGAAATTCGGTTTTGTTGGAATCTCGATGCTGTTATTTGCCTCAGGCTATCTGGAGGTGCAAAGTATTGATTCATTCCAGGTTGGATTGTTGTCCCATTGGGGTAATCAACTAAGTGAGACCTCGTTTCAAGCTTTGAGCCGAACGGTCTATTTTCACGGAGTGTGGAAGCTTGTGGCGCTTGTTTTTGGAGGGGTTCTTGCTGTTGGTTTCTTTATGAAATGGATGCGATCCATTTTTCAGAATTAAACACAAATCGGTTCCCTGTATGAACATTAGATGGTGCTTATTGTGAATGGATGGATTTGGTGCAAGACTCTTTGAGATGCCTTCGTGAGAGTGTTGTGGAATGAAAGAATCCAACCATGGAGCTGGATTTTATACGTGTGCATCTGTTTGTTTTTTGAAACTCCCATTTTAAGATAGAAAAAGCCTTGGTCGATATCAGAACCTTTGTGAATGGCTTTGTTGTTTATTAATTCTGCCTGGTTTTCGAAGAGAGGACTGGTCTATTATTTATAGGGACAGCCGGGTTTTGCTTGGGTAGGCTTTCGGATAAACGGTTACATCACGGGTCAGTGGACCTATCCTGTCTTCTTTGCTTGCGCCGGAGTGTGCTTGGTGACGATATGGGCGTTTCTTCATGAACACGATGGATCCAATTGCGCGTTCTAATGCACTCACCGACTATGCGTCGGTCCGTGATTTTCTATATAGTCTCCGGCACCATGGCGCCAAGTATGGGCTGGAGCGGATGGAGCGCTTCGCCGCCCGGTTGGGTGATCCGCAGTTCAAGGTGCCGTGTTTCCATGTTGCCGGGACCAATGGAAAGGGGTCGGTAAGCGCGATGCTTGAGTGCATCTTGCGCCGGGCCGGACAAAGGGTCGGGCTCTACACATCTCCTCATTTAATGTATCAGGGGGAACGCATACAGATCGACCGGAAGATCACCAGCGAGGATGATATAGCGGAAATGACGCGGGCCTTGGTTCCTTTGGCACGTGAGGTGGCCGGTGGCGACATGGCGGATTTTCCTTCGTTTTTTGAGTTCATGACTGCGATGGCCTTCCAGCGTTTTGCGGCTGAGCGTGTCGATGTGGCGGTCTATGAGACTGGACTGGGCGGACGCCTGGATGCCACTAATGTGGTGCGTCCTCTTGTTTCCATCATCACATCGATCAGCCTCGATCATACCCAGATTCTCGGGGATTCGATTGCGGCGATTGCGGCCGAGAAGGCGGGGATTATCAAGGAAGGCGTTCCGGTGGTGATCGGAAGGTTACCCGCTGATGCAGAGGATGTGGTACGGCAAGTTGCCGGAAGTAGGGCAAGCCCGGTTTTCTCGGTCAGGGAACGTTTTGGAGAGGATGTGGCTGAATACCCGCATACTTGCCTGAAGGGGAGTTTTCAGCGCATCAATGCGGCGACTGCGTGTCTCGCGGCAGAGCTTGTGGCGGAGCGATTCCGGTTGATCCCTGAGGGGATTCGCAGCAGCTTGACACAGGTGCAATGGCCGGGGCGATGGGAAGTGCTCGCCGTGAATGGTGGACGCAACCGCCTGATTCTGGATGCCACTCACAATGAGGAGGGAGCTTGTGCGCTTCGCGAGAACATCGCCGGAATTGAGGCAGAGACCGGAATGAAGCCTGTGGTCGTAGCGGGTACGCTGGGCCATGATCGTGCACCTTCTCTCATCGGAACAGTGGCGGAATATGCCGAAAAACTGTATCTGCTGAGTCCGTCCCAGCCCCGTGCCTTGTCCTTTGATGCTATGAAGGCATATGTTCCGGAGTGGTTTGAGGGTGAAGTGCTGCAAGCACCGATCGAAGAGATGTTCGCAAAGGACCAATGCCGGATGCCGATCAAGCCGGGTCAAACGGTGCTTGTGACCGGATCAATTTACTTGATCGGAGAAGTGTGTGAATACGTGCGTTTGGGAGCTCCTGTAAATCAACAGTCGCTTCAGGATGTCATCTGAAAGCGAAGTATGGAGGGACTTGTTATGGACACAGGAGCAGATATGACTGGAAGCTTGGATGGAGATGCGACGAAAATAATGTACGTGGATTCCGGGGCATGGGATACCTCGCGGTTTACCGGGAAGGATGCTCCTTTGGTGGATATGAATGAGTTCCCGTCCTGGATTCTCCATGAGGATGGCGATGTGCTCGTGATGAACAAGCCTGGATGGTTGGTTTGTCATCCTTCAAAGAATGGGCCTTTTTCGAGTTTGATCGGTGCAGCGAAAGAATACCTTGGGGTGGAGAATCTTCATTTGGTGAGTCGACTGGATCGCGAGACGAGTGGGATTGTGTTGGTGGCGAAGCACCGGAGATCGGCAAGCCAGTATCAGCGTGCGATTGAAGACCGGAGGGTGGAGAAGCAATACCTCGCGTGGATCTGTGGTCGACTCGAGTCCGCTCAGGATATCAACCAACCGCTGGCCCGTGATAACGACAGTCTTGTGCACGTGAAGCAGACGGTGCGGAGTTCGCGGTCTGCGCAGAAGGCCCGGACGGTGTTCGATCCTGTGGCGTGGAGTCGCGATGGACGGTTGACTTTGTGTCGGGTGACGCTTCACACCGGGCGCAAACACCAGATTCGGGTACATGCCAGGTGGATGGGTTACCCGGTGTATGGCGATAAGCTCTACGGGCCGGACGAAACTTGCTATCTGGATTTCGTCGAACAGGGATGGACACCCGAAATGGATAAGCTGCTTGGCTTTCCGAGGCAGGCGCTGCATGCCTGGCGCATGAGCTTCCATGGCGTGGAATACCCATCGGTCTTCGAAGCGCCATTGCCGGTTGATCTTGCGGAGTTGATGAGCCGGATGTGGAATTCCGATTGGAAGGATGGGTCCTGGTGGGCAAACCGAGCGGTGGAGTCTCCCGCTTGATGCGTTTTGCATCCGTGGCAAATCCCGGCTTGCCTTGACGCGGGGGGTCTGGCGTAGAATCCGGCCATGGCTGAAGATTTGCTGACTCTTGCGATGGTTCAGACCGACATGGTCTGGAATCAGGTCCCTGTGAATTTGGAACGTCTTAGCCTGCTTCTGGATGCCATCCGGGAGCCGGTGGATTTAGTCGTGCTTCCTGAGACGTTTGCGACCGGTTTCGTGACGAAACCGGAGCCGGATGTCGCTGACACGACGGATATCGTGATTCAGTGGATGAAGGAGAACGCGCAAAAGCTGGATGCCATGGTGATGGGTTCGCATCCATGCCGGTCAGGTTCTCTTTTGGTGAACCGATTGCTTTGCGTGAAGCCGGATGGGGAGGTGCTCCACTATGACAAACGGCATCTTTTCACTATGGGAGGTGAGGCTGATCATTTCGCGAAGGGCCGGGACCCTCTGGTTGTTGAATTCAGAGGATGGAAGATTTTTCCGCTCATTTGCTACGATCTTCGTTTTCCTGTCTGGAGCCGGAATGTTTTTGGATACGATCTTTTGGTCTATGTTGCGAATTGGCCACATGTAAGGCGGATCGTGTGGGATACGCTCGTGCCTGCACGGGCAATCGAGAATCAGAGCTACGCCGTTGGTGTGAATCGGGTTGGCACAGACAAGCACGGAACGGGGCATTCAGGCGGTTCTTTGTTGGTGTCTCCTGACGGAGAGTTGCTGCACCGCATGGATGGGGACCAAGGGGTGGCGATCCGCAGTATTTCGCGCTCCAAGCTCCATAAGTTGCGCGAGCGCTTCCCGGTGCTCCGCGATGGAGATAGGTTCCGGATCGAAGGCTGATCCGTTGTCAGGAGTGGTTTTTCACCAGTCGGGTGAAGTCCCTGAATGCAGGGTGGGAGACCCCTCCGAGCATTGAATAAAATACCGATTCGGAAGGGAGTGCCAGAATTCCATGCTGACTGAGCGCCCTGAGCACGGAATCACCGTCCTGACTGCGCCTGCATCCGATGCAGTCGCTGAGGAGCGTGGTTTCAAATCCATCGGCATGGGCCCCTATGACGGTTTGGTAGACGCAGATCGGGGTCTCGATACCGCCGACGAGCAGGTGCTGGATCCCATCATCCTTCAACCGGGCTTGAAGGGATTCGACTGGCCATGCTGAAAATGTGTTTTTGTCCCACTCGGGTGCTTCCGGAACGAGGTCTTTGAGCTCAGGTGCAGTGGGTCCCAGTTTGCCCTTCACCTGAGTGGTGAAATAGACAGGAATGCCGAGCAGGCCGCACGCTTGGATCACGAAGGAGCAGCGGGTGCGGATGCTTTGGTTATCCGGGATGGAATTGAGAAATGGCTCCTGCAGGTCGATCAGCAGACAGGCGACTCCGGGTATACTCATGGTGGAAAGTGGGCAAAAAAAAGGGTGCATCACGCACCCTTGGAAAGATCAGTTCAGGTCGAGGACCGGAAATCCGGATTACTTGATTTCCTTGTGGAGGGTGTGACGACCCAGCGATGGGTTGTACTTCTTTTTCTCCACGCGGTTAGGCTGTGTTTTCTTGTTGCGGCTGCTCATATAACGGGAAGGGTGTTTGCCTTCCTTACGGGCTTCCGTGCATTCGATGATGATGTGTTCCCTCGGCATGGTGTCTTAAAGTTAAAAGTATGGGATGAAAGAGATAATAATACGGAAGACAAGGCTAAAAGTATCCGCCGATCTTATTTTCGGTGAGCAGGATCATGTCTCCACCGCTGAAAATACTTACATGCCCAGTGCTGGACGAGACCACAATCGCCACACACTTGAAGCTGAGTGAGATCCCGGCGGCGGCGGCGTGGCGGGACCCAAGCCCGCTCGGAAGATTTTTGGGGTATTGGGTGGGTCGCAGGAGACTTCCGGCGGATTCGACCACCCCATTCCCCTTTATCACGAATGCGCCATCGATACTGGACAATTCCTTGATGGTTTCATCCATGAACGGATTGAGCACGTTGCGCTCATCCTCGCTGTATCCGTAAAACGGGTTGAGCAGTAGAGGCTGCGAATGCTCAAGCACCTTTTCAGAGTCTCCCAGAACAAAAAGGGATCCGACCGGCTTTCCTTCGCGACCTTCCAGAGAAAGCTCGGTTGCGATGGAAAGCACGCGTTCGAGGACTTCTACCTGTACTCCCGGCGGGATCACGTTTGGTCGGCCCGGGATCAGCGATTGAAACTCGCGGTCCACATCGATGATGAGAATGGTATCGAGTAGATTGCTTCTGGGAAGCCCGCCAACGCAACACACGAGATCCTGAGTGGTGAATACCCCTTTTCCAAGTCCGATAATGAACGCACTGCGCAACTGGGAAAGGCGGGAATTGGAGAATGTGCGAATGGGGATGACCGTGTCAATCTGAGGCCGGGTTGATCCATATTCGGTTTTTCCCGGTGAAACCAGCACGGTGCGGATTCCTTTGATGTCGATACCCAGCTCAAACGCTCCTCCGGTGAAAGTGTCTCCGAAGATCATAAGCGATGTGCATTGGGACATCATGGCGATTTTCTCAGCTTCGCGCAGGAGGTTCCGGTTGATGCGTGAATACTCGATTTGTGGAAGTTTGGATCCGCCGCCGAGTGAATCGCGGACTGCCAGCTTGAACTCGTCAAGCGAGTCCGCGCCAGTGAGGTTGTCGACGATGGTTTCTTCCTGAAGGATCTGTGCGATGTCCGATAGGACCCGGACGTAGTTGCGGGCCTTGTCGTTTACCAGAAGCATCACGATGACCCGGACTTTTCCGTAGGCACTTGGACTGTCGTGGGACAGTCCCTCGGCGCATCGGCCGATCGCGATGCCGTAACGCTTGTTCCACGGGATTCTGGCATAGGGCATGGCAATCCCTTCCCCCAGATAAGTGGTGCGTGTTTTTTCCTTCTCAATGAGGTCTTTAAGGATGGCGTCTTTGGAGAATCCCTCCTGGGAATCGAGACCGAACAAGTCGATCAGTTCCCCAAACGCACCCCTCAAATCCTTGCTTTTGAGATCGACGATTCTCGAGTGGGTGACAAGCCGGTCGAAGCGCATGGGAAAATCAGGTCAAAATAGGAGTGTTAACAGGCAAGCCGCGACCGGTGCATACCAACCGGTTGCGATCCTCTTCCGACATGCGAGATGAGTGTCGGTCTAGAACCTGCATAAGCTATTGCCATTCATTTGTTTAAGATTTTCAAGTCAATAATGAACCAAAGCGGTGTTTTTTCACAGGTTCATACCGTTTGAAGCCTTGTGCAGAAGCGGGATCACCTCGTGGGGTGAATGGGCTACCAGGAGCCGATCGAGTTGATTGGATCCTAGAAAGCATTGGGCTGTCATGTGCTTCAAAAAGTCGATCAAGTGATCGTAGTAGGATGCAGTGTTCAGTATCGCGCATGGCTTGCCGTGGAAGGCCAGCTGCTGCCAAGTGAAGATCTCGAAGAACTCGTCCATGGTCCCTATGCCGCCCGGCATCGCGACGAAGGCATCGGAGAGCGAGGCCATCTTCATTTTGCGTTCGTGCATGTCGGTGACCTGGATCAGTTCGCTGAGCCCATCGTGTGCAAGTTCGCGGGTGTTGAGCGCGCGGGGGATCACTCCGATGACCTGGCCTCCAGCCCGGATGACCGCATCAGCGATGACTCCCATCAAACCGGTTTTTCCGCCGCCGTATACCAAGCGAAGCCCGGCCCTGGCGATGTGATCGCCGAGTCGGCGTGCGTCCTCCCGATAAGCTTCATTTGAGCCCGGACTGGATCCGCAATAGACACAGATGGTTTGGATCGCATAGGATTGCGTTAGAGAGCCTGATTGAGATTCCGCGGTCATGACGGAGTCATGCTATCACGGTTTCAATTGGATTTGGAAGCGGTATATGCGCTGAGGTGGCAATTCAGGCCGGATTGGCGGCATCCAAAATGCCCGGTCAATCGCTGGGAATTGGTGTTGCAGGTCTGAGATGCCGAATCATGCTGAGCTGGATGTCCTGGTTGTTGTTGGGAGTTTTATCGGCCGTTGCGCTGGGGATTTATGACCTGATGAAGAAGGCCGCGGTCAATGGAAACGCGGTTCTTCCGGTTCTGTTTTTGTCCTCGTTGATCGGGGGATTGATATGGATGCCTGCGGTCTTGATTTCCACATCAGGAGGCGTGGATATGCTTCCAAACTGGATGCGGGTAGATCCGATAGGGTTGCGGGGACATGGGTTGCTCTTGTTGAAGGCGGTGATTGTCGCTGCCTCGTGGGTGTCGACCTATTTTGCGCTCAAGCATCTTCCGATCAGTATTGCGAGCCCGATACGGTCGACTGCGCCTTTGTGGACGCTGATCGGTGCATTGCTGCTTTACCAGGAGGCTCCCTCCCTGAACCAGTCGCTGGGAATCGGGATTACGCTGGTGTCGTTTATTCTCTTGTCAGTTGTGGGCAGGGGGGAGGGGATTCATTTCTCCCGTAACGGATGGGTTGGGCTGATGGTGCTTGGGACCGTAATCGGTTCAGTGTCGGCTCTTTACGATAAGTATCTGCTTGGGCACGCCGGCCTTTCCCCGTCGACCACCCAGGCATGGTTTTCGGTTTACCTCGGTGTGGTCCTTCTTGTTCCCGCGTGGGGATGGCTCAGACGGTGGTGGCCGCGGGCGGAGTTTCACTGGCGGTGGTCGATCCCATTCATCAGTGTGTTTCTGTTGTTTGCGGACTACGCATACTTTTCCGCACTCAAGGATCCGGATGCCCTGATCTCAGTCCTGTCGAGTTTGAGGCGGGCAAATGTGCTCGTCACCGTTCCTTTGGGTGTCATCCTGTTCCGGGAGAAACGTTTCCGGGCCAAATTGCCGTGTGTCCTTGGCATTCTGGCGGGAGCGTGTTTGATCCTGTCTTGAACGAATGCGGGTTCCTCACAATCGGCGCGGGTGGAATCAATCCGCGGGCGAGGCTTGATTTGATCCGTAGACTGTGCGAGGCTCTGTGCATGAGAACATGGGGGGTCCTGTTCTGTTTTATGCCCGTTTCGTATGGCTCTGATCCGGGGGACGGATCATTCGCGTATGGGCAGGAGATCCGGTGGTTATGAGGTCGCGACGCAGGGTTGGGATCTTGCTGGCCATTTTGGGTGCGATGATCGGGATATCAGCAATGGATGGAGGAAAACCGTCGGATGAAGAGTCCTTTGCCCAGGCAAGGAAGAAAATGGTGCAAACCCAAATCGAGGCGCGCGGTGTCGATCATCCGGTCGTGATTGAGGCCATGCGCAAGGTTCCACGACATCTGTTCGTTCCCCCGGCGTTTTCGCGTGATGCGTACGCGGACAATCCGTTGCCGATCGGATCGGGGCAGACCATTTCGCAGCCCTACATTGTCGCAGTGATGACGGCTTTGATTGATCCGCGGCCGGGAATGAAGGTGCTGGAAATCGGGACCGGATCCGGCTACCAGACTGCGGTTCTCAGTGAATCGGGAGTGGAAGTGTATTCGATCGAAATCGTTGAGGCTCTCGCTGAACAGACCGCCTTGTTATTGGGTGAGCTTGGTTATGAAAATGTGCACCTCAAAGTCGGAGATGGCTATGCGGGGTGGCCCGGGCATGCACCGTTCGACGCGATCATCCTGACCGCCGCCCCTCGCGAGATCCCCTCCCCATTACTCGAACAGGTCAAGCCCGGAGGTTGTATCGTGGCACCGGTTGGAGATATGGATCAGGAGCTCAAAAAGCTGGTTCTCACGGATGACGGTTGGAAGGAGACTACCGTGTTTCCAGTTCGCTTTGTCCCAATGACAGGTGAAGCTGAGTCAGCCCAATAGGTCTCATAGAGTTATTTCCACCGGATGTGGGTTTGCACGGGGACTTGGGTCATGATGATATATGGGAGGTTCACGCCTCACACATGAGTCACTTTGTTTCAGTCGATTCCGCTTGTTGGTGGTCGACGAAGATGAGTTCGTCGGTCGCAAAGCCGAGTTCGCCCGCACGTTGAACGAACCGCTCAATGATTGCCTTGTCGGGGTCGGGCTGGCGAGCCAACATCCATAGGTAGGATCGGTCGGGTCCGGATACAAAAGCGTATTGGTAGTCCGTCTGGTCCATTTCAAAGATTACGTAGGACCCGAAGAAAGGTCCGAAAAAGGAGACTTTGAGAAATCCCGTAGTCGGATCTTTGACGGAATAAGCCCGGCCTTCGGCTTCTTTCCATTCACCCTTTTCCGGAGACCAGCCGCGGTTCGTCACCCGTATGCCACCATCGGGACGCATGCTGTAGTCAGCGGTCACCTGATTCAGGCCTCTTTCAAATGAGTGATCCAGCCGGGCGATCTCATACCATTTGCCGAGGTAACGTTGTTGATCGAACCCTGTGACTGGCTCAATTCCATCCGGAAGGCGCACGCATCCGCTGAACCCGAGAAGCCCAAAGACTACCAACCATTTCCCATACTTCATGGTTTGATCGTAACGCAGAACACCAGGAGCGCAAATGGCAGAAACCGAAATACCGGACACCGCAGAGGTCTGGCTTGCCCTTGGATCCGGGCTCTCATGGTGTGTTGTGAATCGGGTGTTGCATGGACTGCGCAATTGGTTTCGCATGGTCGCCAATTGGATTGTCGCGATGCGCAGGAGAGAAAAAGAAGTCAGTGACCAGGGGATAATCGGTGAGTTGTTGTCTTCGGCACAGGTATGCCGGTTAGCGATGGTGGATGGGGCCGAGCCATATGTCGTGCCATTGAACTATGGCTATGAGGATGGGGTGATCTATGTGCACTCCGCCCGTGCGGGCCGTAAGATTGAGATTCTGAGGAAGAACCCGAGGGTGTGTTTCGAAATCGAGACCCCGTCTGAGGTGATACGGCGCGAAGTGGCGTGTGATTGGTCTACAAAGGCGCGATCCATCGTGGGATACGGTCATGTCGAGTTTGTGGAAGATCCAGCCGATAAACGGCATGGTCTGGACGTGATCATG
>Ga0123335_1005714_pt1 | contig 14980 bp, 13 predicted proteins | sample BiotimSIPDNA_2_FD_89707 | JGI IMG/M metagenome (GOLD analysis project Ga0123335, IMG submission 89707) | Anaerobic biogas reactor microbial communites from Washington, USA - Biogas_R2 time_0 SIP DNA | ecosystem: Engineered > Bioreactor > Anaerobic > Unclassified | place: Washington, USA... | reverse complement strand
GCCGCGTCAGGGATCGTCGTGCCCTTCATTCGTCAGATTCATGCAGCGGGTTTTGCTCTATTAGTCTTTTTGGCTATCAGTTGGTTGCCCTCGGCGCTCTCCGCTGTTAAAAACGCCTTCTATCAAACTGACTTGCTTTTGGTGGAACAGAGCGTCAGCGACCAGCCTGGTTTGCTGGCGCATGCCCAAAAAGATCGGGCCATGTCATGAGCAGGCGCGAAGTCCTCAGTTGGAAGCAAATCCCCCTTTTAATTGAGCATCTCGTCAGTCAATTTGACCAAGCTATAGACACGCTGTTGATGGTGAACCCAAGCGGTCTGATTACCGGCGGGTTGGTCGCGGCCAGAATCAGACCTGCCCACGTACACGCGATTAAGATTGATTTTCCCGCGTTGTCTGAGCCTAACGTCCACGATAAATCCAATTTATTGGCTTTACCTAAATTCGTCGATTTTCCGCCAGAAAGCCAGTTAAAAGGACAATCGGTGTTATTAGTGGACGCTAATTGGGGATGCGGCCGGGTGTTGGCAGGCGCGAGGCGGCGGGTCGAAAACGCGGGGGGTCTGGCGCGTACCGCGGTGCTGCACTTCTCCCCTCCCTTAAATAACTTTCAAAATGAAATCCCTGATTATTACGCCAGTATCACTGACGCTGAAATCATCTATCCCTGGGATGTCGATCTCGGAAAACAGACCAGGTATTTCACAGAACCGAGGACGTCATGACCGAAACCGACCAACCGCTTGTCCCACCACCTGTCATCGAAACCAAATCCCGCTGGTACGACCCCATCACCATCAACGCGATCTGGTTTGCTATTTCGACCCGCAGTAACATTCTCACCCCGCTGCTGTTGCCCCTGCTCGTGCAAAACTTTGTCGGCGAGGCGTCAAAGGGCGGCGCCTATGGCAACTTGCGGCTGGTTTCGTTGATGATTGCCTTGCTCTTTCAGGCTTTGGCCGGCATGCTCTCAGACCGCAACACTTCCAAATTCGGCAGGCGAAGGCCGATCATTCTCATCGCCGCGATTCTCGACATGCTCACCTACATCGCCATCGGGGTGATCGCCGCCACCATGCAGGGACAGGCAGGCTATGCGGCTTTATTCGTCATGGTCGTACTCTCAATGGCCACGGCCAATTTCACCCACGGTCCCGCCCAGGGTCTGATCCCCGATCTGGTGCCAGCTCAAAAACGCGGGATGCATTCAGGAATCAAAGCCTTGCTCGAAGTGCCCCTCCCGCTGATATTTGTTTCTTTCGTCGTTTCCAAAATGATTGCCGCAGGCAATTATTGGAGCGCGATCATCGCTTTGGTCGTCGTCTGTCTCGTCTGCGTGGGGTTGACTATGCTGGTCAAAGAAACCCCGCTCACGCAAGATCCCGGCCCCTTCGACTGGTCTTCGGTTTTTCGTCTGGCACTGATGACCGCCGCCTTCACGGGTGTCATTCTCTCAATGGGCGCGCTGGTGCGTTGGGCGCTGCCCCATCTGACCCTCGAACTCAGCAATGGTAAAAAGATGCTGATCGTCGTCATCGGTCTGGCAACCATGCTCATCGCGGTAGCGGCGGGCGTGCTGCTCAGCCTGCGCATTGGCATGGGTGAAGAGGCGAAGAAGCAGCGCTCATTCAGCTGGTGGGTCATTAACCGTCTGGCTTTTCTGGTCGGCGCCACCAGCCTCTCGAGCTTCGCGATTTATTTCATTCAGGAGCGCTTTCCAGAAATGGGCGGCAATCTGGCAGCCAAACCCGCCTCGACCCTCATGCTCGTGGTTGGCGTTGCCCTGTTGGTTTCGTCACTCCCCGCCGGCTTGCTCACTGACAAGTTTGGCACAAAACCCCTGCTGGTTGCCAGCGGCCTGCTTGCCGCAGCTGGCACAACTGTAGTGGTCATCGCTCCGACCATGACCGTTATTTTGATCGGGGGCGCGCTGATTGGGCTCGGCATCGGAATCTTCTATTCAGCCAATTGGGCTTTAGGCACCAGTCTGGTTCCCCGCGAACAGGCCGGCCGATACCTGGGCTTGTCAAACCTCGCCGGCGCTGGTGCAGGGGCCATCGGCGCGTACATCGGCGGTGTCATCGGCGATAATACCAGCTACACCTTGCTGCTGACCATTTACGCGCTGATGTTTGTTTTCTCGATCATCTCCCTGAGCCAGATCAAACTGACTGAACGGGAAGTGGCCACCTGAATCCTTGCTGACATGAACGCCGCTGACGCCGCCAAGAAAACCTCTCAGGCCTGGGCAACGCTTGAAGAGTTAAGCCAGCGTCTGGTCGCGGGTCCATTCAAAGGCTTGCGCTCTGTTTTCGCCATCGGGTCGCTGCCGGGCGGTTATTTCCGTCCCCAACAAAGTGATCTCGATGTGGTCGCGCTGTTTAATGATCCCGCCCCCACCGGTGAAGCGCTCACAGCCCTTCGAGCTTCTCTCGCCGAGTTGACCTGCGCCATAAAACAGTCCACTGACTTCGAGATCGAGTGTCTGCTGCGCTTTGTTTCCGAACTTGGCCGCGATTTGGCCAGCGGTTTGCTGATCAACCCCGATCTGGTAGCCCGCCTCAAACTTCAGTCTCACCAGCTGTTTGGCAGTTACCCCGTAAACATCCTGCCGATGCCCTCGGTTGAGGAATGGCGACAGGAAGCCAGCCGTTTTCTCAGCTATTGGGAGGCGAAAACCCATCAAGATCCAACCGCCTTTTCATCATTGCCAAAACAAATCTCCAAAACGCTGACACTCATGCGCCTTTATCTGGCCATGCATCGCAACCTGCTGGAATACAATAAACTCAAACTGCCCCAGCGCTTTGAGGATTCTATCCCTGCCGTGTCACTGAGCGCTGGCAGCAAAGCCGCCATCCAAACCTACTTAAAAACCAGCGAAATCAGCCAGCCAGCTACAGCACGATTACAGACAGAACTGCCCGAGTTTCAAAGCCAGTTAATCCGGGTCATTCTTTAACCCTGAATCACTTCCACCTTCGATCCTAACGGGCCTTTTGAAACTTCAATTCGAGAAGGAAAAGCGTCCTTCAATGCTTCTATATGCGTGATGATTAATATTTTTTCGAAATCATGCCGAACGAGATTGATGGCTTCGACTAATCTTAACCTTCCTTCGGCATCTTGATTGCCGAATCCCTCATCAATCACCAGAGTCTGCAGCCGCGCTCCGGCGCGGTGGGAGAGCATGCGCGATAAAGCCAAGCGGATCGCAAAATTAACCCTGAAAGCCTCTCCGCCCGAATAGGTTTCATAATCGCGGGTCGCTGCGCCATCGCTGATCTTGATATTGAGCGTTTCTTTTTTATCTTCCCGACGCGTGTCCTTGTATGCTTCCTGGGTCTCAAAATTAACGCTCATCGTGTAATTGGAAAGACGCTGAAGGATAGCGTTGGTCTGGTCTTCTAATTCTGGCAGGGCCTGTTCGATCAACATTGCTGGCACGCCGTCCTTCCCAAAAGCGCGTTCGAGGCTCTTAAGATTGCCAATTTCAGCCCGCAGTCCTTCCGTCTTTTTGCGTAAAGTCGCCTGGCGTTCGCGCTGCGCATCGATCGCCCTCACCTGCTGTCTGGCCGCGCCGACGCGCTGATTGATCAGCGCTTCGTTTTCCTGCAGGCTGGCCAGTTCATTCTCAAGCTCACGAAGGTCCGGCAATCCGGCCGAATCAGCGGCAAGCTTGGCAGCTGCATCTTCATACTCTTTTTGCGACCGCTCAACCTCTTTTTCCTGGTTTTTCAATCTTGCGCGTTGCTCACTGACTACTCCGTTCAATGTCTCAAGCTGGCTGCGCGCTATCTGCAGGTTGCGCCAGTCTTCCTCGGCGACGCGCTGAACAACTTCCTCCTGCCGCAATTGGGCATGCCGCTGCGGCTCATAGCCTAACGCGCCTAATCTGCTCTCAAGGGTCACAATCTGCGCGCGCACCTCAGGCTGGTAGCTTTCAGCGCTTAACTCCGCCCGAAGCGCGGCCAGCCAAGGCGCTTTTTGCTTGTTCCAGAGCTGTTTCTGCTGGCTGAGCTGCGTCAGCTTCTGTTCCAAACGCGCCATTTCGCGCTGCAGTGTTCCTGATTCGCGTTCTTTCAAAACGAGATTGTCTCTTTGCTGGGTTAACTCCTGCTGTTTTTCGGTATTTTCGTCAATGATGGCCTGGTTAGCACGGTGCAGATCGCCCATGCGCTTGCCTTCTACTTCAAGCTCCCTGGCCAGGCGCTCGCGATTATGTTCCGAAAGCGGCTGTCCGCACAAAGGGCAGCTCCCCCCTTCTACTTGCCGCACGCTGTCAAGTCGAGCTTTAAGATCAGTCATCTGAGTCTTTAAGCCAGCGTTTTCTTCTCTGAGCTGCCCAGAATGGTTCTGGAGCGCCTCAATTTTTTTGGCAAGTTCGTCCTTTTGAGAAATCTCGTCTTCCAACTCTGCGAGGCGGCTGCCCGAAACTTTGAGGTCATCCTCCAAAGCTTTGATCTCTGAGTTTGACTCTTCAATTGCCTTCTGTTCAGCTTCCAGCGAGCTCAGCTCCTGGGTCATCGTTTCGCGCTTCAGGTCAAGCTGATGAAGCAGTTCCTGTCTTTCGTTTTCTAGAGGCTTCACCTGTTCGGCAAGCTGATCAAGCTCAACCAGGCGCTTCCGCAAGTCGAGGTATGCCTGATATGCTGCTTCAATTTCTTCGGCCTGCGCAATCTTTGCCCTAAAACCTGACAACAGTTCTTCTTTACTGCCCAGCGCTTCAATAATTTCAGCCTGGGTTTGCTGATTTTTCTCCAATTGCCGCTCCAGCAACGCGACCAAGTTGCGCTGTTCGCTAAGCTTTTGCTGTTGAGCGCGTTGCGCTGCCAGGTTGCCAGATTTAGCCTCCACCTGTGCGCGCGCCACCTCCAGTTGCTGTTCAAACTCTTTCAGTGTCGCTTTGCGTTCTTCCTCAAGGTCGAGTTCAGCCTGGATTTCGTCCAAACGGGCATTCACCAGTGTCAGTTCGTTTGTCTTTTCGCGCTGCAGCTCCAATGCCCGCTCGCGATAGCGCTCCCATTGATCCAGACCTAAAATGCTCGAAAGAATACGCTTACGGTCGCTGGGTTTCTGGGTGGCGAAAGAATCAGCTTTGCCCTGCAAGAAAAACGAAGCGTTGACAAAAGTCTCATAATCGAGCCTCAGCGTACGCTCGATGGCCTTGTTGGTTTCGGTCAGCGTTCGTTCGGCCAGGGTCTTCCAGTTTCCATCCGGCTTGCGCACCATGAAATCCACCTGACTGCCTTTACCGCGGGTAATCGCGCGGATCACGCGGTAAACCTGTCCCTCATATTCAAAATCCAGGGTAACTTCGGCGCGTTTAGAGGCGTTGTTGATGATGCTCTCGTCGCGCCTTCGGGCTTCGCCATACAGCGCATAGGTGATCCCATCCAACAGCGAGCTCTTGCCCGCCCCATTTGAACCAGAAATGCAGGCCAAATCAAGACCCCTGAAGTCAATGTCGGCTGGTTCAGCCTCAGTGTAAGAAGTAAATCCCGAGAGGCATAGTCTAATCGGTATCATCGTCACCGAACCCCAACGCGCGAGCGCCCTCTTCGATAGTCATCGAAGCGCCCTGATCCCCCAACAGATCACGCCAGAATTTATCATCATAGCGCCGCGAACGGATCGGAATAGGCATTGGCACGCCCCAACCCAACATAAGCACTTCCTCTTTGGGCTGCAGCTTAGCCAACATTCCTCTCAGCGACTGCCTGCCGGGCAGTCCCGACAACACCGCCGCGATATCATCTTCATCACCCAGTGAAGCGCTGATGCGCGTGCCCAGCTGCGACATAACCTCGTCATAAATCTGCGACGGGCGCTGGTCAATAATCAGCAGGGTCACATAATATTTCCGCATCTCCCGGGCGATCGTGCTGAAAATAGTCTGGCTTGCCATTTCCCGATTGAGCAGTTTATGCGCCTCTTCCACCACGACCACCAACGGTCGGGGTTCTTTGTTTTTTGTCTTGTCCTTGTGATAGAGGTTAGTACGCTGTTCCCAGGCGTCGCGAATCTTTCGAGTGATCAGATTGGTCACCAAAAGATAATCAAGGTCGCTCTCATGCTGGCCAAACGACAGCACCACATGACGTCCATTCTCGAGGTTGTTGATGATGTCGTTCAATCCATTGCTGGCAGGGGCTTCCTTTAAATACGAGCGATTAAACACCCGTTCGAGTTTCGAACGCAAACCAGCCGCCGCGCCTGAATGCACACCCGCTTGGTTCGCCCAAAACTCCACGCTGCCTGGCGCCGGCACTTTCTTACCGTTCTCATCTTCTTCAAGAATACCAACGCGCATCTCTTTAAATTCCCTGAACCAGCCCTGGCGAAAATCTCTTTCCAGCGCGTCCAGTGTGGTCGGAGTGGTTTCTTTCAGGTTAAGCGCCTGCGAAAGTTGCAGGATATCTTCAGGTGTGATGTCTGAGTATGGAATCTCAAGGTTAAAATCAGGCTCACGATTACCGAATGAGCCGCCCGCCCCAAGCCCAACCAGGCGCACTTTGGCGCGAAACTTGCCTTTCAGACCTGGCGCGGCTTTACCAGTGTCTGAGGCGGTTGAATCAGGCCCATATTCATTGTGCATGTCAAAAATAAGCGCTGACGCTCGATTGGCGTGGATCAAACCAGCCAGAATCATGCGCGCTAAAAAGCTTTTGCCCGAACCGGTCGTGCCGAAAATGCCGGATGATCTTTGAATCAATTTATCGAGGTTGAGACACACCGCGTGACCCTGTTCGCGCGTTTCACCCACCCTAAAAATGTTTTTGCCGTTCTCTTCGCCAAAGATTTCGGCGATGTCTGTCTGATCAGCCAGCTTCACGCTGGCGTGGTGGTTGGGCACTGTCTTCACCGGGATAGGATTGGGGTTTTCACCCAGGTGCAAAGCCGCCCACTTATCATACTCAGGCGTGCCAGGTTCTGGCCCGCGGTCCATCATCAGCGCGGGCATGACCGCCAAATTGGTATACAAAGTCTGCCCCTGCAGCAGGCGGTTAAGGTGAGCAGGCAGGCGCGATTCGGTCTGCTCATCCGCGAAACGCGGGTCGGTCGCACCAAGCTGCAGGTCGGTCACCAATCCATAAAAACGCCAGTTGGCGCTGTCCATGATCACAAAAGCCCCTTCCTGAACGCTCTGCGGCGGCACAGTCAACCGCACCTGCAGGTTGGCCTCTAAACCCCCGCCAACCACATATCCGATGGATGGGTTTGTGTTGTCAATTCGGTCAGAGAGTGTGTTCTCCATGCTTACTCCAATTCCGCCAGGGCGTTTAAGACGCTGGCCAGCCTCGGGTAGTCATCCCGCAGCAATACAATCAACTCCTGACAGGCGGCATGGTACCAGGTTGGGTGATGCCCGGCCTCATGCGCCGCTTTGGCTTTAGCAAGATGCGAGACCAAAAGTTCTTCAACCGGCTGATCAACCTGCCTCAGGATATGCCTGAAATAGCCAAACCGCCCGTACGCCGTAAAAGCCGCCAGTTCAGCATCCGGGCAATAATAGAGTCTGTCGAGGCTCATCGGCGGTTTTGGCGGCAGCTGATGCGAAAATGCTCCGCCATGTTTATGCCCCACAGTGAGCACATGAATCTCAACCGGCAGGTTGCGGTTGTAGCGGTTATCCTCGGTATACTCACTGGGAATGCTTATCCCTGAAACCAGTTGGCGCACCAAACCGTCATCATTGATCACGATATTTTGGATCAGCCCATAGATCTCATCACCGTCCTCCAGCGCAACCTTCACCAGCGCGCCAAAACGGGGAGCCTGCATTTCTTTTACCCGACAGCCAGCCACAAAAGAAGTCGCGTCCGCACGTAAAAGTTTGCCGATCGGGATCAAATTCGTATCATTTTCCATAACTCACCTTTACATCGTATCCTTATGGTACTGCTTTGAAGAACGCTTGCCGATAGACAGACCATCCGCGTCCAACTTCTGCAGCAGCATTTTTTCCACTGCGTCTGCTTCAGCCTTGCTGATTACCGCCAGCTCATGCGCGCGGTGCAGCAGGTAAGGGTAGGGGTGCGTGTCAAGCACCAGCGTTTCGGCGTACACCACCGCGTGGAGGAGGTCGATCAGTTCGGGTCGGCGGCTGACCCAGGCAGGGAACTCCACTCTGGTCAGCCAGGCTTCCTCACCTTGGCTGACATTCAGAAAGAAGAAACAAACCGGTTGGCGCTGGCCCAGTTTTTTATCGCCCTTGCTGACAATTTCGAAGACCGCCGAACGTTGCCCGGGCTTTTTAACCCAGTCCTTAAGTAGATTCGCGTCAGAGACGCCGCGCAGCGAGCGCTGTTTATCCTCATAACTCGCCAGCAAGTCGTCAGGAGTCTGAAAAATCGACAGCATGCGGCTGATTAGTTCAGAGCCCGGTTTGTCGATATAACCCGCGTTGATGATTTCCCGCGCTTCCAGCTGTCGCTGCACTTCCGCGACATCCTCCTGAATTTGTTTTCGGTTCGTGTCAGCCTCACGCGAACTCGAAAAAACATCCAATGGGCCATCAGTCAGCGTGATAATCGGCAATTCATCCACCAGCGAAAAATCAAGAATGGCAGTACGCTCCGCCTTGTCTCGAAAAAGTCCCACCATTTCTTCGCCCAACAGCGCCCCGCTCTCAGAATACAGGCGGTCATAATCAAGCAGCTCGCTCCGAATTTCCTGCGACGGAGCTTGCCCGCTGCCTTTTACCAGTTTGATCAGTCCAACGTTAATCAGGCAGAATTGAAGACTGCGGTGGCGGCTGGGGACGATCTGGGAGCCATCCGCGGCAACCAGCGTGTAATTGGTTGGAGCGGGTGGAGCGTCTTTGACTGTCAGCAGGGGCTCATTGATCGGCTTCGCGCAGTACAAACTACCCAACAGGCCGGCAGCTCGCTCTACCTTTGCCCGAATCTCCGCTGCCTGCTGATCCAGATTTTGAAAGACACCCTTTAACTGTCGGTGCGTCTCTTTTAACTGCGCCTCATGCGCTTTTGTTTTCTCGCTGAAATCATTTAGATTCCGCTCAACCAGAAAATAATTAACTGGCATGAAATTCTCCCTGTGGGGTTTGCTAATTAATTATACCAATCGCTTCAGGCTATCATGGAACAAATCAACAGGGATAAACGTCTGATATTTGAGTAAACAATTAAGGAGAACCTATGAATAAAAAATTTATATCTGTCGTCCTCGCTGCGCTGCTGATTGGCAGCTTAACCCTGACCGCCTGCAATCAATCGCCAGTCGTTAAAGCATCACCATCGAGTGAGGTAACAAACAGCTTGACACAACAAACTCAGCTTTCCAACACCTCAGTCCGCACGCTGTCAGTCACCGGTGTCGGTAAAATTATTCTCGTTCCCGATTTAGCTTATATCAATATCGGTGTGCGCAATGAAGCCGATGATGTCACCACCGCGCTCTCTACCAACAACGATTTAGCCAAACAGATCACTGACGCGTTGAAGGCCAAGGGTGTGGATGAGAAAGACATTCAGACCACCAATTTCAATGTCTATCCCAGCCAGAAATATGACAACATGGGCAATATCACCTCCACCAGCTTCGCGGTCGAGAACACTATCAATATCAAGATCAACAAACTGGCTGACCTTGGCGCTCTGTTGGATGAAGCCATTCGCGCCGGCGCTAATAACGTCTACGGCATCCAGTTCGATATTAAAGATCGCCAGACCTACCTCGATCAGGCGCGCGATCTCGCCATCAAAGACGCTCAGGCACGTGCTCAGGCGGTCGCTGAAGTAGCCGGTGTGGAATTGATACAGATCCAGTCAATCAACGTCAGCAATTTCAAAGCTTTCGAACCCTACAGCCCTTATGGGATGGGTGGCGGCGGCTACGCCAAAACCATGGAAGATAGCGCCGTACCCGTTTCAGCCGGCCAACTCCAAGTCACTTTCGAAGCCAGCCTGGTTTACGAAATCAAGTAATTCGATCCAGATCAATCACCAACAGTCCCGGGGTATAGCCCCGGGACTGTTGCTTGAAATTATTAATAATTGTCTTCCGCGCGGTCTCTTTACTCAGGCGGATCCCTTTTATCTCTTCCAGCTTTTCTACCACCGGGGTTTGAACCCTTTCATCAAGGGGTCAGTAATGAAGACTTCAACGCTTTGCCGGGTTTTATTGTCTGTCTTTCGATTGCTCTGTACCCCTCTTTTCTTTGATGGGATCCCAGCTGCACTTTCTGTGCGATACCTTTTTAAGATCCGCCTGAATTGACGTTCACAGATCCCAATCCTTTCGATGCGGTTTTTTGGGTCTTACGTTTCTCAAGAACACGTTCAATAACATTTTTTCGTTGTAATTCTTCATTGATCATTTCGATTGTCCATAACATAGCTCCGATTATTCTTAGGACTTTTCTGTTTTGCTGCTTTAGAACATTATCACTTTGCTCCTGCATAACTGCCTGTATCAGAATCCAACACGAGGCAAATGTTATAATCGCATGCATGTCCGAACAGCCTCAAATCAGCCCAATGTCTGAGCCGCCCAGGACTAAATTTATTACGTTCAGCTTATATTTCCTGCTGGTTTTCGGCTCGATTGCCATCCTCCAACCATACCTGAACCTGCACTTTCAGGCGATCGGGTTCACAGGTACACAGATCGGTATGGTTGTTACGATTAGCTCCCTTGCCATCATTCTGTTCGCCCCAACCTATGGCCAGTGGTTTGACCGCAGCCCATACAAGCGACAGGTGCTGGTCTTTACCACGCTGCTTGCCATGGTCACCATGGCTTTGGTGCCTTCGCTGGGTATTTTTCTGGCAGTTGTGCTGCTATATTCCATCAATAGCGTCATTACCACTTTTAATATTTCCGCCGTTCAAAATATCACCTATCAGGTTGGCAGCAGCGAGGGCGGACGAAATGATTTTGGGCGGATCCGTTTGTGGGGTTCACTTGGATTTGCGTTTGTAGTATTGCTCGGCGGCTTGATCTATGAAAAATTAGGCGTCATGGTCAACGTCTGGATCTTCATCGCGCTTTCCTTGGCTTTGGTGATCGTTCTGCTGCGCATGCCAGCAACATACTTTCAGCTCAGCTCGTCAAATGATGAAGCTGACCTGGGATTAGGGGGAGTGCTTAAGTTGATCCTCAAAAATCGGTTCTTATGGATGACTGTTGTTGCCCTGGCATTAACCGACCCTGTCATGGATGGTGTCCGTTCCTTTGAGCCGGTGATTATGAAAAATCTGGGAATGACCGAATCGGTTATTGGTTTGTCGACGATGCTATCCGCCTTGTTTGAGGTACCGCTGATGTTGCGCGTGGATCGCATTATCGCACGTCAGGGTTATCGAAAGGTGCTGATTTTTATCTTTGTGTTTGATCTCACGCGGCGTATGGTTGTATGGCTCTTTCCGGTTGGCATGAATATTTTTGTGATGACCATTCTTAATTGTGTCAGTCTGTCCCTGCGCATGTTCACCATGGTCAGCCTGGTGAACCAATATATTCCAAAGCGTTTCACAACGACAGTTTACGCCTTCTTCAGTGTGACTCTGACGGGGCTTGGCTACATGTTGAGCAACGCCCTGAGCGGAATGATCTATGACAATTATGGTGGACGACAGGTTTTTCTGATGGGAGCGCTCCTTTGCGCGGTTTCTCTGTTGTTGGCCGTCGCGGCAGGCAAGCCTTCCAGTGATGCCACTTCCGCCGCTTAAAAATGGCTTTTAAGCCTCGTTTTGTGTCAGGTTTGTTGAAGTTATAATTAACTCATGCCCGACCAAGCGCTCAAATTGCCTTTCGAGCCCAATATCCCGCCTGCTTTAAAGGAAGTCTTGGGGGAGATTCCCACCCGCGAGAAGCCAACAAAGACTCCATTGATGGATGAAGCGGAGGTGGAGCAACTGCTGCAGTTGGCGCGTATCGCCGGCATTCCAATTGTAGTTGATGGCGGATGGGCGGTGGACGCCCTCTTGGGTTGGCAAACCCGCGAACACACTGATCTCGACCTGGCGTTCAACCACCGCTACCTGCCGAAGCTGCTTGCCATTCTTTCCAAGCTCAGCTATCAGCACATCTGGCGGGATGATCAGTGGGAACATAATTTCGTGCTGGAGGACGAGTTTGGACATCAGGTGGATATTCATACCTTTATCACTGATGAAAAGGGCGATATCACTGGCGGCGTGCCTTACCCGAAAGGGTCGCTGTGTGGCAGGGGTCGAATTGCCCATATGGATGTGGCTTGCATCGAGCCGCATCACCTGGTGGCCTTTCACACTGGCTACCGGGTTAGTGAAAAAGATTATCAGGACGTGAGATATCTTTGCAACCTGTTTAAAATCGATCTGCCCTCAGACTACGATCACTTGATAAACGCGAAGTGAGCTAATAATTACGCCAGTTGGCGTAACTGAAAGATATTATTGTCTCAAAATGAAAAAAATATAGACCAAATCTTGAAGGAAAGCGTGCATGATTACCATCGGTGATTACATCAAACTAATTGAATTTAACGCTGACGTTGTCAAAAATCAGACCAGTGGGCTTTTGATGCCGGAGATGCTGGTTCAACCGAAAAATGGCGGCAACTGTATGTTGTGGATTTTGGGCCATCTGACCAATAACCTGCGCATCATCCTGCGCATTGTTGGAGGTGACGATTTAGCTGACCTGCCTGATTTGTCACGGTTCGCGCGAGGCTCAGAACCGATTAAAGAGCTTGAGAGGGGGTTGCTCACTTCTGAACAGTTATTAAACACTTATAATCAGCTGAATGCGGCTGTAATCGCTCAACTCAAGAGAGTTGATGAGGCTTACTTTGATGAAGACTTTGAACTCTTCCCCGAATCTGTTGCCAGGCGCGGCTGGTGGGCTTACTTTTTTAGTTTTCATCACGCTTACCACGTCGGCCAACTTGAACAGCTGCGTAATTTAGCTGGGCACATAGAAAAATTGCTCTAAGATTCTTGGATAGATTGGACGATTACTCGATATGACAGGCGCCACCCAACACGAGACCGAGCTCATAGTCACTACTGATGATCAGATGGCTGAGACAACCCCACAGAGTAGGCCTTCGAGAAAACCGATCGCTTTAGTTCTGTTGATCTTTTTTGCTTTTATCGCCTTAGGCATGCCCGACGGTCTGTTGGGTGTCGGTTGGCCAACGATTCGGGCTGAGTTTGGCATCCCGGTTGACGCGATCGGCATGATCCTGCTCACCACGATGATTGGCTATCTGATCTCCAGCTTCTTCAGCGGGGCGATTCTGCGCAGATTCAGCGTCGGCAAAGTGTTGATCGCCAGCTGTTTCGTCTCAGGCGTTGGGTTGATCGGCTATACTTTCGCTCCGAAGTGGGGCTATATGGCTGCTCTGGGGTTGCTGGCTGGCCTTGGCGCGGGCACGATTGACGCCGGGCTCAACGCTTTTGTTGATAATCATTTTGGCCCCGGGCTGATGCAGTGGCTGCATGCCAGTTACGGTGTCGGCGTTACCACAGGCCCGCTGTTGATGACCTATTTTCTGACCAACTTCTCTCAGTGGCGCCATGGTTATGTGTTGGTCGGGGCTGTGCAGTTGATTCTCAGCATCGTTTTCACCCTGACCCTGCCCATGTGGGCGGCTCTTGAAAAACAGAAACCCGCCCAGGGTGAGCAAATTGTTAAAAAAGATCGCGCGGGTTTCACACAAACCTTGCGTTCCCCGATGGTCTGGCTGAGCGCGGCGCTCTTCTTTCTTTATGTTGGCGGTGAAGTCATCCTCGGCACCTGGACTTATTCGCTGCTCACCGAATCGCGCGGGGTCAGACCCGAGCTGGCAGGTTTATTTGCCAGCTCCTATTGGTTATCGTTCACGATTGGGCGAATCTTGGCTGGTCTGATCACGCACAAAGTCAATGTTGGCCGTCTTGTGATTGGCTGTATGCTTGCCGCTCTGGCGGGGGCGGTGCTTCTGTTAGTCAGCACCTCGCCAATCACCAGCCTGATCGCGGTCGCGGTCATCGGTTTTGCTTTCGCCCCTATTTTTCCGGGTCTGGTCTCGACGACAGCGCAGCGTGTAGGTAAGGTTCATGTTGATAACGCCATCGGCATTCAGATTTCCACCGGCGTGCCTGGCGGGGCGATTCTCTCTTCGCTGGTAGGGAGATTGGCAAAAAGCAGCGGTCTGGAAGTGATGCCGGTCACGCTCCTGGCTGTCTTGGCGCTCGAAATCACGCTCTACCTTCTAAGCCGCCAAAAACTCTCTAACCTGTGAAACGAAACCGACATTAGTCTGATTAACTAACGAAAGACAATCAGCGCATGCTGGCGTTCTGGATGAGGCGATGAGTGCCATCGCAAAGGGGCTTGTTGCGCGACTTGCCGCAGGTGCAAAGCGTCACGCGGTTGCGCGGGATAAAAGGGACTCCGTCTGCGCGTTCGATAGGGATGTATCCCATCACCCAGATCGGCCCGCGAATCGTGCCTCTGGTAACGCCTTCGATGGTTTCAGCGATTTGAGGACCCAGTTCAACCTCCACCGGCTCTCCATCTGGGGTGAGGCGGTAAATCAACGAGCCGGCTGGGCAATCTTCCACCATTTTGATTACCGTGTCGCGCTCTCCCTGGGTTTCGCCGAGTTCGGCCAGCTCGTCAAAGGTGGTATCGGTTCTCACGCAGAATCCGGCTGACATGCACAGCGGCAAGATCTTGGTGACGTTGAACCCGTCGTCGTGCCTGAAAGTCATCTCGCGCAGGGGCGAACCGTCTGTGCGCGCTGATTCGGCGCCGTCGAAATGGACTTTAGCATGCGTCTGGTCGCAAAAAGGCATGGTCTCGCTGCGCCCGCAGCGGCAGAGTAAGTAGGTTTCCCCTTCGGGATCGTGGGGAGGTTGCTCCTCCCAGGCCAAAGGCTCGTGTTTTGGTGACATAACCTGTCTTAGCCTGCGCAGCGGGATCCCGCCGGTCACTTGGTAGGGGCCGTTCTTCACTACCTTGATTTTCATTTCGGGCGTGAGCT
>Ga0123335_1005709_pt1 | contig 14989 bp, 12 predicted proteins | sample BiotimSIPDNA_2_FD_89707 | JGI IMG/M metagenome (GOLD analysis project Ga0123335, IMG submission 89707) | Anaerobic biogas reactor microbial communites from Washington, USA - Biogas_R2 time_0 SIP DNA | ecosystem: Engineered > Bioreactor > Anaerobic > Unclassified | place: Washington, USA... | reverse complement strand
CGCTGGACTCGATTGTCCGCGGTTGGAAGGGAATCAGTGCGAGGGTCATCAATCGTCTGCGAAACCAAAGCGGCAAGCTATGGCAACGGGGCTATTGGGATCGGATGGTCCGGGATGATGAACATTTCACGCGGTGCAAACGCTACATCCGGGCCAACCCCGCAAAAGCAAATCTGCATCCTGGACAGTATTCCCTCTCCTTCAATTCGACCCGGAAGGAAGAGTGACTCATCGCTGAAGTAGAAAGAAAGCCACGGCTGAAGCCGTGGCCTCCAGTGCGTTCTAGTCGAGCGCGATGGGTTGTATGACTGCCCATGTTCGCATGGATGTGGGTTTCGTTTTGGGGCGATGGCTGCTTGGGTGGATTTGGAGTTGATGGCGCTGTTGGTTTGGCTTAGATTACCGGCATATGCCGTGTGGTGAAGATAACGGAGATCGGGCGGCTTCAAAGGAAGCCATTCGCTTGCTGGTGGCCGATGATGATCAGGGGGTCCTGGTTTCGGCGCGGATGCTGTTTGGCGACTCGGGATGGAAGGTCGATACAGTGTCTTCGGCGGCGGACGCGGTTCGCCGGGTGGAGTCGGGTGAGTATGATGTGGCACTGATCGACATGAATTACACCCGGAACACCACGGCTGGGACGGAGGGTTTGGATCTTCTGGCCCAGCTTAAGAACGCGGATCCCGATCTGCCAGTTGTGGTCATGACGGCGTGGGCTACGGTGGACCTTGCCGTGGAGGCACTCAAGATGGGTGCCCGGGATTTTGTCCAGAAGCCCTGGAGCAACGACCGGGTGTTTCAGCAGGTCAACAAGCATGCGCTGAATACGCGGGTGATTCGCAACGAGAGGCGCTTGAAGGAGGAAACCCGGACCGCACGCATGGATTCGCTTCCCGGCACCATCATCGGTGGATCAGAAGCGATGCGGCAGGTGCTGGATGTGGTGGAGCAAATCGCACCGTCGGATGCTCCGGTTTTGATTCTTGGGGAAAACGGAACCGGCAAGAGCCTGCTCGCGCGCTGGATTCACGAACGTTCACGGCGATGCGGCGGCCCGTTTGTGAATGTGAACATTGGAGGACTGGCCGAAAGCTTGTTTGAGAGCGAGGTCTTCGGGCATGTGAAGGGAGCTTTCACCGATGCGAAGACCGATCGGGTGGGGCGGTTTGAACTGGCGCGGGGCGGCACGATCTTTCTGGATGAGATCGGCAACCTCGGTTTGCCTCAGCAGAGTCGCCTGTTGCGGTTGCTCGAAACCGGTGAATTTGAGCGGGTGGGATCCTCGCGAACCGTGAAGGCGGATGTTCGGGTGGTGTCTGCGACGAACGCACCGTTGCGCGACCGGGTGGCCGAGAAGGGTTTTCGGGAGGATTTGTTCTATCGGCTTAATACTGTCACCATTGAAATGCCGCCCCTGCGGGAGCGGCGCGAGGATATCATGCCGTTGGCATTACATTTTCTCCGCAAATGGGTGGCGAAATACCGCAAAACGATTGAGGGCTTTGACCGGGATGCGGAGCAAACGCTGATGAATTATGCATGGCCGGGTAATATCCGTGAGTTGGAGCATGCTTTGGAGCGGGCCGTCTTGCTGTGCAAGGGAAAGGTAGTTGAAAAGGGCAACCTCATGATGGAGGGATCATCCTCCGGGCTGATCGATCTGGAATCAATGAGCGTGGAGGATGTGGAAAGGGTGTTGATTGAGAAGGCCTTGCGCCGCAACGGTGGAAATGTCAGCGAGGCGGCACGTCAGTTGGGAATGAGTCGGGCCACGTTTTACCGTAGACTTCAGAGTTTCGGACTATGATGAAGTTCAGGCGGTCAGTTGGGCGTATTCCGTTTTCGTTGCAGTTGTTTATTCTCGGACTGTATCCGGTTCTGCCGGTCATCACACTGGTTGCCTATGAGCGGATGTTTGGGCCCCTGAATGATGACCTGTTCTGGCTGCTCGTTTTCTTGTATTTGTTGAGCCTTGGGATTCTGGCCGTGCTAATGTGGCGATTGTGTCATGATCCCTTTCACACACTCGCAAACATGGTCAGTTCGCTCCATCAGGGCGATTATTCCCGTAGGATCAAGGGATATTCATCATCGGATGCGTTGGGCGTCCTGCACGAGGAGATCAACCGATTGGCTGACATTTTGCAGGGCAACCGTTTTGCAGCGGAGGAGGCGGTCCGGCGGTTTCAGGTTCTGATCGATCAGTTGGATTTTGCGATTTTGGGCGTCGACGATCATCAGAGCTTATCGATGCTTAACGAGTATGCTGCAAAGTTGCTCCAGCAAACCCGCAACAACCTGTTGGGTAAGAATGTAGGAGGCTTGGGTCTGGATGATCTGTGGGGGATCTCCAACGGGCGAACCCTGTGGCTGCGCTTTCCGGAACGGAGCAGTCGTTTTCTGGTGCATGTGAACCGGTTCCGGGAAGAAGGACGCTCACATAACCTGTTCATGCTTTCGGATGTTGACAACCCCTTGCGGGAGGAAGAGCGCAACGCATGGAAGCGCCTGATCCGTGTGTTGGGGCACGAGCTCAATAACTCACTGACTCCGATCATCTCCCTCTCGCAGAGCCTCCGATCCCGGGTCGAGTGGGTGGAGATGGATGAGGAACGCAAATCATCCACGCTTCTCGCGTTGGATACGATATCCCAGCGGGCTCAGGGTTTGAACCGTTTTGTGGAGGATTACGCGCGTCTCGCCAAGCTACCGGATCCGGTTCGCCAGGAAGTGGATCTGGAATCCTCCCTCGCCCGGGTGGTCCAACTTGTGGATGACGGCTCCATCGTGCTCCATCCGGGGATCGCCTGCCGGGTGATGGTGGATGGGGATCAGGTCGGGCAGATGTGGGTGAACCTCATCCGCAATGCCATCGAAGCCAATCAAGAGACTGGACCGCACCAAGTCGAGGTCAGTTGGGTGCGGGATGGGCTGGATGCGGTGGTGAGAATCGATGACTGTGGTCCGGGGGTTGGCAACGGTGAGAACATTTTTGTTCCCTTCTATTCGACCAAGCATGGCGGAAGCGGGATCGGACTCGTCATCAGCCGGCAAATCGCCGAGGCCAATGGAGGCGCGCTTGAGTTGATCAACCGCGAGGAGGACGGATGCCGCGCTGTGGTTCGGCTGCCTGTGTGCAGGTAAGCGTTGATACAAGGGGTCCGGTCGACTCCAGTCTTTGTAGACTTTCATAACCTTTTTTGGATCACGAGATAAGCTAAGAAACCAAACATCAAGCCAAAGAATGTTACAGGCCATTTTTCTAGGTATTCTTCACCAACGCCTGAATGAAGCATCTAGCGACCTTGCACAACAAATCGTAATTAAATCGAGTGCGTCGGCTATTGCTATCTGTTTATTCTCGTTTGTTTGGAGGATGCGGAAATTCGTGTTGCTGCTGTAGTCTCGCGGGAATCGTGGCGGTAATGAAATCCAGGGATTGAAAAAGATGCGACTGCGTGCAGATTGATCGCATGCCACGCAAAGCTGTGTTACTTCTCAATCTGGGATCCCCGGACTCCACCCAGGTGTCCGACGTGAGGAGATATCTGCGCCAGTTTCTGATGGATGAAAGGGTGATCAACACCCGCGCGTGGGTGAGGTGGATGGTGGTGCATCTGGCGATTTTGCCGAGGCGCCCGATACGATCGGCGGAGGCGTATTCACGGGTGTGGACAGAGGAGGGCTCTCCTTTGATTGTGACCAGCAGGCGGTTCCGGGATCGGGTGGCGGAGAAGGTGGGTGTGCCGGTGTATCTCGGTATGCGCTACGGAAACCCGTCGACCGATGCGGCTATCGAGCAGGCTAAAGCGGATGGGATCGATGAATTGTTGATTGTGCCGCTGTATCCCCACTATGCGATGTCGAGCTATGAAAGTGCCTTGGTTTGCGCGACGGATGCGATTGCGCGGCTACATCCCGGCATGCGCTACGAGGTGGTGCAGCCATTTTACCGGGATGCAGACTACATTGATGCACTGCTTGACCAATCGGAACCCTACTTGAAGGGCGAGTGGGATTATTTGCTGTTTTCGTTTCACGGAATTCCTGAAAGTCACCTTCGCATGGGCGACCCATCCCATGCCCATTGCCTTTGCCGGTCCGATTGTTGTGAAGTGGAGCATCCGGCGCATGCGACTTGTTACCGGCATCAGTGCTTCGAAACCGTACGGGCTTTTGTCCGGGCCGCTGGTATCCCGGCGGATAAATACGGGGTGTCTTTCCAGTCGCGTTTGGGCAGAGAGCCATGGCTTCGGCCTTACACTGACCAAATCCTTGAGTCGCTTCCTTCAAAGGGAGTAAAAAAACTGCTGGTGATTTGTCCCGCTTTTGTAACGGATTGTCTGGAAACTTTGGAAGAAATCGCCATGGAAGGAAAGGAGACCTTCCTTGGAGCGGGAGGTGAGTCGTTCGCTCAGATTCCCTGTCTGAACCTGAATGAGCGGTGGATTGAGTGGATGGTGTCCCGGATCCGCGGCTTCGAAACAGCCCAACGCTGACGACAATGGAAAAATCCTGGTTTGTGTATGCCTGGGTGGTATTCGCCGCCCTTTTTGTTTTGCACCTGACATGGGCAGCGAAGCGCCGCAGGTTGACCCGTATGGTGAGCTATCCCGTGATGGCGCTTGGGATGCTGCTGCTTTCGTTTGGACTACACGGGCGGGGTGCGAGTGTGCAGGCGTGCCCGATTGGAAATGCGTTTGAGATATTGGGATTTGTCACATGGTCACTGGTGTTGCTGTATCTGGTGATCGGTCCGGTTTTCAGGGTGTCGCTGCTCGGGTTGTTCACGTCCGGACTTGCGGTTTTGCTGGGGGCTGTCGCGCTGTTGGTCCCCGGTTTGGATAGTGCCTATGACGTCAGTGCCGCGGTCCGATCCAGGTGGGTGGAATTGCATGCTTCAATGGCGGTGTTCAGCTATGGAGCTTTTGCATTACTTGGAGTCCTATCAGCGATGCACCTTATTCAGCACTATGCTCTCCACTCGAAGCGCACCAGCGCGTTCTACCAGCTTTTGTCGTCGCTATTGCATACCGAACGCGTGGCAGTTGGCGTGTTGATCGTGGGTGTCTTCTTCCTCTCGTCCGCCCTTTTTGTAGGATCTTTTGACTGGATGTATCTGGAGGGTGATATCCCTGCAAGCAAGTGGGTATGGGCCTGCGGCGTGTGGGCGGGTTATGTCTTTTTGTTGGCGATGCGCCTGATGCATCGCATAAAGGGGGTGCGTTTCGCATGGGCCGGGCTGGTGATGTGGGTGTTGGCCTTGTTGGCGTTGATCCCTGTTGACCATGCCCGTCGCGATCATCCGCCTGTAGATTCGGAACAGACGGTTTCCTTTAAGCAGGAAGGAGACTCCCGCTAGGATGAAAGGAAACGTGGATATGATAGGCGGGCCCGTGTTGGTGCTCGCTTCCCTTAACCATAGGCTTGCGGACATCGCGGCGCGGGAGGACCTCCGGCACCGTTTGGAGCTGGCGGGTTTGATGAACGGAAGTGCGCTTGGCGATGAGGTGATGGAGTCGGTCATGATCGATACCTGCAACCGGTGGGAGTTGTATGTGCGCCTGAAGAACCTCAGTCATGTTGCGTCGATGGTGGAGCGTTTGAAGGGCGTGCTCGGTCCAGCGTCCGGGCCCTCCAGTGTCGACGATGGAAAGTGGGTTTTGCTTCAGGGTCCGGAGGTGGTTCGCCATCTCAATGCCTTGTGCGTGGGGCTGGACTCCCAGATGATCGGAGAAACCGAGATTTTCGGGCAGGTCAAACAGGCTTTCGCTGATGCGTGCGCGAGGGGAACCGCAGGTCCGTGCCTGCACCGGGTTTTTCAGAAGGCGTTTCATGTGGCCAAATACCTGCGCAGTCAGACGAGCATCGGGAAGGGACAGGTCAGTATCGGCAGTGTGTCGGTTGATTTGGCGACCCGTGTCTTTGGGGATCTTGCTCCCTGCCGGGTATTGGTGGTCGGGTCGGGGGAGGTTGGCAATCTCGCCGCCCAATCGTTGAGACTTCGCGGAGTGGGTCACCTTGTGTTCACGGGTAGAAATGCGGCCAGAGTGGCTTCGCTTGCGGCAGAGTCGGGCGGGTCGGTTTGTGATTTTTGCGAGCTGGAGTCACAGTTGTGGAAGAGCGACATTGTGATCAGTTGCACCTCGGCTCCAGGCCGGATCATCACCTGTGACATGCTTCGCGAAAATGCCGACCGGCGGCGCGAGAATCCGGTGTTTCTCATCGATCTCGCAGTGCCCAGGGATATTGATCCTGATGCCTCGGAGCTGGATCAGGTTTTCCTCTACAATCTCGATGATGTCTCTTCTATTGCCAACGAGAACATGAGCGTCCGCCGCGCCGAGATTGCTTATTGCCGCGAGTATGTGGATAGCAAGGCGCGTCGGGTGTGGGACGATCTGGTGCGGCGTATGCCGGATGCAGTCGCTGATTGAAGCGGTCATCTTCCTCCACGTAGCCGGCATTGAATGCATCGCTCCAATCGCTAGATCGGAAAGCGAGTATGATCTTCAACCGAGCCAGGCATCTGGAGTTAGCGGTAGGCTATCGGACAGCTTCGATGGCTCCTGTCCGAACCACACCGTTCGAGAGGAAAAAATGGAACACCTACATGAGCACAAGCTAATCAGCCATCCAGCTAAATCAGAATGGACGCTAGATTATGATTTTTCTTTTATGAACTCATATCTTTGAATCAAGGACTGCAGAATGAGTTAATACGGTGGGGGGCGAGTGGAGGGGCTGAATCCGCTTTCTGCCGCGGTGAAGATGCGAAAATGGGGGCTTGCGTGGTTTGGGTTCGTGCTTTTTTGTGAATCTTTTCGCAAATGGATGAGCAACTTAAGGAAATAGTCGAGCGTGCCCGTGGGCAGGCCGGTGAGATCGCTAACCGTGGTGGCTTTGAATCTTTCAAGGCAAGCATTGTCGGACCGCAGGGTAGTTTTACGGCTCTGCGCAAGCAGTTGGGGACGATTCCCAAGGAGCAGCGTCCGGAGTATGGCAAGCGCATCAACGAGGCCAAGGATCAGCTCGAAGCGGTTTTTGCGGAGGTGCATGAGCGGCTTGAAGGGATCGAGTTGGCTGCCTTGATCGGGCCGGCAGTGGATCCGACGCTTCCGTCACCGGATCGTGTGGTGGGAACGGTGCATCCGCTGACTCAGATTCTGGAACGAATCGTAGGGATTTTCGAGAAGGTGGGCTTCACGGTGGCATCGGGACCGGAAGTCGAAACCGAATTTTTCTGTTTCGATGCGTTGAATACCCCCCCCGATCATCCGGCCAGGGACTTGCAGGACACTTACTACATGCCGAATGAGGCCCGTTTCAGCAATGTGTCAAAGCATGGAGACGAGCGCTACCTGCTGAGGACGCACACTTCGAGTGTGCAGATCCGGACCATGCTGAAGGAAAAGCCGCCCCTGCGCATCCTGTCTCCGGGTCGCACGTTCCGCCGGGATACCGCTGATGCGACGCACTCCGCGAACTTTCACCAGATTGAAGGGCTGTATGTGGATAAGGGAGTAAAGGTAACCGATCTTAAGGCGATGCTCGACCATTTTGCCCGTGAGCTGCTCGGAAAGGATGCGAAGGTGCGTTTTCGTCCGCATTTCTTCCCCTACACTGAGCCGAGCTTCGAAGTGGATTTTTCGGCTGAACATTTGGGTAAGGTTGGAAAGAAGTGGATCGAGATCATGGGTTGCGGGATGGTGGATCCGGCCGTTTTTGAGTCGGTGGGAATCGATCCTGAGGCCTACACCGGATATGCGTTCGGCATGGGTATCGAGCGTATCGCCATGATCGCCTACGGGGTGGATGATATCCGCTATTTTTACCAGAACGACCAACGCTTCCTGAATCAGTTTGCCTGATTCCGGGATGAACACGCGGTCAAGAATGTCTCATACAGAATTGCATTTGCCATGTTGATTTCACTGGATTGGATCAGAACTTACCTGCCGGAGCTCCGGAAAAGTGCCGAAGAGATTGAGGAGGCGCTGACTCTCATCGGTTTTGAGGTTGAAGGTATCGAACGTCGTGGGCTGGCTCCGCTGCAACATGTGGTGGTTGGCGAGGTGCTTGAGAAGGCACAGCATCCGAATGCGGATCGCCTGAGCCTGTGTAAAGTGAACGTGGGGACAGGCACACCTGCCCAGATCGTTTGCGGTGCCAGGAATTTCAAGGTCGGGGACCGTGTCCCCGTGGCACTCCCGGGTGCCGAACTGCCGGGCGGATTTGTGATCAAGAAGACCAAGCTGCGTGACGTCGACAGCGAGGGCATGATGTGCAGCGCGCGCGAGCTGGGCATGGGCGAGGACCATTCGGGCCTGCTCATCCTGGAACAACGGCCGGAAATCGGGACTCCCGTGAATGCGGTATTTCCTGAGGCGGATACGGTATTTGACGTGGAAGTGACACCGAATCGTCCGGACTGCCTGAGCCATGTCGGCATGGCCCGTGAATTGGCGGCGTTTTTTGGTCTTGAGCGGGTGCGTCCTGTTGTCCGGACTGTGGAAGCATCCTTGAGCGTTTCGGAAGGGGATGCATTGGTGGACGCTGTTGAGATCGAGGACAGTGCGACCTGTAAGTATTACTCGGCATACAGCATCCGGGGTGTAAAGATCGCGGAGAGTCCGGATTGGTTGAAGCAGCGGCTGGAGGCGATCGGGCTTCGTCCGATCAACAATGTGGTGGACGTGACGAATTTCGTATTGCATGAGATGGGGCAACCCCTGCATGCGTTTGATGCCGGAAAGATCCGTGGGCGCAAAATCATCGCGCGTGCGGCCCGCGATGGTGAGAAGATCACGACCTTGGACGATAAACCCCGCATCTTGCAGCCACAGCATTGCGTGATCGCGGATGCTGAGCGGGCCATGGTGATTGCCGGGGTGATGGGCAGTGTGGATGCCGAAGTGGACAATGCCACGACCGATGTGGTGCTCGAAGCCGCATGGTTCAATGCTCCATCTATCCGCAAGACATCGCGTGGCCTGATCCTCTCGACCGATAGTTCGTACCGCTTCGAACGCGGCATCGACCCCGCCGGAGTGGATGTTGCCGCGAGGCGTGCGGTCGACCTGATCCTGGAAGTCGCCGGAGGCACCCTGTGCAAGCGGGTGTTTCATGAAGGGTCGTGTGCGATTGAGCCCACCGTAATCAAGGTGAGTCCCGGCTTTATCCGGGAACGTTGTGGCTTTGGGCCAGATGATGCGGGCGTCAAGCGTTGTCTGGAAGCATTGGAGATTGAGGTGGCCGACCAGGGCAACGGAAGTTGGCTGGCGAAGGTTCCCGGGTTCCGTCAGGACCTGACCCGGCCGGTTGATCTGGTGGAGGAATTCCTGCGGATTCATGGCACGGTCAAGATCCCGGAATGCGCGGTGGAGAGCACGGCCATGTTGCGGTCCCATGCCAGGGAATATTCTTTCCGGCGCGAAGTCACTGCGTATTTCAGGAGCCGTGGGTTTTCGGAAGTCTATAACTACACGCTTTTGTCGGCGGAGAGCCTGAAACGTCCCGGCGACATCGAAGATCCGTATCCTTCGCTGCGTTTGCAGAACCCGATCTCCTCAGACGGGACCCATCTGCGGCCATCCCTGATTCCGGGTATGGTGGATGTTTTGCGCAACAACCGGAGCGACGGAGATGCCCCGGGATGCTATTTCGAATGGGGGCGTGTCTATGCCGAAGTGGGCGGGCAGCTCGTCGAATGCATTGGCATCGGCTTTGCGGTATTGGATCAGCCCGACCGCAAGACCTGGTTGAGTCGACAGGGCGTCGACTTCTTTAGTGTCAAGGGAATGGTGTCCGATGTGCTCAGCCTTGCGGGTGTGACCTTGCCGGATGCCCAGTATCGGCTGTTGAATGGATGTGTGTATGGTCAAAACGGCCATTTCGCAGTGGGGGGAGACTTGCGCAAGTCTCCCTGTCGCGTGGAGTTGGGCTTGTTGGACCTGAAATACACGCAACGGGCCGACATCGACGGTCGGGTGTTTGCGGCCAGCATCGCCATCCTTCCCCAGATTCTGGAAAAGGCGCCGAAGCCGGCGCGTTACATGCCCTTCAGTCATTTCCCGCCATCTTACAAGGATCTGGCTTTGGTGGTAGACGGATCCACTCCAGCGGCTGAGGTGCAGCGCAGTGTGGCGGATGCGGCCAAGGCGGTATCGGGTGCGGATTTCCAAGTGGAAAGTGTCCGTCTCTTCGACGTTTATCAGGGCAAGGGGCTGGAAGATGGGCAGAAGAGTCTGGCATTCAGCATGACATTCCGCGCGCAGAACGAAACGTTGACGGATGCCAAGGTGAATCAGGCCTTTGAGACCATCCAGCAGACCATCGAAAAACGGACGCCGTTCCGCGTGCGGCGTTAAGCGGAGTCAGCAACCCAAGCGAAATCCGGAGATCCCATCATGGAGCACATTGACATAGGCTACACCGCCAAATTGGCGCGGCTTGAACTGAGCGCTGAGGAGCAGGAGCTCTACAGTGCCCAGCTTGGCCGTATCCTTGAATACTTTCATGTCTTGTCGTCGGTCGACACTTCCGCAGTGGACCCGACAGCGCATGCGAATCCACTCCACAATGTGCTCCGTGAGGATGTGGCGGTCTCTGGGTTTGGAGCCCAACAGGCGCTCGCAAACGCTCCACAGCAACGTGAAGACCAGGTGCTCGTCCCCAGAGTGATCGAGTGACATCACCACAAGGATCTTCCACCCAAAGCAACTCGGACTGCAATCGGATGAATCAGGACTCTTTGGCATACTTTCCGGCCAGTAAACTGGCCCGGCTCCTCGCCTCGGGCGAACTCACCTCAGTTGAGCTGTCGCGCTCCATTCTCGAACGAACGGAACGGCTCAATCCGCAGGTCAACGCGTTCCTCGGTTGGGACGGCGATGATTTGATGGCGCAGGCTGAGGCATCGGACAATAGGCGTCAAGAGGGCAAGGCTCTTGGCTTCTTTGACGGGATTCCGGTCGCGCTCAAGAACAACATCGCGATCAAGGGGTCGCTCCTGACCTGCGGAAGCCGCATGCTGGAGCGGTTTGTCTCGCCTTATGATGCGACGGTGGTTGAGCGCATGAAGGCAGCGGGCATGTTGGTCTGGGGGCGCTTGAACATGGATGAATTCGCGATGGGTTCATCCACCGAGACCTCGTTTTTCGGATCGACGGCGAATCCGTGGGATCTTACCCGCACTCCTGGTGGAAGCAGTGGTGGCAGTGCTGCGGCACTCGCGGCCGGGATGAGCCCGATCACGCTTGGGAGCGATACGGGCGGATCGATCCGGCAGCCAGCGGCGTTTTGTGGGATCTATGGGTTGAAGCCCACCTATGGGCGGGTCTCGCGGTACGGTTTGGTTGCCTTTGCATCCAGTTTGGATCAGATCGGACCTTTCGGGCATAGCGTGGAGGATGTCGCGCGGATGATGGAAGTGATTTGCGGGGTGGATCCGAAGGATTCGAGCTCCTATCCCGCACCGGTTTCGCCGTTTCATGCCGAATTGGAATTGGCGCTCTCGGGTGGGCGTCCGATGGTATTGGGATTGCCCATCGAGTACTTCAAGGCAGACGGACTGGACCCGGCCGTGCGGCGTGCCATGGATGAGGTGATCGCCTACTACAAGGGTATCGGTTGGCAGATCAAGGATGTGAGCCTGCCCAATAGCCACCTGGCTGTGCCGACCTACTACGTGATCGCGACTGCTGAGGCATCGTCCAATCTCGCACGGTTTGACGGGATCCGCTACACGCACCGTTCGGAATCGGCCGCTGATGCGGTGGACGTTTATTTCAAGAGTCGGGGAGAGGGCTTTGGAGAAGAGGTGAAGCGCCGGATCATTCTGGGGACCTTTGTGCTGAGCAGCGGATATCACGATGCTTACTATTTGAAGGCACAGCAGGTGCGCACGCTGATCCGCAACGATTTCGCGAAAGCATTCGGGGAGGTGGATCTGGTGCTCACCCCGACCACTCCGAGTCCGGCATTTGTCCGGGGAGAGCGGATAACCGATCCCCTCCAAATGTATCTGAACGACATCTACACGATTTGCCCGAATCTTACCGGCCTGCCGGCGATATCGGTGCCGTGTGGCTTCGCTTTGGAAAACCTTCCGGTGGGCTTCCAGTTGATAGCCCCGCATTTCGAGGAGGTGCGCCTGTTGACGGCAGCCCGTGCCTACGAAAGAGGCAACGATTGGCACACGAAGCATCCCGCGCTTTGAGGCGGAGAAGCTGGTGTGTAGATCGAATGATCCAAAAAACCAATTTTCAGGGAAATCAAGATGGCAAGCGTAGACGGATATGATGCGGTGATCGGGCTTGAGGTGCACGTGCAGCTCGGAACAGAGAGTAAGATGTTTACCGATGCACCGTATTACTTCGGGGCGTCACCGAATGAGTTGACCAATCCGGTGGTGATGGGAATGCCGGGGACGCTGCCAGTGCTCAACAAGCGGGCCATCGAAAAGACCATTCAAGTCGGTCTGATGTTGGGCTGTGAGATCCCCGATGTGAGCAAGTGGGACCGTAAGCATTACTACTACCCCGACATGCCCAAGAACTACCAGATCTCTCAATACGACCAGCCATTGTGCCTGGGCGGGTCGGTCGAGATTGAGATGGATGGGCCGTCGCGCAATGTGATGGGCGAACACCGTCGGGTTAGCCTGACCCGCATTCACCTCGAGGAAGACGTAGGCAAGTTGACCCACGTCGCCGACGGCAGTTTGGTGGATTACAACCGGGCCGGTGCTCCCTTGATCGAGATTGTGACCGAGCCGGACCTGTTCTCTCCGGAGGAAGCCTTCGCCTTCCTCACATCGCTGCGCAATACGCTGCAGAATGCCGGTATTTCGGACTGCGACATGGAGAAAGGGCAGATGCGCTGCGATGCAAATGTCAGTGTGAAACCGGTGGGCACCACGAAACTCGGAACGAAGGTTGAACTCAAGAACCTCAACAGCATTTCCGGTGTGCGCAATGGCTTGCGTTATGAGATCGAACGCCAGATCCGTGAGTTGAAATCCGGTGCTTCGATTGTTCAGCAGACCCGCCGCTGGGATGCGGAGGCAGGGGTGACCTCCCTGATGCGGACAAAGGAAGAAGCACAGGATTACCGCTATTTCCCGGACCCAGATCTCATGCCGGTACGGATCAGCGAGGAGTGGAAGTCTCAGCTCGCGGAAGGTTTGCCTGAGTTGCCTTTTGATCGCCAGCGGCGCTACATGGCCGATTACTCCTTGCCCTACACGGTGACATCCGTTCTCTGCACGAATCGCGGGTTGAGTTCATTTTTCGAGGAGGCGATCCGTCACCACAACAATCCCTTGGCGATTGCGAACCTCATCGCAAATGACCTGCTGCGCGAACTTGGTGTCGCCTCTGCGGGAAGTGAAATCGGGGAAGGTGAACGGCGGTCGCTGGATTCGCTCGGGATATCGGCAGCCGGGGTAGCTGAATTGGTGGCAATGGTCGACAAAGGAGTCCTGTCGAACCAGATGGCCAAGGAAGTGCTTTCGGGAATGATTGAAACCGGCCAGTCGGCTGAAACCGTCGCTGCGGCAAAAGGTTTGCGTCAGTCTTCGGATACGGGAGAGATAGAGGCCATCTGCCGTCAGGCGGTGGACGAGAACCCCAAGGCTGTGCAGGAGTTTCTTGCCGGGAACGAGAAGTCCATCAATGCTATCAAAGGTCGTGTGATGAAGGCGACACAAGGCAAAGCAAATCCCGCCGTTGTGGATCAGGTGTTACGCAAGCTTCTGGGTGTCCCGTAATCTTCACTGGACATTGTTGTGGATTGGTGATTCTCCAGTTTTTGATGATCGTCGTTCGCTGTAGTCTGATTGTTCGCGATCGAGGACGATGAGTTAGTTGGTGGTAAGCCCTTGGTCGCCTGCCATTTGAGCGAATCGCTCAAAAAGTGTGTAGTCGGGATCAGGTTCGCGTGCCAGCAACAAAAGGAAAGAGCGGTTTGGTGCATACACAAACGCGAATGGGTAATCTTGAAGATCTGATTTAAAAGTAAATGTGGGATGCGAAGACGGAATGCGAGTCGTCGAAGCATGGGCCCCAAGCTGGGCACCAGTTTAGATAAGAAAGGGTCTTGATGCCGAAACTCTGAGTTAACCGATACATTTGCTTCTGTCGTTTGGATTGTCAAACTATAGGATGTTCTCGTGCCTATTCGGGCTCGTGTGATCCGGGTATATCCTCTTCGAAGACGACGTTAACAGGGATTTCGTCCAGGAGGTCGCTGGCGAGTTGGCTGGTGGCGACGACGGTCGCGGTGAGGCGGTTGCGCATGATAAAGAACGAGAGCATCGCAGGGATCCCCACAATGAGGCCGGCGGCGGTGGTAATGAGGGCTTCACCGATGTCGTTTGCGAGAAGTTCGGGCCTGCCCATTCCTCCTTGTCCGATGGTTTGAAAGGCACTGATCATGCCGCTGACCGTTCCCAGAAGCCCGATCATGGGAGATACCGAGCCCACGACGTTGAGGTAGTTGACCCATTGTCCGATTGCGTTTTCCTCCGCTTCAAGGTGCTCGATGAGGGTGGCTTCTGCCTTGGGTTTGTTGACTTGGGGGGCTTCGGGTTTGATCCGTCGGAGGGATTTCTCCATGATGCGGGCGAGAACAGTGGGTGAGCGCTTGAGGGTATCGATCCCTTCCTGAATGCGGAATGCCCCGAGGTGGGCGAGCGCTTCGTCGATCCCTTCGGACGGGATGAAGCGGCGGGGGTGGGTTTCCCTCCATGAGTGGAAGATGAGGAAGAACATTATAAGCGAACACAGTCCGAGCGGATACATTGCCCATCCGCCTTGCTGAATCATTCCCCAGAGGCTGAGTTTGCCGGATGCGGATTCCTCCGCAAAGAGTGCGGTGGGAGTGGCGAGTGCCATCGCAAAAACAAGCGACATGCGAATGGCGCGGGATTGATCCGTGGGGTGTTGTCCAGTTTTCATGAGGTGGTATTTGAGGATGGAGATGGATT
>Ga0123335_1005707_pt1 | contig 14991 bp, 13 predicted proteins | sample BiotimSIPDNA_2_FD_89707 | JGI IMG/M metagenome (GOLD analysis project Ga0123335, IMG submission 89707) | Anaerobic biogas reactor microbial communites from Washington, USA - Biogas_R2 time_0 SIP DNA | ecosystem: Engineered > Bioreactor > Anaerobic > Unclassified | place: Washington, USA... | reverse complement strand
CCTGCTTTGCCACTCCTCACCACGTGCAGAGAAGCCCTTTGTGCACATCGACCTGGGGAGCATCCCCGAATCACTCTTCGAGAGTGAGCTGTTCGGTCATGAGAAAGGGGCTTTCACCGATGCAAAAAAAGAAAAGCAGGGGCGCTTTGAGATTGCCAGCGAGGGCACGCTGTTCCTGGATGAGATTGGGAACCTGTCGCCTTTCATGCAGGCGAAGCTGCTGACGGTGCTGGAGAAGAGAGAGGTGATTCGTCTGGGCTCCACAAAACGGGTACCGATTGATGTGCGGCTCATCAGTGCCACCAATGCCGACATCCATGAGATGACAGAACGGGGTGAGTTCCGCCGAGATCTGTTGTACCGCATCAACACCATTGAGCTGCACATCCCACCGCTGCGGGAGAGGGGCAACGATATACTGCTACTGGCTGATTTTTTCCGGGAGAAGTATAACCGCAAGTACAAGAAGGAGGTCAGGAGTCTCGCCACCTCGGCACAGCGAAAGCTGCAGGAGTACCCCTGGCCGGGAAACGTGCGGGAGTTGCAGCATGCCATGGAGAGGGCTGTGATCTTATCCTCCGGTTACATGCTCTATGCCGATGACATATTGCTCACTCCCGTGGCCATGGGCAGGAATAGTGAGAGCCTGAACCTGGAAGAGCTGGAGCGAAAGGCTATTGATCAGGCAATGAAACAATCGGGTGGCAATATGAATAGGGCAGCCGACCTGTTGGGCATTTCTCGCTTTACGCTCTATAGAAAAATAGGCAAACAATCGGACAAATAAGATGAAGATACCATCAAGATATCTCTACATGTTCAAGATAGCGGCCATCCTGTTGTTGTCGCTGTCAGGAGCATGGTTGTACATGCAGAAGCTCTATTTCTCCTCCCTGCTCCTATTGATTTTTATTCTGATAGTATCGATCTCACTCTACTACGACAGGAAGAAAATGATCTCACGGATGGAGCGGATGATCTCCGGCATCCGGCATGCCGATTACTCGTTTCACTATCCGCAAAACAACTCGGAGCAGGAGCTCAACCGCCTGTCGAAAGAGATGGACGAGGCGTTGCAGCTTTTCCGTGCACAGGCACAGCATGCCTACATGGAGGAGGCAGAGACGGAGGCCTGGCAGAAGCTTGTGAGCGTGCTTACCCATGAGATCATGAACAGCATCGCGCCCATCATCTCTCTCTCGGAGACGTTGGGGAAAGAGGAGGGGGCGACCTATCAAAGCGAGGAGGAGTGCCATAACATGCGCAGGGCCATGCAAACCATTCACCGGCGGAGTGCAGGATTGCTCACCTTCGTGGAGAACTACCGGAAGCTGACACGGATACCGCAGCCTGTAATGCAGCCAATCCGTGCTGCCGACCTGTTCCGGTCGCTGCAACTGCTGGTGGAGGCTGATCAGATTCACTTCACCTACAGCTGTTATCCGGAGCAACTGGTCTTTCGTGGCGACCGCAACATGGTGGACCAGATGCTGATCAACCTGCTGCGGAACGCGCATGAGGCGACAGAGCAGACCGCATCACCGCAGATCAGGATTGATGCACGACAGGAGGGAGATAGTGTGAGGATCACTGTCTCCGACAACGGATGCGGCATCTCGGCCGAAGCGATGGGTAAAGTGTTCATCCCATTCTACAGTACCAAGTCGGGAGGATCAGGCATCGGATTAAGCCTCTGCCGTCAGATGATGTTGCTGCACAAGGGATCGGTGTCGCTCTTGTCCGATGGAGAGGGCACCGCTATCACGCTGCAATTTCCGGTGTGAGCAAACAGTCTCATTTACTGATGCATATTTTTTTTTGAAAATTGTTTTGTTTTTTTGAAATTTTAGTATATTTGCAGCATACATGGTTGGCTTCAACGCCAAGCTAATTGGTTGGACTTAATCACTTAAACACTCAATATTATGTGCGAGAAAACACAACGAAGCGGTTCAGCGGGTGATGCCGTATACGGGCTGGGCGTGATTGGCGCGGCCGTGTGGTACATCTCCACCGCCGCCACTTTCTGGATGGGGGTGCTGGAATTCCTCAAGGCGCTTGTATGGCCTGCCTTCCTGGTCTACGAGGCGTTCAAGGTTATAGCTGGCTGACTTAACACAGTGAACATTTGATAATTATTTAGTCCAACAGGAGATGCTGCCCCGTGAGGAGCGGCATTTCTGCTGTCCGAATAGTTAAAGTTGGAGTGAAACATTGCTCCTGAAAGGGAAATCCGAAAAATGCTGTTATATTTGCCTCTGCCATCCGAAGTGGGATGGTTCTCAGACAATTTAACTACCTTGACAGATGATTATGGAAAGCACCGGTTTCCTCATGTATCGGGCACTCTCCTTCGGTGTAAGCCGTGAGGTAACCCGACTCTACAGTACCTCATTCTACTCTGCCACACAACTCTTTTCGCCTCCGGTCAGGGAGGCGATTCACGGCATCTACGGCTTCGTGCGGTTGGCCGATGAGATTGTTGACTCGTTTCATGGACACGACCAGCGGGCACTGCTCGACCGGTTTGAGGCGGATTACGACTTTGCTCAGCAGCAGGGTGTCAGCACCAACCCGGTAATACACGCCTTCCTGACAACGGTCAACCGCTATCGCATCGACGATGCCTACATCCGGGCGTTCCTGGCCAGCATGCGGGCCGACCTGGATAAGAAGTTCTACACCACCCGGCTGGAAGCTGATCAGTATATCTATGGTTCGGCTGATGTGGTGGGGCTGATGTGCCTGCGTGTCTTCTGTGACGGCGACGAGCAACTCTTCGGTGAGCTGGTGGCTCCCGCCATGCGGCTGGGCTCCGCCTTTCAGAAGGTCAACTTCCTGCGCGACCTGCGGCAGGATGTGCTGGAGCTGGGACGTGTCTACTTCCCCGGCTTCACTATGGAGCAGTTCGACGAGGCGACCAAGCGGGAGCTGGTACGCGACATCGAGGCCGACTTCGCCGAGGCACTCAAGGGGATCAGGCGACTGCCCGACAGCTCACGCCTGGCGGTGTACACCGCCTATCAGTACTACATGCGTTTGCTCGGCAAGATACGCGAAACCCCCGCCGCTGAGCTGGTCACCCGCCGCATCCGTGTACACAATGCAGAGAAGTTCAGGCTGCTCTCCGGCGCCGTGATCAAGCACAAACTGAAGATGGAAATTCTATGAACGACAACGAACTGCTGGTGCAGCTGGTCGACGAGCAGGACAACCCCCTGGGCACCATGAACAAGCTGGAGGCACATCGCCTGCCCGCACTGCACCGTGCCGTCTCGGTGCTGGTCTTCAACAGTGCCGGCGACTGGCTGTTGCACCGCCGTGCTGCCGGCAAGTACCACTCCGCCTGTCTCTGGACCAATGCCTGCTGCACCCATCCCTACCCGGGAGAGGCGCATGCCGTTGCTGCCCGCCGCCGCCTGCAGGAGGAGATGGGAATGGATGCCGGTGAGGAGCTGCTGCACCTCTTCGACTTTGTCTATAGGGCGAAGGTGAATGATGAGCTGACCGAGTATGAGTACGACAGGGTCTTCACCCTCACCAGTGATGCACTGCCACAGCCGCACCCCGATGAGGTAGATGAATGGCGATACATCTCTCCCGATGCTCTGCAGCAGGAGATGAGAGAGCATCCCGAGTGCTTCACCGAATGGTTCAAGATGATACATCAAAAAGTTCATGGTTCATAGTTTATGGTTCATGGTTCATGATTTGAAGATCGAATATTGATGAACCTGGAACTAAAAACTGACCACTGACTCCTGTACACAGACAACTGACAAACATGCCCCGATACACCATCAAAGAGAGAGAGATGATCCGCCGCATCGCGGTGATATACGCCGTGGGGGTGGCAGGATTCATCATCCCCTTCACGCATCGCTACTTCATGCTGCTGACGCCACTGGTGCTGCTGCTCTCGCTGGCGCTGCTCATCTGGTACGACCGCGACCGCCGGAAGGGGGGGCAGCTCAACAGGATTGTCTTTTACCTCTTTGTCTTCACCGCAGGTTTCCTGGTGGAGATGTGGGGTGTCAACACCGGTGCGCTCTTTGGCAGCTATCTCTACGGCAGCGGGCTGGGGCCCAAGGTCTATGGCACACCGCTACTCATCGGCCTCAACTGGGTGTTGATGATCTACCTCACCTCCGCCATCTTCACACTGCGGCGACGCAATCTGCTCAACGGTATCGTCTGGCCTTCGCTTTTGATGGTGGGCTACGACCTGATCATGGAGCAGGTGGCCCCGAAGATGGACATGTGGTCCTGGCAGAATGATGTCGTCCCCCTGCAGAACTACCTGATGTGGGGTGTGCTGGCGGTCATCTTCCACACCCTGCGTTACAGGATGAGGGTGCGCGACCGCAACCCGATGGCGCTGCCGCTCTTCGTGGTGCAGACGCTCTTCTTCCTGCTGATCCTGCTAAGCAAATGAGAGAAAACAGCATATCATAAAAATTAGAGGATGCTACGCTCGAAACACCACTTCTTCATCTACCCCTTCTTCCAGCACTACACCCGTTGGTTGCTGAAACGCCATTTTCGCGCGGTGACGATCGAAGGGTCGTTTTCCGACCAAGGGAAGCCGGTGCTGCTGATAGGCAATCACATTGGCTGGTGGGACGGCTTCTGGGCGATGTACCTCAAGCTGGAGGTGGTGAAGCGCAGGTTTCACTTCATGATGCAGGAGGATCAGTTGCTCCGCTTTCGCTTCTTCAACTACACCGGTGCCTTCTCGGTCAACAGGAAGAGTCGTGAGGTGGTGGAGTCGCTGCAGTATGCCGCCTCGCTGTTGCATGACCCAGAGAACATGGTGTTGATCTACCCGCAGGGCCGGCTGCAGTCGCTCTACGCTTCTCAATTCCTCTTTGAGAAAGGTATAGAGCGCATCCTGCAGGGCAGGGAGGGGGAGGTGCAGCTGCTGATGTCTGTCAACATGATCGACTACCTGGCACATCGGAAGCCCACGCTCTACATCTACCTTCGCGACTACGAGGGGCCGTTCCGGCGTGAAGCGCTGGAGGAGGCCTACAACCGCTTTTATGCCGATTGTCTCACCATCCAGACCACACGCACCGAATGATCGAATACATCGCCTGCATCATCCTTGCCTTTGCGCTGCTGCAACTGTTGGTAGCGCTGGTCAACCTTCTCTTCCGGGAGCGGCTGCCGGCACGTGAAACAATGAGTGATACAGATACCGGTATCACGACCGGAGGTGACTCCCTTCCGGTTTCTCATTTATATGATGAAAGCAATCCAGCTTTTAAAACTAGAAAAACATTGTCGCTGCTAATACCGGCACGCGACGAGGAAGCGAACATCGACAGGCTGCTGGGCGACCTCACCGGCATCAGCGACCGGATCCTGGAGATCATCGTTTGCGACGACATGTCGGCCGACAACACTGCATCCATTGTGGAGCAGTTCGCGGCAGTCGACTCGCGCATCAAGCTGATCCGTGGAGCGGAGCTGCCTGACGGCTGGACCGGCAAGAATCACGCCTGCCACCAGCTGGCACAGGAGGCCACGGGCGATTATCTCCTCTTCCTCGATGCCGACGTGCGGGTGGGAGAGGGGGTCCTCGACAGTTCCCTGCAATATATGCAGCGGCATCGCTGCGACCTGATGAGCATCTTCCCCACACAGGAGATGCAGACGCCCGGAGAAAAGATATCCGTGCCCAACATGCAGATCATCCTGCTCACGCTGCTGCCGCTGCCACTGGTGCGCCTCTCGGGGTTCCCTTCGCTATCCGCCGCCAACGGTCAGTTTATGCTGTTCCGGCATGATACCTACAAAGAGCTGCAGCCCCACCGGCAGTTCCGCATGAGCCGTGCCGAGGACATCGAGATTGCCCGCCACCTGAAGCGGCACCGCCAACGGGTGAGCTGCCTCACCGGCATCAGGGAGGTACGCTGCCGCATGTACCGCTCCCTGCCGGAAGCGGTGGAGGGGTTCTCGAAGAACGTCACCCATTTCTTCGGCAACTCGTCGGTTGCCGCCATCCTCTACTGGCTGGTCACCACGTTCGGTTTCATCCCCTTCCTAGTCGCGGGAAGATGGGACGGTCTCTTGCTCTGGTTGGCAGCCACACTGTTCACCCGTATTGCGGTATCGCTGACTGCCGGCATGAGGGTGGGCGACAACCTGCAGTTGTTCCTGCTGCAACAACTGATGCTGGGTGCTTTTATCCTGCGCTCGCTCATCAACAGAAGAAATAAAACCTTTACCTGGAAAGGCCGAAAGATATGATTGCAACGAAACCAATGGCCTCGAAGGAGACACCGATCGCCCTCTGCTGGTTCAGACGCGACCTGCGACTGGAGGACAACCATGCGCTCTGGCAGGCCCTCCGCACAGGGCGCCCTGTGTTGCCTCTTTTCATCTTCGACCGGGAGATTCTGGATGCCCTCAGTGAGAAAGAGGATCGCAGGGTCGCCTTCATCTACTCCGCCTTGGAGGCGATGGACAGGCATCTGCGTGAGGAGCATCGTTCCGGCATCCTCTGCCTGCAGGGTAGACCGGAGGAGCTGTTTGGGCAACTGCTGAACGATTATCCTATTGCGGAGGTCTTCTGCAACGAGGACTATGAGCCCTATGCCGTGGCACGCGACCGGAAGGTGGAGCAACTGCTGGCCGACAAGGGGATCCCCCTGCGACGTTGTAAGGATCAGGTAATCTTTCACAAGGATGAAATCCTTACCGTCGCGGGTAAGCCTTACAGCGTTTACACGCCCTACTCGCGTGCGTGGCTCTCGAAGTACCGCGAAGGGGAGCAGCGGTTCTATCCTTCGGAGGAGCTGCTCGGCAACCTGTTGAAAGAGGTGCCGCCGATGCTGACCCTCGCTGCGATTGGCTTCCGTGATACCGGTTTCCGGTTCCCGCCGGCGGAGGTAGACGAAGTGGTGATTGCCGACTATGAGCAGACACGCGATCTGCCGGCACTGGAGCATGGTGTTTCCCGCATGGGAGTGCACCTTCGCTTCGGCACCGTCAGCATCCGCAAGCTGGCACTGCGCGCCTCGCTGCTCAGCGAGACCTATCTGAAGGAGTTGATCTGGCACGAGTTCTTCATGCAGGTGCTCTGGCATTTCCCCTATGTGGCAGAGGGTCCCTTCCGGAAGAAGTATGAGGCGATCTTGTGGGAGAACAACGAGGATGATTTTGTGCGCTGGTGCAACGGCACCACTGGCTACCCGATTGTCGACGCAGGCATGCGGGAGCTGAACGCCACCGGCTTCATGCACAACCGCGTGCGGATGGTGGCTGCCAGCTTTCTCACCAAGCATCTGCTCATTGACTGGCGGTGGGGGGAGGCCTACTTCGCTGCGAAGCTGCTTGACTATGACCTGGCGGCCAACAACGGCAACTGGCAGTGGGTGGCCGGCACCGGATGCGATGCGGTGCCCTACTTCCGGATCTTCAACCCTTCGGAGCAATTGAAGCGGTTTGACCCCCGACAGGAGTACATCCGCCGCTGGATCCCTGAGCTGGGCAGTGCCGCATACCCGGCACCGATGGTAGACCACTCCTTCGCCCGCCAACGGGCGTTGGAACGATACAAAGTTTAAAGTCCATGGTTCATGGTTCATGGTTCATGGTTTGAAGTTTGATGAACCGGGAACCAAAAAACTGACCACTGATAACTGACCACTGACCACTGACCACTGACCACAGACCACTGACACTTATAATTGATATCAATATGATACAAAAAATGATTTCCCTGCTGCTCTTCACCCTCTACTGCATCCTCGTTTCAGCGGGGGAGAAAGAGACCATCTACCGGGCTTACCTGACCAACGACATGGCCGTCTGGAAGGGAACGATCGAGGCGATGCACGTCGAGGCGGACAAGAGCCACGAGCGGGAGCTGGAGCTACTCAATTACGAGTATGGTTACGTGGGCTGGTGTATCGGCAACAACCGTAAGAGCGAGGCAAAGATTTACATGGAGCGGAGCCTGGAGCGAATTGACCGGCTTAAAGCGGCCAACTACCGGCTGCCACTGCTGCAGGCCTATGAGTCCGCCTACCTTGGCTTCCAGATTGGCCTGGCCAAGCTGAAGGCTCCCAGGCTGGGACCCAAAAGCCTCGATGCCGCCAAAGCATCTGTCGCCAACGACGATAAGAACGCACTGGGTTACATCCAGTTGGGCAACATCGATTACTTCATGCCGCCCCTTTTCGGTGGATCGAAGGAGCATGCCATCGAACACTACCTCCGTGCCGAGCGGCTGATGGCGTCCACCGGAAAGGGGGACTGGAACTACCTGGCCCTGCTGGTGCAGCTTGCTACCGCCTACGAGGAGACGGACAACATCGCCATGGCCGACAGCTTCTACCGTAAAGCGCTCTCCATCGCCCCCGGCTTCAGCTGGGTGAAGGATGAGCTTTATCCAGCATTCACAAAAAAACATCAACCATAATGAAGAAGAAAGTAATCATCACCGGCACCGGACTGGGAGGCCTCTCCAGCGGTCTGCTATTGCAAAGCAGGGGATATGAGGTGCAGTTCCTCGAGAAGAACAGCCGCCCCGGAGGAAGGCTCAACCGTCTCGAGAAGGAAGGGTTCACCTTCGATACCGGGCCCAGCTTCTTCAGCATGTCGTATGTCTTCACCGATTTCATGAAGCTGTGCGGTGTGGAGATGCCCTTCCGCTTCGTGGAGCTGGACCCGCTCTACTCGGTGCACTTCGCCGGGGGGCGCAGCTTCCGCCTAAACAAGGATATCCGGCAGCTGGCGGAACAGTTCCGCGACATTGAGCCCGACTTCGAGGCGAAGATGGAACGCTACCTGCAGAAGTCGGGTGCCCTCTTCCACGATACCTTCGACATCGTGATCCGCAACAACTTCGACAGCTACCTCGAGTACTTCGCCGCCCTGATGAAGGTCAACCCGGTGCACATCCCCGTGCTGATGAAGATGTTCTGGCAGCATGTGAAGGGCTACTTCGACTCGCATGAGGCACGGCAGATTGTCTCGCTGGTGGCTTTCTTCCTGGGGCGCACCCCCTTCGACACGATGGCCATCTACAGCCTGCTCTCCTACACCGAGTTCAGGCACGACGGCTACCACAACGTGGAGGGTGGCATGTACCAGATCGTGGAGGGGATGGTGAACGCGCTGCAACAGCGGGGCGCCACCTTCCGCTACAACACCGAGGTGACGGCCGTAGAAGCAGAGGGCGACCGTGTCACGCGCCTCACCGACAGCGAGGGCAATCACTACGAGGCCGACACCTTCCTGATCAACGCCGATGCGGCCCTCTTCCGTGGGCGGGTGCTGCAGCGGAAGAAGTACTCCGAGGCGAAGCTGCGCAAGATGGAGTGGACCATGGGCTACCTCACCATCTACGTGGGCATCGACCGCAAGCTGCCCGAGCTGGACCTGCACAACTACTTCCTGGGCAGCAACTTCGAAGACTATGCCCACAATGTGTTGAAGAATCCTGACTCGCTGCAGAAGCCCTACTACTACGTAAACGCTGTCTCGAAGCACAATCCCCAGTGTGCGCCGGAGGGGTGCGAGAGCCTCTTTATTGTTTGCCCGGTACCCAGTCTCCAGTACAAGCCCGACTGGAGCGATCGTGACGAGATCGTCGACAGCATCCTGGGCGACTTCTCCAAGCGCATCGGCATCGACATCATGCCCCACATCGTCACCCGCACCATCTATACCCCGCAGGAGTGGGAGAAGCAGTTCAACCTCTACATGGGAAGCGGCCTGGGACTCTCCCACCGGTTGAGCCAGATTGGTGCCCTCCGCCCGAAGAACTACGATGAGGAGTATGGCAACCTCTTCTACGTGGGTGCTTCCACCACACCCGGGGCGGGTCTCCCCATGGCGGTGATCAGTGCCGAGATGGTTTGTAAACGGATCTTGGGAGAGTGATGCGACAGCGGAGGGTTTCTTTATGTTAGTAGGGCCTCGGAATATCCGTCAAGAAAATCATTGTTCGGGAGAAGACAACATCTCGATAAAAAAAATGTAGCGATCAGAGCAACCGATGCAATAGATACGCACAAATTGATCTTATAAAAGAAGATAAAGCACCCTTTTCCTTTGATATGTAACAAATTGCCGTTATATTTGTGCTTATGAACCGGAAGATCATCCATGTGGATATGGATGCGTTTTACGCCTCCATCGAGCAACGCGACAATCCCGATTATCGTGGCAAACCAGTCGCCGTGGGCTACGGAGGCAAAAGGGGCGTTGTGGCTGCTGCCAGCTATGAGGCACGTAAGTATGGCATCCATTCCGCCATGCCCTCCGTTACGGCACTGCGCAAGTGTCCCCACCTGATCTTCGTCATGCCCCGCTTTGAACACTATCGCTCCATCTCCGGACAGATCATGCAGATCTTCCTCGAGTATACCGACAAGGTGGAGCCGCTCTCTCTCGACGAGGCGTTTCTCGATGTCACCGTCAACCACAAGGGCAACCGTTCCGCCACGCTTATCGCCCGTGAGATCAAGCAGAAGATCTACAACCGCACACGCCTCACCGCCTCCGCCGGTGTCTCCTACAACAAGTTCCTCGCTAAGATTGCCTCCGACTACCGGAAGCCGGATGGCCTCTTTGTGATTGAACCGGAGCAGGCAGAGGCGTTTGTGGAGCAGCTGCCGGTGAACAAGTTCTTCTGGGTGGGGAGGGTGACTGCCGCACGTATGGCCGAGTTGGGTATTCATACGGGAAAGGATCTGAAGCAGTGGGAGGAGCCCGACCTGGTACGTGAGTTCGGGAAGGTAGGCAGTGCCTACTACCATTTTGCACGGGGAATTGACCACCGTGAGGTGGAATCGGAGCGGGTGCGCAAGTCGCTCGGTGCCGAGGAGACCTATGCCGACGACCTTGAGGAGATGGTCGATATCCTGGCAGCGCTCGACCAGCTGGCGCTGGAGGTACACCGTCGGGCAGACAAGAAGAAGTTCATGGCGCGTACGCTGACGCTCAAGATCAAGTATGCCGACTTCACGGTGATTTCCCGCAGCCGCACCGTAGGGCATTACATCCGCACCTACAGTGAGCTGTTTGACCTGGGCAAGGAGCTACTGTTGCAAGCCGACGACCTGCTCGACCGCAAGATACGCCTGATGGGGCTCACCCTGAAGAATGCCGATGCCGGTCAGGGGCTGATGCCACCCGAGGGGATACAGCTATCCCTCAACTTCGGGGAGGAATAGGAAAGCTATCAGAGTACAATAAAATCTAGAGGATGAAGTTCTCCGGCTTCTTGGCCTGCACATCCTTGTAGTAGGACTTGATTGTTACGATGTCCTTCCGGTAGTCGTTGGTGGGGTAGAAGAGGTCGAGCACGCGGGCCTCCTTCTTTCCATAGTCCAGACCAATGAGCAGGATCGGCACCCTTGCCTTCACGGCAATGAAATAGAACCCTTTTTTCCACTCCTTCACCGGCTTGCGTGTACCCTCTGGTGTGATGCCCAGGTGCATCCATTCGCGTGTACGGAACTCATTCGCCAGGATCTCGGTCAGCGATCCGCTCTTTCCCCTTTTCACCGGTATGCCGCCTATGCGGCTGAAAAAGATGTTGAAGGGGAAGAAGAACCACTCTGCCTTGATCAGGAAGTTGGCCTGCCGCCCCAGCGAGTTGTAGGCCAGCTTGCCCACCACGAAGTCCCAGTTGCTGGTGTGGGGTGCCACTGCCAACACGCATTTTGGAACCTCGGGGAAAGTGTTCACCACCTTCCATCCCATGATCTTGTTGAGTATGAATTTGCTTAAGTTAGCCATATATTCGTTAATACCTTTTTTTGTAATTGGGCAAGTGTTGTTATATTTTTATGCGATTGTCCAATAATAAAACGTTGCTTGATTATTGTTGTTCATTATTTACCATACTTTGAACCCTTGATATCTGTCTTTTTCATTGTATAAACGTTTCCAACTCCGTCGTCGCCCGCTCCCAGTTGTTCATCGCCTGATCGAGACGCGCCTTCACCTCCAGGTATTGCTGCAGCAGCTCCATGTTGGAGGCACCTTCGGGAGTGGCCAGTTGCTCCTCCATCTTCTTCAGTTTCACTTCTAGCAATGCTACCTTCTGCTCCGCTTCTGCCACCTGTTTCTCCAGGCGGCGTTGCTGTCGGTTCTGCTCCTTCTGCTCCTGGTAGGAGAGCTTGTTCTCAGACGGCTCCTCCCGCTTCTCCTCTTTTCTTGAAGTGGGGGATGCGGAGAGCTCCAGCTGCTGCAGCGTCTCCATCTTCTTCTTCGAGAGGAAGTTGTAGATGCCGCCAATGTGCTCCCGCACCTTGCCGTTGCCGAACTCATACACCTTGTCCACCAGTCCGTCGAGGAAATCACGGTCGTGCGACACGATGATGGCGGTGCCGTCGAACTCCCGGATTGCCTTCTTCAGTACATCTTTCGATGCCAGGTCCAGGTGGTTGGTAGGCTCATCGAGGATCAGCAGGTTCACCGGCTCCAGCAGGAGGCGTATCATCGCCAGGCGGCTCCGTTCACCGCCCGAGAGCACCTTCACTTTCTTGTCGGATGCCTCGCCGCCGAACATGAAAGCTCCCAGGATGTCGCGTATCTTCGTACGTATGTCACCCACCGCCACATGATCGATGGTTTCGAACACCGTCATCTCCTCATCCAGCAGCTGTGCCTGGTTCTGTGCGAAGTAACCGATCTTCACGTTGTGTCCCAGCTCCAGCTTGCCTCCATGGTCGATCTCCTGCATGATGCACTTTACCAGCGTCGATTTCCCTTCGCCGTTCTTGCCTACAAAGGCGATCTTCTCACCCCGCTCGATGGTGAGCGTCACGTTGCTGAAGACCAGGTGGTCGCCGTAGCGTTTCTCCATCTCCTCCATGATCACGGGGTAGCTGCCCGAGCGGGGTGCCGGCGGGAACTTAAGGTTAAGGCGTGAGTTGTCTACCTCGTCCACCTCTATGCGGTCAATCTTTTCCAGCTGTTTGATGCGCGACTGTACCTGGTTCGATTTGGTGGCCTTGTAGCGGAAGCGCTCAATGAAATCCTCCGTATCCTTGATCTGCTTCTGTTGGTTCTCGTAGGCCCGTTGCTGTTGCTCGCGACGCTCCTTGCGCAGCTCCACATATTTGCTGTAGCTCACCTTGTAATCGTGGATGTCGCCCAGCATGATCTCCACGGTACGGGTGGTCACCGCGTCGAGGAAAGCCCTGTCGTGCGACACCAGCATCACCGCGTTGGCGTGTGTGGAGAGGAAGTTTTCGAGCCACTGGATCGATTCGATGTCGAGGTGGTTTGTAGGCTCGTCGAGCAGGAGCACGTCGGGTGCCTGCAGGAGGATCTTGGCCAGCTCGATGCGCATGCGCCAGCCACCGCTGAACTCACGTGTGGGGCGTTCCAGATCGGCACGTGAGAAGCCAAGCCCGGTGAGCGTTTTCTCCACCTCCGCCTCAAAGTTGTGGATGCCCGACATCTGAAGGAGCTCCTGCAGGTCGGTCGCCCGTTCGATCACCTGCCGGTAGGCGTCCGACTCATAGTCGGTCCGCTCCGCCATCTCCCGGTGCAGCCGCTCCAGTTCCAACTCCATCTTCTGCAGATGTTCGAAGGCGAGCGAAGCCTCCTCGCGTACGGTACGCCCGTCGCTCAGCTTCATCTGCTGGGGCAGGTAGCCTATGGATACCTCCTTCGGGAGTGATATGTTGCCGGAGGAGGGCTGCTGCAGTCCCGCCATGATTTTGAGGAGGGTCGACTTGCCGGCGCCGTTCTTGCCGGTGAGGGCCACCCGCTCGTTCCTGTTCAGTACGAAAGATATGTTGTCGAGGAGTGTGAATCCGCCGAATGCTACGGTGAGGTTGTCGATTGAGACCATTTCTCTGAAATTTTGTGCAAAGGAAACTCTTTTTGGGGGAGTTTGAAAACGTTTTTTGGTTTTTAGGTTATTACGTTATTGCGTTATTACGTTATTATGTTTGTACGTTTGAGGTCATGAACTAAGAACCATGAACTAAGAACCATGAAGCAAGATAGAATAAAAGCATGAAACATGCAAATGTGATTTTTTTTACCTATCTTTGTTCCCCGTAACATATCGCGTGCAGGTCCTACTCATTTAGTTCTTCCCCACCATTTGTTAATAAACCTCCTTCTCCAGGGTCTGCGGACAGAGGGGAGCGTAAACCGGATTCTGCCGTTGTACGGTAGGAACGGTCAGAGAGAGAACCATCAACCGCCCTGTAGAAATGGGCATGGGAATCAGGATCCCCACCTACATGCGGTCACAATAACAACAAAGCTGCCTCATCAATAAAAAATGGCAGCCATAGACAAAACGAATGACATTTAACGATTTAGAGATCATGGAGCCGATCTTAAGGGCTCTCAGTGAAAAAGGATACACAACCCCCACACCGATACAGGAGCAAGCCATCATACCGGCGCTGCACAACAAAGACATCCTGGGACTGGCACAGACAGGCACCGGCAAGACAGCCGCCTTCGCCATCCCCATCATCCAGCAACTCTGCTCAGACAGACCACAAGGAAAGAAGAGAGAGATCAGGGCGCTGATCCTGACGCCCACGCGTGAGCTGGCGATTCAGATCGACGACAGCATCCGTGAGTACAACAAATATACCCGCCTGCGCCACACCGTCATCTTTGGAGGTGTGAAGCAGCATGCACAAGTGAACACCCTCAAGGGGGGCATCGACATCCTTGTCGCCACACCGGGTCGCCTGCTCGACCTGATCGGTCAGGGCATCGTCACCCTGCAGCACATCCGCCACTTCGTCCTCGACGAGGCAGACCGGATGCTCGACATGGGATTCATCCATGACATCAAGCGGTTGCTGCCACTGCTGCCCAAACACAAGCAGACGCTTTTCTTCTCGGCCACCATGCCCGAATCCATTGCCACGCTCTCACGTACCATCCTGCACAAGCCGGTGCGCGTGGAGGTGACGCCCGTCTCCTCAGTTGTGGAGACCATCGACCAGCGCATCTACCTGGTGGAGAAACCGGATAAGAAGGATT
>Ga0123335_1005706_pt1 | contig 14992 bp, 13 predicted proteins | sample BiotimSIPDNA_2_FD_89707 | JGI IMG/M metagenome (GOLD analysis project Ga0123335, IMG submission 89707) | Anaerobic biogas reactor microbial communites from Washington, USA - Biogas_R2 time_0 SIP DNA | ecosystem: Engineered > Bioreactor > Anaerobic > Unclassified | place: Washington, USA... | reverse complement strand
CGGCTTACCAGGACGGGACGCCGGGGCATATTCTTTATTTCCTTTCCCTGAAAATTGAAATAATACCTGTTGGGAAGCCATCCATCCAGCTCGGGGGATTTTTCCCTGACCAGGGCCAGTTCTGAATCGACGGAGGCCCCCCAGTTGGACTTGCTCAGAATCTGAATCTTTCTCCTCAGATCAGCCAGTCTCTCCTGGATTTTCCGGGATTCCTCAGGCTGTTTCTTTCCGGCCAGATTCTTCCGCTGCGTCCATTCCTTCAGAGCAGTCTGAAGATCCTTGAGCTCGGAACCCTCCATCCGGGTTAAAGGCGGCGGCAAAACGCGCAGGGGCATGCCGTAGATGAGGGTGATGCACCTGAACCGCTTTCCCTCAGGGTCGTTTTTTTCCAGGAAGCTTCTCAGCGGCCCGGCGATCTGCTCATCATAGTCTCTCCTGCCCACCGTCTCGCGGGTGGATGTCCTGACCAGGAACAGGTTCGCAGATGGCACCGCACGCCTCTCCATGTAATAGCGGGCAAGCTCCAGACTCTCCGGAACGGCGCTGTTGGCTACGACGAGAAGTTCATCGGCCACGAGTGCATGGCTGTCAGGCCGGCCCAAAAAAAGGAGGAGGAAAAGCAAAAAGAGCTGAAAAAAGAGTACTTTTCCAGTACTCCGGAATAATCCCGTGAAAAACGGCATGGCTCGCATGGTTTCCCCTCCGCCTGACTTTCTTTTCAGCGCCCTTCTCCAAAGTCCATCGCCCTTGCGTCCGGCTCCCGCCGCGAATCCCGGTAACGAATCCGGGCTCTTCAAGCCGATCCATGACATGCCTTATAAATCAATCCGCATCTCTTTACAATTGCCAATTCCCCTCTTCTGAATTTTTCTATTGACTATTTGAAACATTTATTTTAAATGTTCATTCTAACTTCAGCTCATGCGAGGACGGTCATGAAGATTTCGAGGGAAGGGGCTGCAAAGACCCGCCAGAGCCTCCTGACAACGGCCGGTGAAATTTTTGGTGAAAAGGGCTACCGGGAAACCACGATTGCAGAAATCTGCAGGCGGGCTGGAACCAACATTGCAGCGGTGAACTATCACTTCGGCAGCAAGCAGGCCCTGTACATCGAAGCCTGGCGGCATGCCTTTTCCGAATCCATCCAGGCCTACCCCCCCTCCGGCGGGGTGAGCGGCGATGCGCCGCCGGAAGAACGCCTTCGAGGCCAGGTCAGGGCGATCCTGAGGCGGATCACGGACCGGAACAACAGGGAGTTTCTGTTCATGCAGCGGGAAATGGCCAATCCCACCGGGTTGCTGGAAGAGGTTCTCCGCGAGGAGATCTCCCCCCTGCAGCAGAGGACGGAAGCCCTTGTCCGCGAGCTTCTCGGTGTCATGATTCCTGAGCAGGAGGCAAAATTCTGCGAACTGAGCATCATCAGCCAGTGCATGAATCCCGTCGTGGCAGGCAGAGGCCTCGGGGGAAAAACCGGCGGGCGGAACGGCCCGCTGGACATTGAAGACCTGGAGGCTTATGCAGACCATGTCGTCAATTTCTCGCTGGCCGGGATTCGGGCCGTGCGTAAAGCATGGGAAGAAAGGAACAGAAGTAAAAAAGCCGGGAGACCGTCCGTCTCCCTCAAAGATGGAAGTCGCAGACCATGAACATCCCTCGGATAACAATCGGCCGCAAGGCGATGACCGCAGCCTTCCGGGCGGCGGTGGCGGGAATCCTCCTGATCCTGGCGGGCTGCGCCACGGTAGGACCCGACTATCTCCCTCCCGGGATGGATCTGCCGGAAAGCTGGAACAGCCCGCTTAAAGGCGGCCTGAGGGACGGGGAAGAACCTCCCGGATCGCTGGCCGGATGGTGGAAGACCCTGAACGATCCGGATCTCTCAAGCCTGACGGAGCGTGCGATGGCAGGCAACCGAGACCTGAAGCAGGCCCAGGCGCGTGTCCGCCAGGCGCGCGCCAACCGGGGCATTATCCGGGCCGGGCTCTTTCCAACGCTGGATGCGTCGGGATCCGCCACCCGGAGCCGCAGCAGCGAAGAGGCGGGAATGGGAACAACCCGGAACTTTTACATGGCGGGGCTTGACGCCGGGTGGGAACTGGACCTCTTCGGCGGCGTCCGGCGCTCCATGGAGTCGGCTGATGCGGAGCTTGAAGCCAGTCGGGAGGATCTGCGCGACGTGCTGGTTTCCCTTCTCGCCGAGGTGGCTCTCAACTACGTGGATGTCCGCACCTATCAGGCCCGGCTGAGTGTGGCGGAAAGCAATCTGGCAACGCAGGGTGAAACCTTCGACCTGACCTCATGGCGGCAGCAGGCCGGCTTGAGCGACGAGGTGGCCGTTCAGCAGGCCCGCTACAATCTTGAAAGAACCCGTTCGCAGATACCGACCCTGCGGACAGGCCTTGAAGGGGCCAAAAACAACCTGGCCACCCTGCTCGGGGAAACGCCGGGAAAAATACATGCCGAGCTGGAAGAGCGCAAGCCGATCCCGGCCGCCTCTCCCTCCCTTGCCGTGGGCGTTCCGGCGGATGTACTGCACCAGAGGCCTGACGTGCGCAGGTCTGAGCGTCAGCTGGCGGCTCAAACCGCACGCATCGGCGTGGCTGAGGCGGAACTCTACCCAAGACTGACATTGAGCGGCTCCATCGGCCTGGAGTCCCTTTCCACCAGCAGCCTGTTCTCCTCTGGAAGCCGGACGGCCAGCGGAGGGATCGGGATTTCATGGCGGATCTTCGATACCGGCGCGATACGGCAAGACATCGAGGTGCAGAGCGCCCTCCAGGAGCAGTCCCTGATGGCCTATGAAGCAGCGGTTCTCAACTCCCTCAAGGAAGTGGAAAACGCCCTCACCGCTTTTGCGGAAGAGGAGGAGCGCCGGCAGGCCCTGGAGGCGGCGGTCCAGGCGGCACGGAAGGCGGCGGAACAGGCCGGTTTCAAGTACCAGACCGGCCTCGCGGATTTCGACAGCGTTCTGGATGCCCAGCGCTCCCTTCTGACCTTTCAGGATGAGCTGGCCCAGAGCAATGGAACGGTTGTTTCGAATCTCATTCGCCTCTACAAGGCCCTGGGCGGCGGATGGATTTCTCTGGACCCCGACAACAAACATTGAAGGCAGATTTAAGGAAGAAAGGAAATGAAAAAGTCCCCTGACTCAGCCGATAAGGCCACAGATACCACCGATATTTCAAAGGTCCTCGAGATTGACTCCTCTCCGGGGCGCTTTTCGGGATGGAAGAGATGGCGGATTCCGGTCCTGCTGATCGTATTGGTGGCGGCTGTCGCCCTCATCGCCTCCTGGAAGGGACGAAACGCGGCAGAATCGGTGCGCTACGAAACGCAGCAGGTACAACGCGGAAACCTCACCGTGCTTGTCACCGCCACGGGCACCCTCCAGCCCACCAATTCCGTTGAGGTGGGCAGCGAGCTGTCCGGAACCATTCGATCGGTGAAGGTCGACTTCAATGACCATGTAAAAGTCGGCCAGGTTCTGGCCATCCTGGACACCTCCAAGCTGGAGGCAACCATCACCCAGTATCGTGCCGCCCTGGAGTCGGAAAAGGCGAAAGTCCTCCAGGCCGACGCCACCGTTGCGGAAACCCGGGCCAAGCTGGCTCAGTTCAAGCGGGTATGGGAGCTTAGCAACGGCAAGGTTCCTTCGCAGACGGAGATGGATGCCGCAGAAGCGGCCTATTCCCGGGCCAGGGCCAATGCGGCCAGCAGCCGTGCGGCCGTTTCCCAGGCCCAGGCCTCACTTTCCGCCGGTGAAACGGACCTGTCCAAATCGGTGATCCGATCCCCCATCAACGGTATCGTCCTCAACCGCAGCGTCGAGCCCGGCCAGACGGTGGCCGCTTCCATGACCACGCCTGTTCTGTTCAAACTCGCCGAGGATCTGGCGGAAATGGAACTGCAGGTGAATGTCGATGAAGCCGATGTGGGAAAGATCCGGGAGGGGCAGAAGGCCACGTTTTCCGTAGACGCCTGGCCGGACCGCACCTTCCCGGCCCAGGTCGTTCAGGCCCGTTACGGCTCTACGACCACGGAAGGCGTCGTGACCTATACGACCATCCTCAAGGTGGACAATTCGGACCTGTCCCTCCGGCCGGGGATGACCGCTACGGCGAGCATCACGGTCAACAGCGTGGAGAGCGCCATCCTGATTCCCAACAATGCGCTCCGCTTTACGCCGCCAATCCAGGCGGAGAAGAGGCCTTCCGGAGGACTGGTGGGCATGCTGCTGCCGCGGCCGCCCCGTCTTTCGTCCACACCGCGCGAGAATTCCGCCGGCAAAAAGGGGCAGCAGGTCTGGGTTCTGCGGGATGGGCAGCTCAAGGCGGTCCCGGTCACCGTCGGGGCCACCGATGGCGTTATGACGGAAATGCGCTCCGGTGATCTGCGGCCGGGAATGGCGGTGGTAACCGATTCCGTGCTGGGGGTGAAGTGAAGGATCTTTCCGGACAGCCCCTGATCGTTCTGAAAGGGGTCACCAAAATCTTCGGTGAAGGGCAGGCGGCGGTAGAGGCCCTGCGCGGCGTTGATCTGCGCATCGATACGGGGGAATTCGTCGCGGTCATGGGGCCCAGCGGGTCCGGCAAGTCCACCTGCATGAACATCCTGGGCTGCCTGGATACGCCCACTGCGGGAAGCTTCCTGTTCAAAGGCGTTGACGTCGGGCAATTAAGCCGGAATTCGCGCGCCCTGCTGCGGCGCCATTACCAGGGCTTCGTCTTCCAGGGCTTCAATCTTCTGAACCGCACCTCTGCCCTGGAAAACGTTGAACTTCCGCTGATCTACCGCGGCATTTCCGCTGCACAGCGGAAGGAGCGCGCCTTGCGGGCCCTGGAAACGGTGGGGCTCAAGGGATGGGAGCGACTGACCCCCGGCGAGCTGTCGGGGGGCATGCAGCAGCGGGTCGCCATCGCCCGGGCCATAGTGACCGGACCGACGGTGCTGCTGGCCGACGAACCCACGGGAAACCTCGATACGGCCCGCAGCCGGGAGATCATGGACCTCCTCACCCTGCTGAACCGCGATTCGGGAATTACGATCATCATGGTGACCCATGAACCGGACATGGCCACCTATGCAAAGCGCATCATCCACTTTCTCGACGGAACGGTTGCTCTGGATGAAAAAACAGGAGGGAAAAACTGATGCTGGGAAACTCCATTCTGCTGGCCTTTCGTGAAATCCGGCGCAATGTCCTTCGATCCTTTTTAACCATTTTGGGGATTGTCATCGGAGTTGCCGCCGTCATCATCATGGTGACCATCGGCGGAGGGGCGACCGTTCAAGTCTCGCAGCAGATTTCCAACCTGGGGAGCAACCTGCTCATGGTGACGCCGGGGAAACGGCTGGGACCCGGCCAGACGTCCGAAACGGTCCCCTTCAAGATGAGCGATGTCGACGCCATCACCCGGGACGTCTCCTCCATTGCCGCCGTTGCCCCGGTTTCATCCCGGAGCCTGCAGGCCGTCGCCGGCAATTCGAACTGGTCAACAACCGTCACGGGAACGGAAAATTCGTATTTCAAGGTGACCAAACGGTCCATCCGTTCCGGCCGGACCTTCAGTGAAAGCGAACTGCGTTCAGGTTCGGCGGTCTGTATTCTGGGAGACACCGTCCGCAGAAAGCTCTTCGGAAACCAGGATCCCCTGGGTGAAAAGATCCGCCTGGAGAAGCTCTCCTGCAAGGTGATCGGCCTGATGGAGCCTAAAGGACAGAGTACCATGGGAACGGACCAGGACGACCTGGTGGTGATTCCCCTGCGGACCCTGCAGCGACGCGTCACAGGAAGCACGAACATCGGCCTGATCCAGGTTTCGGTCCGCGATGGGGCGTCGACGGAAAAGGTCCAGATGGAAATCGGACAGCTGATGCGGGAGCGTCGTCATCTCGCCCCCGAAGAGGACGATAACTTCAACGTCATGGACATGAAGGAGATCACGAAGATGCTGACCGGAACGACGCAGCTGCTGACGGCCCTGCTGAGCGCCGTGGCGGCGGTCAGCCTGCTCGTGGGCGGCATCGGCATCATGAACATCATGCTGGTGTCGGTCACAGAGCGCACCCATGAAATCGGCATCCGCCTTGCCATCGGCGCCCTGGAACGGGAAGTGCTGATGCAGTTTCTCGTGGAGGCGGTGGTCCTGTCGTCCTTCGGCGGTCTGCTCGGCATCGTGCTGGCCCTGGCCGGATCCGTCTGGCTTTCCGGCCTGCTCCGCGTGCCCTTCGTCTTCAACGCGGGGATCGTGATGATCGCCTTCCTCTTTTCGGCGGCCGTCGGAGTGATCTTCGGCTATTTCCCGGCCCTCAAGGCCGCCCGCCTCGATCCCATCGTGGCCCTGCGGCACGAGTAATTCCGCAGGGCCGGCCGGAACCGCCCCACAGGGCTTGCAGAGACAGCTGCCACGGCATACTCCGCCGGCGGCCCGGACGCTGCCGGCGAGGCAGCGGTTTTCTTCCCATCTGAACAATAGGGCCTTGACAACTGCGAATTGGTTGCCAATTTATCGGCGCAAAACCGTTTTATCCCCATGTCCCTGTGTCAGGGGATGATCAATTACGACGCCACGGAGGATTTATGGAAAGCCGCAAAGAAACGCACTCCTTCAAGACCGAAATCAACCAGCTGATGAATATCATCATTCATTCTCTTTACTCGCACCCTGAAATTTTTCTCAGGGAGCTGATTTCCAATGCATCCGACGCGATCGACAAACTCCGCTTCAAGGCACAGTTGGAGCCCGATATTCTCGGAACGGACACGGAATTCAAAATCGTCGTCAAACCCGATGCCGGCCGGAGAACCCTGGAAGTCTCCGACAACGGGATCGGCATGACCTATGATGAAGTTGCGGAAAATATCGGTACGATCGCCAAAAGCGGTACGGCGGTCTTTGCGGAGGCCATGAACGCCGCGAAAAAAAACGACGCCCTTCTCCCCGAGCTGATCGGTCAGTTCGGTGTGGGCTTCTACAGCTCATTCATCGTTGCCGAAAAGGTCACCCTGGTTACCAAAGCAGCCGGAAGCGACAGGGCCGTCCGTTGGGAATCTTCCGGAGACGGCTCCTACACGATTGAAGAAGCGGAAAAGGCCACCCGGGGAACGTCGGTGATCCTGAAGCTCAAGGAGGCGGAGGAAGACGGGCAGGACTTCACCTCGGAATGGGCCATCCGGGAGATCGTAAAAAAGCATTCGGATTTTGTCGCCTACCCGATTGTCATGGATGTGAAAAAAACAAAGCCCGTTCTTGACGCGGAGGGCAAACCCGATCCCGGCAGGACGGAAACAGTCGTCGAGGAGGAGACCCTGAACTCGATGAAGGCCATCTGGGCCAGGGACAAGTCCGAGGTTTCAGAAGAGGAGTACAACGAATTCTACAGCCACATCAGCCATGACTGGAACCCTCCCCACTCCCGCCTCCATCTCAAGCTTGAAGGCACGACGGAATACAGTGCTCTCCTGTACATCCCCACCAAGCTGCCTTTCGATTTCTTTCTCCACGAAAGGAAGCACGGCATCCATCTATACAGCCGGCGCGTCTTCATCATGGAAAACTGCACCGACCTGATGCCGCCTTATCTGGGCTTCATCAAGGGCGTCGTCGATGCGCCGGATCTCAACCTGAACGTGAGCCGTGAAATTCTGCAGCAGAATGCCCTGGTGCGGAACATCCGGACGAATCTCGTGAAGAGGCTGCTGGACATGCTCGCCGGCATGGAGAAGGAGAAATACGAATCCTTCTACGGAGAATTCGGCCACGTCCTCAAAAGCGGAATCTCCGCCGATTTCGAAAACCGGGAGAAGATCGCTTCGCTGCTGCGGTACAAGACGACAAAATCCGACGGGCAGTGGATCTCCCTGCGGGAGTATGTCAGCCGGATGATGCCCGATCAGAAGGAGATTTACTACATGACCGGTGAGAATCTGACGGTGCTCCTCAACAGCCCCCACCTTGAACAGCTCAAGGAGAAAGGCTACGAGGTCCTGCTGATGACCGACCCCGTCGATGAATGGGTCATCCGTGATCTGCATGAGTTCGAGAAGAAGGGCTTCCGGAGCGCCGAGAAGGGGGACCTGGACATCGGCGAGATCGACGAAAAGAAGAAGGATGTCTATAACGCCCTGTTCGGCTGCATTCAATCCTCCCTGGATGACGTGGTAAAGGACGTGAAACCGTCCACACACCTGAAAGAATCCATCGCCTGCCTTTCGGGCGACCCACACGACATGAGCGCCTTCCTGGAGAAAATCCTTCGTGCAAACGGCCAGGAGGTGCCCCGGACCAAGCGGGTGCTTGAATTGAACATGGACCATCCCCTGCTTTCAAAAATGAGGGGAATCTATGAAAAAGACCAGAAGGCGCCGGTGCTGAAAGACTACAGCCAGTTCCTCTATGACATGGCCGTCATCTCCGAGGGCGGCAGGCTGGACAATCCCTCCCGCTTCAGCAAAATGATCGGGGATCTGGCGACAGGCACCGTTGCCGATTGAAAAAGACGCCTCAACTCCCTGATGGCTCGAATTCCAGCCCCGGCCGCTGGGAAAACCATGATGAATCACAGGGGCCTTCCTTTCCTCATTATCCCCGCGGATCATGAGGAAAGGAAGAAACAGCCCCTGAACAGCAAATGAATTCTCGCCATTTAAGAACATATTCCATACTGTGCCTGCCAAACTCTCCACCACCTCCAGCACAGCAGCCTGGTTCGATCTCTACCGGATGAGAAGATTTCAAGGAGGCCTTGACCGGAAACGAAAAACCATGGAACAAAAAGATTACTACAGCATATTGGGACTGGAGAACAATGCCACTCAGAAGGAGATCCGGGACGCATACCGCAGGCTGGCCCTGCTGCACCATCCGGACAGGAACAGGGACAATCCGGAGGCGGCGGACCGGATGAAAGAGATCAACGAGTCCTACGCCGTGCTTTCCGAACCCCGGAAGAGAAGCGAATACGATGCGCTCAGGCAGACCTATGGATCATCGGCTTACGGCCAGTTTCGGCAGACCCATTCCGATCAGGATATCTTCAGGGGCTCGGATATCCAGCAGATCTTCGAGGAGTTCAGCCGTGCCTTCGGATTCAGGGGCTTCGACGACATCTTCCGGGAATCCTACGGCGCGGGATATCGAACCTTTGAATTCAGAAAGCCGGGGGTATTCGGCCGGGTCATTGTGGGCGGCGTCGGAAACAGACAGGGCGCCGGAGGCATTGCCTACCCTGGTGGATACCTGGAGAAGCTGATCCGATACGGCCTGAAAAAGAAATGGGGCATTGAACTGCCTGAAAGGGGCAAGGACTTACAGGATTCCATCGTTCTTTCCCATGAACAGGCCCGGCTTGGCGGAAGGGTGCGATATTCTTCCCAAAGGACGGGAAGGGAGTTTGTCGTAACCATCCCCGCAAACATGAGGACGGGGCAGCAACTGCGCCTCAAGAGAATGGGCGAGGCCGGCCGCGCCGGCGGAGAGGCCGGAGACCTCTATCTGAACATCCGCATTCGAAACCTCTTGATACAGAAGGTAAAAGATTTTATCGCCACCCTCTGGTCTTTTATGAAGCCCGGATAAGGAGTTTAACAGCAGCGTCCTGATTCCGGGTTGAAAAATTTTAGAATCAAGGCCTTCCATGGCATCGATCCCGCGTGCAGTAAGCGCAGGCAGGCATTGCCGGGGAGGGATCCAAACCTGTCGTCACACCCACCGGGATGCAAAACGACCACGTCCAACACCAATCTCTATTCCCAGGTCTTTCCAGGAGCCAAACGGTTGCAAGGTGGGCAATTCTGAAAAGTAAGCAGCCTAATTTCTTTCAAACCGCCCCTCGCATCACAAATGATAAGTCTTGACAGGGCCAGCTTCAGACACCTGCCATAATCTCCCTCAGCGCATCGACAAACCGACGGTTGTCTTCGGGCAATGCCGTGGTGATGCGCATATACCCAGGGCCAAGGGCAGGATCATTAAGCGGCTTGATCAGGATGTTACGGTCGCGAAGTCGGTCCGCAAGTCCTGATGCGTCATAGGGTGAGAAGTCAGCCAGAAAGAAATAGGTCTCGGTGGGAAATGTGCTTACCCCCATACTTCGCAACTGGGCGGCGAGTTCCTCCGTCCAGGCATGCAATTGCGAAGCGCGGGCTTTAATCTTGTCTTCATGCTGAAGAGTGGCCATGGCTGCCGCCTGACTGGGACGAGCAAGCGGGTAGGCATCGTTATGACTGTTCAGGTCATCGGCGACAGCCTCGGGAAATATTCCGTAACCCACACGAAAACCCGCGAGGCTGTGTGCTTTGGACAGGGTGCGGGTCACGAGTAGATTAGGATATTTGGGAACCAGGTGCACAGCAGATTCACCAGCCAAGCCTATGAATGCTTCATCAATAAGGAAAAGCGTCTCAGGGTGGCGGCACAGCAGATCGGGCAGAGGAGCCATATCGAAGGTGCCTCCATTTGGATTGTTTGGGTTTACAATAACTGCGAGAGTAGTGCCTGTGGGTATCGCCAGGTTGGCCAGGTCATAGGCAAAACCTTTTTCGGGAGAGAGTCTGGTTTCCGTGTAACGCCCTGCGATTTCGGGAAAAAGGACATAGGTCGGAGTCAGCAGGTGGACCTGCCTGCCAAAGCGGTCGAAGAGCTGACGGAGGATGAGTTCGGAGCCGGCATTTATATGAATAAGACGTTCGGAAATGCCGAGCTGTTCGCTGATGAGCCGGCGCAGCGGCGCCGAATAAGCTTCTGTGTAGTAATTGCTTTGCGCCAACTCTGCCCCGGCTGCCGCGACGGCCTCGTCAATCGGCGGCAGCGGGTTTTCGCAAAGCAGGAGTTTAATGCCATGGAACGTTCCCCCGCCTTTTTCCATTATGATCGTCATGATGGGCCTCCTTCTGAAAAGGCCGCGCTGATTGCCGGCCTCATTTGTCCCGTTTTGTTGCCGGACACACCTTGGTCATCGAAGTGGTGGGCGCCGAAACCTTCTAGAGGGGGCATCAGCGCCGTTCGTAATATTTTTTCCAAGGTTCCCTGCGGCGATTCAGATGGTCGCTGATGGCAAGTTTGAGAGTCGTAGCAGCCAGCAGAGCACAATGTTGATCTTCCTCGGGAAGGCCGCCAAGTTCTCGTAGAACATCGACATCGCTTATTTCCAAGGCCTCCGACCATTTTCTTCCCTTGGCCAGCTCCGTGGTCATGCTGCCGCATGCCGCACTGGTGCCGCAGCCATCGGTGGAAAACCGTACTTCTTTCAAAATGTCCCCTGACATTTTTATCCACATCGACATAGTGTCGCCACAGGGACCGGTATATCTTGCCCACCCATCGGCATCCTTCAAGCTTCCCACATTGCGGGGATTCATGGCGTGGTTTATGGTCACCTCCGAGTAAATACGCCGCATATCCTCGTCAATCATTTTCTGCAATTCATCAAATGCGTCATCCATCTCAGCACCTCTCGATTGTTTAGTGTCGAAATATACAAAAAAACTATTCTTGGTTTGCCGTGTTTACCAGTCAATCACCTTTCCCACCCCACCCTGAATAAACTTTTCGGGAAATATCGCCTCTATCTCCGATTTGTACAACGTGCAGTGTGTAGGACAAACAATATCCAGCGTCCGGAGGAGGCCAAATTCTCTAAATCCATGCAATCCCCCGATCAGCGCACTCACTTTCCCGCAGCGAGTTGCCGTCTTCAGAATCTCTCCAACACCGGGATGGGAACATCCGGTTAATACCACCAGGCCCTTTTCCGTTTTCACGATCATTGACTGTTCAATATTTTTCAGCTCACCCGTAGAATAGATATTCTGGTGTATTTCAAGGGCAGGACCTACCTTGACGAACTCACCTGCGCCTGGAACACTTGAGAAAGAAGCAGGTACATAAACCTTGATTTTTCCCCCCCTTGCTCTGAGAACATCAGCAAGTGCACCCGTATGATCCCAATGATCGTGGGAGATAAAAATCTCATCCAGCGATGTGGGATTCACCCCGATCTTTTCCATGTTGCCCAGCAATATGGAACCATTGGCGCCGGTATCGAAGAGAATCCTCCTGCCTTCCACATCCACGATACATGAAAAGCCCCAATCTGGTTTGAGTTCTTTCCTTTGTGTTTCATTATCATAGACGATGGTAATCTTCACAGCTGTTTACCTTCGGATTCCGGCCTTTCCGCTGCTGGACATTTTTTCAATGCCTTGCCTGCTCAAATCGATGAATTCCGCATTTTGTGTGCCACAATGCCGGAACAGCCAGTTTCCAGATAAAGTGATGTTATTTTATCTATTTGAGTTATATATCAGAATAACAACCGTAAGCTAAAATAAAAATTACGGTTGTACAAACGCAACTACAAAAGGAAAAAGACTTTCATATATGCGATTTTTTCTTTCAACCAGGCCCTTGCAGTTATGGTCAATCGGAACGATTGGAGCCAGAACATCACGCGGAAATTCTCCATATCCCAATAGAAATATCACCAGCCTGGAACTCTGACGCCGGACTGGCTTCATGTACGGATCCCGGAACAGGACAGAACGGGGGGGGCGAAATCGATTGCACATTTTAAGAATTGAATTACGACCGTCCCGATGTTAGTTAATAGATTCATAAACGGCTGATTTGCTTGTCCTGATTTGTGGAGGTGAATATGGATAAGGCATGGCAGGATGTACTCGACAGGTTTTCTTACGGAATCTATCTCGTCACAGTTTTATCCCCCGAGGGTTTTAACGGCATGATCGCCTCCTGGGTGACCCAGTGCTCCCATGAGCCGCCGAGGGTTGCCCTGGCCATCCGGAAGAGCAGACTCTGTCACGAACAGATCCGGGAATCGGGAACCTTCTGCATCAATGTCCTCCCCCGCGAATCCGCTGAAAGAATCCGCCAGTTCAAGATCGCGGACTGGCGCAAGAAATTCGATGCGTGCAGCTACAGTCCCTCGCCGTCCGGACTTCCCATCCTGGACGACTGCATTGGTTATCTGGACTGCACGGTGGATCATACGATCGGCACCGGCGACCATACCCTTTTTATCGGGACGATTCAGTCGGGGGGCATGATCTTGAGCGGCACAACCGCTCCTCTGACAACGGCCGACTACGGTGGCGTGTACCGGGGGGACAAGTAAGCGGATTTTCATCTTTTCACAGCGTTCCCCATAACGCGTCCCTCAGCCCGGGAACGTTTTCTTCGGCAGCCGGAACTCCATGAAAGCTGAACCATGAATCGGATTCTGATCCTTTTTACCCACCCCCGCTTTGAAAAATCGCGCGTCAACCGGGCGCTGTTGAAGGATATCGGCCAACATCCGGCGGTAACGCTTCATGACCTCTATGAACGGTACCCAGACTTCAACATCAACGTGGAACGGGAAAAGGAGTTGCTGCTGGAGCACCAGGTCATTGTCTGGCAGCACCCCATCTACATGTACAGCGCCCCGGCGATGCTCAAGCAGTGGATCGACCTGGTCCTCGAGCACGGATGGGCCCACGGCGAAGGGGGGGACGCCCTGAAGGGCAAATGGATCTTCAACGCCGTCTCGTCGGGCGGAGCGAGAAGCGAGTATGCGGCAAACGGCTTCAACCGTTTTTCCATGGGCGAGATCCTCATTCCCTTTCAGCAGACGGCCACCCTCTGCAGGATGATCTACCTGCCGCCTTTTGCCGTTCAGGGGACTTACCGACTGACGGATGCGGACCTGGAGCATTATGCCGCACGGTATCTCGACCTGCTGAACCGGCTGTCACAGTCCGATCCGGACATCGAATTCATCCGAACCTTTCCTTTTCTCAACGATTGGCTTCTTTTCGAGGCCGGGGAAACACACCATGACCAGCACCCTTCTCCATGACGCCCTCCTCTACCTGGCAGCGGCGATCGTTTTCGTCCCCATTGCCAAACGAATCGGAATGGGATCGGTCCTTGGCTATCTGATTGCAGGCATCATCATCGGCCCCTTCTGCCTTTGCCTTGTCGGCGGCGAGGGGAAGGACGTCATGCATTTTGCCGAATTCGGCGTGGTGATGATGCTCTTTCTCATCGGCCTTGAACTGGAGCCCTCCCATTTCTGGAGGATGCGTCAGCTTATCCTGGGGACGGGAATCCTGCAGGTCGGTCTGACCACCCTGCTCTTTGTGGCCCTGTTCCTTCTGCTCGGATTCTCCTGGACGGCGGCCCTGGCCATCGGACTGGCCTTGTCCATGTCGTCCACGGCGATCGTCCTCCAGACACTGAGGGAAAAGGGGCTGGCGGCGACACAATCGGGAAGGTGCTCCTTCGCCGTGCTCCTGTTCCAGGACATTTCCGTCATCCCCATCCTGGCGCTCCTTCCCCTTCTGGCCGTTTCCGGCGTTCCGGCCCAGGGGGAAGAATCCGCCTCCTTTCTCCAGGGTCTGCCCGGATGGGCCCAGACCATCGCCCTGCTCCTGGCCATCAACCTCGTGGTCGTCAGTGGACGGTTCCTGATCGTCCCCTTCCTGAGGTTTATCGCCCGTCTTCACCTTCAAGAATTGTTCACAGCCTCGGCCCTGTTCATCGTGATCGCCACCGCTACCCTTATGAGCCTGGTGGGGCTCAGCCCCGCCCTGGGAACCTTTCTGGCGGGGGTCGTTCTGGCCAACAGCGAATACAGGCATGAGCTGGAAAGCGATATCGCCCCCTTCAAGGGGATCCTTCTCGGCCTGTTCTTTATCTCCGTGGGGACCTCCATCAACTTCAGCCTGATCCTCAACGAGCCCTTGAAGATCCTCGCCCTCGTCTTCATGGTGATTGCCGGAAAGGCCGTCGTTCTCGCTCTCACGGGGAAGCTGGCGCGGCTGAGCTTTGATCAGAATCTGCTCTTCTGCATCGGCCTCGCCCAGGTCGGGGAATTTGCCTTTGTCCTCTTTTCCTTCATCAGCCAGCTTTCCATCCTGTCGCTGGAATGGACGGACACGATGATGGCCGTCACCGCGCTGAGCATGACGGCCACCCCTGTCCTGCTGCTG
>Ga0123335_1005703_pt1 | contig 14998 bp, 17 predicted proteins | sample BiotimSIPDNA_2_FD_89707 | JGI IMG/M metagenome (GOLD analysis project Ga0123335, IMG submission 89707) | Anaerobic biogas reactor microbial communites from Washington, USA - Biogas_R2 time_0 SIP DNA | ecosystem: Engineered > Bioreactor > Anaerobic > Unclassified | place: Washington, USA... | reverse complement strand
GCGGCAGCAGAAACATTTGATCTGGACAGTAAGGACGGTATGTTTTTGCCATGAAACATAATCTAATTTCCTTTCTGTCCGCGATCAACAGAAATTTCAGCTAATTCTCGGACAGGCTCCTAGCGTTGGTCTAAGCAGCGTGCCCAGTGCATTCAAGACCTCATTTTTTTTGTCGTGCAGTCTTTCTTGCTCTGAGCACGTCAACAGCTTCTTTTCGCTGGCCAGTAAGACTTAGTTCAAATCAACACGATAGTCATTCCATTCATCCATGCCGGGTTCTAGAATGCTGAGTACGAAATCGCCAGGAAAGAGATTGGATGTGTCCAGCGTGAATTTAAGACCGGTAATGCCATTCACAATGCGTGCTATTCCTTCCCCGGTTTTCTGCACATTCCCGGATTCATCTATGAGCCGAAGTTGGTATTCTCCTTCGGGACTGCCGATGGGGAGGCGAAGCTCGAGCTGCATCGGCCGACGGGGAATGGTGAGCTTATGCTCGGTATCGGCTGCACCTCTCCACCTGGTGGGAAGCACAAGTACCACAGTTTCAAGTCTGGCAATTTCCGGCGGTTTGTTTTCCCGAGCTCCGGTGCCGGGTGCAACGGGATTGACTGGAGCCTGAATTGGCGCTTCGGGTGACTCAACGACCGTGGCTGGCTTGATCTGCAAGCGCATCACTGCCCACAATGCCACTGCAATTACAACAGCCGCCGCAGCCGCCAGCATCAGGCGGGTTCTTTGACGGCGGGTCTTCTGTTCCTTGTACTCTTCCGCATACGACAGCGCATCCCGGACACACGCGGAACATTTAGACATGTGGTCGGTTACCTGCTCAAAAAGCTGTGCTTTGCCGATTCTCTTATGGAAAGCAAGATCACGAATGATCTTTGGATCGGGACAGCCCTCTCGTCCAGGATTTGGATTCTGATAAATCAGAGCCTTTCGCAGGTTCTCTCCAAATCGCTGCTCCTCATCCTTCGTTAGAAACCGGTTTGCCGATTCGTTGCCATGCGTAGCCATTTTCATCACCGTATAAATGAGGTCTTCTTATTCTTCTTCAGGTGGCTCTCTACTTTGGCCACTTTCCGGTGTCCCATCTTCCGTAATTCCCGCATGCACGTCCCGAGCGCTTGTCGAACGGCCGTACTCAGCGCTTTCTGTGCTGCATTGACTGTGGTGTCGAGAGCCCCGGCAGTTTCCGGCCAGCTGTACCCAAGAATGTATCGGGCAACCGCAATGCTTCTGCCTCTCGGCGGCATTGCCTGTAACAATTCATTGCAGAGAATCTCGCTCTCGACCGCTTCCTCAAAAGCTCCCCGGTCGGAGAATTCCCGTCTCGCGATCCATTCCCCCATGTCCACGTAATCAGTCCGGTTAGATCCCTGCTTTGCAGAAAGCGCGAAAATCGAATACATGTACGAGGCGAACACGTACTTTCGGATGTCACGAATTTCGCCCTTTTCGGAATCCTGGCCATGTTTGGCCATCTGGTCCGCGGTGGCGTGTGTAACCTGAACCAGGGACTCAGCAGCAGCCGCATTATCGATCCCATGCTTTGCCGCGAGGTTCATCGCATCCTTCCACACGGCATAAGCCGCTATCAGCAGCTCCGGAGGGACTGCATTTCCGGCCTGGGTCCTCAGGGTGATCCAGAGCGCACTTCCTTTGGCAAAGATCTTCCAGAGTACCAGTCCCAAAAGGAGTTTCCGCTGCTCTTCCGGTGGGCCGTTATCGGGTTTATCTCTGATTTCCAGGAGGGCTTCGTTGAGGGCTTTGGCCAGGATTTCCTGCCGAACTCCATGCGGCTCCAGCAATGGCTGGATCTCGTCTATGCAGCTGTATCCGATCTTTTCCTTGATCGAAGACTCGTCTTTTCCAACTCTCGCAGCCGTCAATCCTTTGACGCGAGACTGCATAGCAAACCTCCACTCACCGGGAGCCACGCCCCAAAAAACTAGAATTTTTTCAGGTAAGTTTTTGGAGTTTCCAAGCCTCTTACCTACTGAAGACTGGAGCCAAACATGCAGTGCGCCAACCTTAACACGAGTGATTTAAGAGGCGAAGAAAAAAGTATAGGAATTTCACCGAAACTCAAATCGGGACCGCAGCCGATGTTGCGGCTTACTCCCGATCCTGCGGTTTTGCGGAAACTCCTTGCAGCATCGAAGGATGCTGAAGTGCTGATTGCCTGCCTTTGTGAGCTGAATTCGTTTGCGGCCGCCCCAATCCAGCGGATCTGGGGCAACCTTGCAGTGGCCATCGAAGCGGCTCAACAAAGCCTTGGAGGTAAGGCACAGAAGTAATCTCTTCAGCCTGTTGAGTTCAGGTTTCAACAATAGAGGAGACTCTAGATGGAGATTTTCCAGAAGTTCATGTATGCGTTCTATGTGGTATTGCTGCTTGCCGCAATCGGGATTACCGCATGGTTCTATAAGAAAAAAAAGGAGAGTGACTGATGAGGCCTGTTCGGAAAGCCTCGACAGCACTGATGACTGGATTGGCGCTGTCGCAGCCTCTCCTGCTGCAAGCCCAGACCATGGTAGCTCCTACTTTTCAGGGGGCCGTCAATGATATCCGGACAATCGCAGTTGCCTCCGGAACACTGGTGGCCGGCCTGGTCGGCTTGGTCGGTTTAGGCCGGACAGCTTACAAATTGAGCCAGGGCGATAGCGATTCGATGACCAGTCTCATTTTTGCAATCGTAGGGATTGTGCTTGGGTTTCTAGCCAATACCTTTATCAGTTAACACCCGACCAAAATCTTTCAGCTCCGCAGTGATGGCAATACCAGCATGAGGGAAAAGCCTATCTTCCGGAACATCCAGCACGTTCCCAAAGTCTGGGGCGTGACCTACCTCAAACTGTTTGCCACCCTGGGATCCGGACTGCTGACCACTACCCTGGGGTTCTTCCTGACTTCCAATGCAACAGCCGTCGCAAAGGTCGTCATGATCGGGGTGGGAGTCGTTATTACCTTACTGGCCTATTGCCTTTGTTTCTGGATCGACAATACCGATCATCTGGAGAAGGATTCATCCCCTTTCCTGAAAAGCGAGATGAACTCGCAATCGCTTTCACTCCAGCGGCTTCGGTTCCTCGATCGGGAGGCTGTCGATGCGGTTTCGCGACCTGATGCGAAATATAAACCGGCATGAGCAGAAGCTCGAAAACGTTCTCCTGTACGTCGATTTCCTCGACCATGAATTGCCGATCATCCTTTTGAAGGACGGCTCTCTGCTGGTCCTCTTCCAGCTTTCAGGTGTGGATTACGAAGGACTCTCGGAAGCTCAAAAGGAACAGTTCAGTCACTATGCCCGGGTCGCTTTGGAACAGCTGCCGGAAGAAGGCGCCGGATTCATGCTCTCGAATCTCCTGATACGGGATACGCCCCAGCCGGCGCCGCTTCGGAAAAATTCAGAGGCACCGCCGCTGATCCGGTTCGTCCAATCAAGGAAACAAACTTTCTGGGATTCTCTGATATCCAGGAGCTACGGAAACCGGATTCTTTGTGGCCTGCGTTACTTCCCGCCGAGAAAAAACGAGCCGGGCTGGAACATGCTTATCCAGGAATCCAGACTGTTCCGGTTTTACCTCGATCAGATCCAGATCGGTATCAGGAAGCTGGAACAGGGTTATCTGGCATTGGCGAGCGCCCTGGCTCGTTTCGGTTTCCAACCGATGGACCGGGAACAGTCTTTTGCCGCTCTTTACGAGCTGATCAATTTCACAAAAGCACTGGCGTATCGGCCGGACCTTTCTCTCAATGCTCAACTTGCCCAGAGCCACTACCTTTTCCGATCCGGGGAGGAATACCTGGTCATAAACGATCGGGAGTACGTATCGCTTATTGGGATGAAGTATCCCCCGCCCACATCGCTCGCCATGTACCTCCGGCGGTTCTATGAACTCAACTTCCCGCTCATTCTGCGACAGTCGATCGGGTTCGCATCAAAGGAGCGCCTGTTCAAGCAGCAGGACTTCAATACTCCGATCGCACTGGCTCTTTCCACCATGGATTCTAAGAACCTCAGATATGTGGAAGAGGTGAAGGATTTCCGCGGCCGGATCGAGAACGATAAAGAGCTGCCGGTGTGGTGGCACTTCTCAATCCTGGTACGCGCCGAAGATAAGGAGACACTTCGCACCCGGAGCGCCCAGGTCATCTCGCTGCTCAAAGAGATCGGATCCTTCGGTGTTACGGAAAAGCGGAGCCTTAAATCCGGCTTCTTTTCGATGCTGCCAGGCCATGATCGGTTCTACCTGCGCAGGGCACTGCTTGGCACGGCCAATGCCGGCGATCTCCTGAGCGCTTACGTACTCTACCAGGGCGACAAGGATCCGGTTGATTACCTGCAGGACCGGCTGCACGGCGTCTTTGCCTACAATCCTTTTACCAGCCGGGAGAGAGCGCATCACCGTGCAATATGCGGACCCACGGTCGGCGGCAAGAGCTTCTTTGTCATCAAAGACCTGCTCTCCCACCTGGTTGTGAATCCGATGATCTGGGTTGTGGATCTGTCCGCTTCTTATCTGGATCTCTTCGAGCTGCTCCGTGAGGAAATGCCTTCGGAGACGGCAATTATGCGAGTTTCCCGACACGAGAGTAATTTTCAGTTCAATCCATTTTTCCTGGCGGATCCACAGGCGCCTGTGCCTGAAGAGCAGTTCGAATTCTGTATGGGCCTGTTGAAATTGATGGCAGGTCCGAATCTTACAAATCCGGCCAACGAGATGGCCATGCGCAAAGGGCTGGCTGAATTCTTCAATGCATATCGGATCCTGCTTCGCAATCAGCAGCAGGGAACTCCAATCCCACCGATCACACTGCTGGCAAGCATTCTCGAGATGGAAGTACAGCAGCCGGATCTGGCAAGCGCCTTCTCCCTCTGGACCGTTGGACGCCGGGGAGAACTCTTCAATACCGGCAGAGACACACTTCAGAGCGCCCGCTATTGTTATTTCGATCTGCGTGACCTGGATGGCGAGCCGGAGCTGATGACGGCTATCGTCTATGTGATTTTCTCCAAAGTTTACCGGGATATTGCGGACGAGAATCTGCGCTCCATCCAGAAGCGCTTTGTCCTGGATGAGGCTCATCGCTACATCACCGATCCTGCATTCTCCCACTGGATCGCGCTGCTTGCCCGGACGGGACGGCACTGGAACATCATGCTGGATTTGATTACCCAGTCTCTGGCAGACCTGGACAGTCCAGATCAACCCTGGTCAAAGGCTATCCTCACTAATCTCAAACAGGCGTTCTTCTTCCCTGGGCAAAAGGATGCCGAAACCTCCTTCCGCAAACTGCAGCTGACCGACTATCACATTCAGCAGTACAAGAAGCTGGATCCTTCACGGTACGAGGTCCTCTACTGGTCCGATGGAGGCTTGAGGAGGCTGCTGCGATCGGTCGCCGATCCCTATACCTACTGGCTTGCAACAACGGATGCAAGGGAACGCAATGTGAAGCGACTGATGAAAGAGCGCCACGATGGAAACGTGCGGTGGGCTATCGAGGAACTGGTACAACTTACCGCCCAGTGCCGCAATACCGAAGAAAGGCTCGCCATTCTGGAGCCATATCTCGAAGACCACAAAATGGAAACATAAGAAAGGAGGAAGTCATGAAGAAAAGTACGCTGTTTGCCCTCCCTCTGTTATTCATAATCTCCAGTCGTGCTGACGCCTTCGTCTTCACCGACATGGTAGCCAAAGTGCAGCGGATCGAGATGATGCGTCAGTCGGCCGACTACATCAGGCAGCTGAACAGTTATCGGACAGAGTTTGGCCGGTACAAGGCCGAGTTCGACAACTACCTGAAGAGCTTTCATCTGGTTTACCGGCGTCTTTCTCCATCCGACTGGAAGGACTTCACCCCTTCAAACTGGCTTCTGCTCAAAGACCATTTCATCACGATCTGGAAGACGTTCGATGAGCCGGCCTGGCAGGCGCAGGTGCTTGCACTCAGAACAAGTCCTCTCTATTCCATCAATCCTGACTACCAGAGATATGCGGATAGTCTCATTCGCCTCTCTGAAGAACAGGTGGTGCAACTGAAGAGGGAGGAAGCGCATTTGATTGAGCTGCAGAACCAGGATGCCAGACATCATGTGGACCTGGAGCGTTTCAAAAGCCGCAACGCTGCACTCGCCCTGGGCAGTGACCAGATGGGCAATGAAATTGCCCTGAGTCAACAGATCGCGCTGACCAACGCCATCCTGATCGAGCTTGCATCGATTCAGGCGGAGAGCAAACTGGTGGAACAGCGCCTGCTCACAGAACAAAAAGAGCAACGAAACCTCATCATGCGAATGAAGCAGCTGGAGATCGAAGCTCAGTCCGGCGATTTCAAAAATCTCGACTACCTTCCGGCCCTGACAAAAACGAAGTAATTCTTTGGAGTGCGGCAGCTCGCTGCCGCTTTGCGGAGGCGCAAGCTCGCTTGCGCCGGTTTGACACCAAGTAGACCAATCACGAGTTGGCCAGTCCTGAACTAACCACCGTACTCAACCGAGACCCTATGAATCTCTCCGACTTACTCACCATCCTCTGGCAGGCCTTGCGCGGTTACATCGGCGGAGGCCAGGATTTCGTTGTCGTCTACACCTCCCTTGGCGCCATTCTCTGGGCCTTCCTTCTCTTCAAAATCTTCCTTCAGGAAGGACTTCAGGTTGTCACAGGCCACGGATCGGAATTGCCCCGGATCCTGGTGAAGTACCTCTTCGTCGCCGGGATATTCGCGATTTGGCCTCAGGCATCAGACAGCATCTTTTCCGCCGTCAAGGTACTTGCCGAAACCTTCTATCCCAATTTGAATTCCCTGCTCGACACGATGGCGGGGTCGATGCGTTTCATGGAAGGGAATCAACAGGCTGTCGCCAATTCCCAGGGACTCGTCAGCACCGTTCTCGGCACTCTCTACAATTTCACTCTCGGGGGTCTTCTGGAGGCGATTGCCCTGATCGTCCTTTTCTTCTGTTACGCCTTGATCCTGATAAACATCGCCGGATCGTTGACAATCCTTGCTATGAACCTCGTCCTTGGTCCGGTTTTCTTTGCTCTTGCCTTCGATCGCGATTTCCGGAGTCATGCGCAGCACTGGTTTGCGGCTGTTCTGTCCTACTTCATGTTAATTCCTCTTTACGGAGCTGCCCTGACTGTCGCCGCGGCGATTGCCGGCGCCGCAGTTCCCACAGAGCTTTTTGGACTTCCGTCGAGCACCCAGGTTGCCGCGCAGCTGATTGGGCCGCTTATGTCCGTCGGCGTCGTCTTCTCGACAAACAAAGTGATCAACACCCTGGTCGGAGGAGCCGCAGGCTCTGGATTGGGATCAATGGCAATGGGAGCCGCCGGAATAGGAGCCAGCCTGCTTCCTGGAGGCGCCATCGTCAGATCGACGGTTGCCGGCGGCCGCTCAATTGTAAGTGCGGCGGCGAGCGCCGGCAGGACGGTGGGCTCCAAACTCAGTTCCACTGCCCGTTCTGCGATCGGCAAGTAAGGAGGATTGATGTCGACTGCAACAGATGATTTCATCCGCTCGAGTGGAAACCTGGCGTACGTAAATACCTGGTTGAAACTGATTTCTGTAGTGCTGCTTTTGCTATGCCTGATCCTCGGGGCAGCTCTTGTTGTCAAGATCATTGATGGGCGGTCAGAACACATTGTGCCCATCGTAATCAACCAGGCTACCGGCGATGCAATTACTGTCGACTACCAGGTAGTCGATGCCGCCGGTGAAGAGCGGTCGCCGGTCGAAGTCCGGAAGTTCTGCGAGGATTTCTTAACCGAATCCTACACATATAACCGTTATACGGTAAAGACGAATCTGGAATCGATCGCCCGCTGGACTGCGCCCGAGTCATTGAGCCAGGTCCGGGAAGCCCTAAACCTGTCGCATCGTGCGGAGCTGATCGGCAGAAATGCCCAGGGCCTGGCTGAACTCAGCAGCTTTTTGATCACTGAAACAAAGCCGCTCCTCAAAGTCCAGGCTTACTTCCATGCGAAGGCCGTCTCACCGACTGATGAGCTCCTGGAAGAGGGGGACTTCCTGGCTGTGCTGGGAATAAAGGCCGTGAAGCGTTCGTCCCGAAATCCGCATGGTCTGATTGTAATCGAGTACCGTCAAAGCCCATTTCAGAACAAATTGGAGGAAAAATGAAAGCATTCTGTTTTGTTGTGCTGCTTCTTTTGTCTTCTTCGGCAATGGCCGGAACGCGGCCTCGCACTCAGGTTTGCGACTTTGATGGAGAGAATGCCGACAAGGTCTACAAAATTGCAACAGTGCCCGGAGTCGGGACGACCTTCCGCCTCCCCGAAGGTTGGAAGATTTCCGACTTTGTGGTCACGGACTCAAAATCCTTCCATGCCGAGTCAAACGGTACCATCGGGATTGTGACTCCCCTTGTGCCCAACAAGAGCACGTCGGTCAGTATTTACACGGACAATGACAAGCTCTTCGTATTCCATGTCTCGTCCGAGCCCGATCCCGCCGGATATGTCGATCAGCTGGTCATCGTGCAATCCAATAATCTCCAGTTCTTCAACCAGAAGGTCAGGAGCGAGGTTCAGAGAGTAACCAAAGACCAGCTTGAGGCCGCGGAGGCCCGCTGCAGCGCATCACTCGAACAGAATACTCAGCAGCTCAGGAATCAGATGCTGTTTTCAATCAACAGCAACTACAAAGTTACAGGAACTGTCTTTTCGGTCGACAGGGTTGCCGACGATGGCATCTTCACCTACATACGGCTGGCCAAATCACAGGAGCGTCCGGTGATCTACATCGGCGAGAAGAACGACCAGAAGAAACTGGAGCCGGTCAAATATACGGATGAAGGCGAGTACTACGTCGTCCACCGCGTCTTAACGACAGGAGACAAGAAGTTCTTTCTGAAGCTGGGCAACCTGGTAAGCGAGATCCGGCGAGCGAATTGAATCTGAACAATCCTGAAGGAGATGCAATGGAACCGAACAATGACGAAATCAGGACGGAGATCAAGGAAGAGCAGGAGCCGTCTCCAAGAAAGAAGGGAAAACGTCTGTGGGTGCTGGTAGCTCTTGGATCCGGTCTTCTGGTGATTGCATTAGCAGTGCTGTTGATTGCTGTCCGAAAACCGCAGCAGGATGTGCCGAGCCTGACAGCCGAGGAACTCGAGCAGCTGAAATATGACTCTGAAGAACGCGATCGGGAGAAGCAGAAGGAAGATCAGATCCGCGACCAATCATTTCTGGTTCGCAAAGAGGATGACAATCAGGCACAGCTCAGCAGGCTGATGAAGGATTTGGAAAACGGAAAGAACTCCGGAACAGGACTCCCTATCCCTATGGCCGATCAGCAGGCCAGAGCCGAGGAGGAAGCGATTGCTCATGTGCTCCGTGGATCCAGTAATGCCAGGGTGCCGCCGGAATCTTCCTACCAGCAGAGAAGCGTCACTCAATCCGTTCAGGTTGCAGCTTCCGTGAATGTGGGGGTGATAACTCCAATGTTCGTCTATTCCCGGAGCTTTGGTGGAGCCAAATACGTCGAGCCGCAGAAAAAAAGCACTCAGCCGGTGAACACTTCGTCGGGAAAGGGAAGTGATAATCAGGAGAGTCCTGTCCAAACAGCTGAACCAGCCACCGAACAGAGAGCGCAGCTGATTTTCACGGAGTATCCTCCGGTCACCTTATATGAAGGAGAGATGTTGGAAGCGGTGCTCGTGAACCGGATCATCGCCGATACGGAACCATCCCCTGTGATTTGTCAGATCGCAAAAGATGTGTTCGACCATACCGGGCGGTACGTGGTGATTCCGGCAAGCTCACGGATCATTGGAGTATCCCAGGCGGTCAACTACAAGGGAGCCAGCCGGCTTTTCATAACCTTCAACCGGATCATTCTGCCCAATGGTCCTTCAATAGACCTGCCGTCGAATCAAAAGGCGCTCCAAGCCTTGGACGAAAGCGGCGCCCTGGGAGTCGTCTCCAATGTAGATCGACACTGGTTCCTGCAGTTCGGAACGGCAATATTCTTCGGAGTGCTTGACGGACTCTCCGGCGCCGCTCAACCGAACAGGGACGTCTTTTCAACCGAATCTGCCATCCTGGGGAAGACCTCGGAGAGCTTTGACCGGATCCTTGAAAACATCATGTCTCAGTATTCCACGATTGTTCCAACGATCCGTGTCGACCAGGGAAAGAGAATGAAGATCTATCTCTCAGACGACATCCTTATTTCACCTTATGCGAAGATCAGCGAGCGCAGCTACTATGCCAACCATTAAGACCTTCTTGGCGATACTCTCACTGGTTCTTCCGGTCGCAGTGGGGGGCGCTGAGACATCTACGAAGATGGATCCGCGCCCCTACTTGTCCGAGCTTTCCCGTCTGGGCGCACGGAAGCCCTTCCTGACAGATTCGCCCGATGTCTATCTTGAGCCAGCCAGCCTGAACCGGTTCTTCACCGAGCCCATCTACCGGAAGCTCCAGGGCAATGCCTACTTCGGCTACTGCTACGACGATGGATTCGTCTTTACCGGACGCGAAGTCCAAATCCAGGTCCTCAAAGACATCACTTCCGGTGCCCGGTATTCCGCCGCCTATCGAGTGGCTCTGGAGAAAGCTCTCACCGCAACAGGTCTGCAGATCAAGGCTGCTGCGCCCGTCCAGATCGGTGTGTGTATAGTCGGTGTCGAAGAACGTGAGACCGCCACCACCCTTCCAGGCATTATGGTCGAAGCCTATTTGAGATATGCTCCCCAGAAGAAATCCTTCTTCATCCGCTTCGGCGCCGGCAGCCCTCGCGGCCTCCCCTCGTCCCTCCGCCTCTCCGCCGAACTGCTCGTTTCCGAATTGCATTCACGAACTCGATAGTCGCTATTCCCTGTTGCGATATTTCGATCGAATGAATCACCAGTCCTTAATCAGTTCATGTTTTTCGAATCATTTCTGTGGGGGGCAGAAGGAAATATGCCCGAATAGACCGGAATGATTTAATGGATTGGTCAGACAAACCTGAATTATTCTGTAATTTCATCAACACCGTTTCTCTGAAAAGTAGGTATTGTGGAGTCTTATGGATATGAGAAACAAGCCTCCTTTGGTCAACGGCGTGCTTGTTCCATATGGTGCTTCTACGGCCGATCTCGTAAACCTGATCGACAATATGCCACATATGCGGACAGCTGCGTTTACGGCCCTGGCTTACTCAAGCGAGCCTTCCTCCCTTGATGCAATCCTTGCCTACGTTGATTCGACAGATTGGACTGTCCGCCGGGTCGCGCTGCATGCTCTCAGTCATCACGAGAAAGCACATTTCTTCGAGGAAAGGATTACGGGCTATTTGGCCGATCCATCTGAATACGTTGTTCGTACAGCATGTCAGATTGTCGAAAGACTTGGCCTGCGTTCAGCTCATGAGCGCGTCTTATCCTTACTGCGGAATTCCCAGGAGAGTACCCGTCGGTATGCCGTCAGAGCGCTCACATCAATTTGGCAAATTACTGACTTCGAGCCGGTTTTGAACTGTTTCCGGCAGGATCCTTCTCCTTCTGTCCGCAAAGAGGCCGCATGGACTCTGGCTCAACATGTGACTGCGGAAAACTGGCAAGTACTGTTCGACATCTGGAAAGCCGATCCTATACCTCGTCATCGGGTCCATGCCTGTGAAATCGCACAGGAATTTGGCGGGATTGACTGTATGGAAGGTCTACGTGCGCTTGCGGCAGATCCAGACGGGCATGTGCGGAAAGCAGCGCAGCGAGCGATCGAGTCTATTACGCATCATCGTAGAAAATGAGTTGTCTTGCCGTCGCTGATCAAGGTTCAATCGCTATCCTCTCCGCTGTCTTTGCTCCACCAATCTGGTCGCGTTACAGGATTTCAATGTACATCTGCTCAAGATAGGGAACGAGCCCCAGTTTACGCCAGAAGCGCGTCGACTTGGGATTGGTGATCGCAGCAAAAAGTTCGATGCGAGATATGCCTTTTGATTGCAGCCATGATTTGGCTGATTCAAAAGAGCTTCGTGCCAATTCCTCCGCGCTGAAATCCCTCTTGCACTGCTATGTTATCGATGTATCCGTAGACGGGGCGCTCGTAAAGCGGGGATTTTTCCAGTATCTGGCAAAGGCAGTATCCGACCACCTGTCCCTCAAGCTCGGCAATGAGCATGCGGGACGTGTCCTTGGCCATGTTTTCCCGTACGTAATTTGCGAAGACCATTTCATGGCGGGGCGCTTTGACAAATGACGATTCATGTTCCGCATGGTATCTGACAAATTCTGCAAAGAGGTCCTGCACGGCTTTTATATCGGACTCGGTGCAGGTGCGGATAGTGACTGCGCTCATGATCATGACCCTCTTTCTGGACCGCTTACATTTCCAGAGATAGACTCCCAAAGATCCCCTGGATCATTCCGGATACACTCTCAATATCCAACTCAGCGCTTTTTCGAAGCAGGCTTGCTTCCGAGGTCGTCCAACTGCGTGCCGCTGGACGTACCGTCATTCTTACCGAAGAGCGTAGTGAGGCCTTGTTTTCCAGTGCGCTTCATCAGTAAGAAAGCCGCCGTTCCGGCTCCCATTCCCGTTCCCGCCGCCATCAGCGTCCAGCCCAGACCTTGCGGCTCGAGGAGCGAGAGCATTGCCGCAAGAATGAGCAGATAACCGGCCGTTACTCCTACGGCCTTGGTCATTGTTTTCAGGACATCCCATTTGGAGTCGGGTTCCGGATTTCCGTAAGTGCCGCCAGGCCGCAACATTTCCTCCGGTTTGGAAAACCGGTTGAGACTCCACCATGTCACTCCGGCAACCAGAATAAGCTCAAGAGGGCGCATATACCGTTCAAATGGTGTGTATTCACGGACATCCAGCGAGTCAGGAACGACCGGATACAAAGCGTGGCCAATGGCGCCGGCCACGCCGTCCATCAGTGGACCTACGAGCAGCGTGTACAAAAGGCCGATCACTCCCGACGACAGGAAATCGATGAAGAAACTTGAGTTGAATTTTTCGGTCCGCTGGTCGAACGGCCGGGTCAGGACACGCGCCATCCAGAAACCCAGCATCGTCCCACCAAACTCAACAGGCAGGTCGATTTCATCGCTCGAATGTGGATTGCTCAAATAACCGGCCTTTTCCGCCCATGCCTGGCTGAAAAACCAGAAGAGTCCGACATTCATGAGAATTCGGGCAAACCGCAGCGCGTGGATGGGGTCAGTAGATACATCCGAAGCCGGCGTGCTCAGGCTGAGCGGGCCCCGATTCTGGAAAGCGCTGTAGAGTTTGACGAAAACAACGGCATAAAGAACGCTGACGATCGCCGGACCCATGAGGAAATCGTTCCAGTGCGAGTATTCAAGCCGGTATAGGAAATCACCGAGCGAAGGAACGATCTGGTTCAGTCCGTCGTGAATCCAGGTTCCTGGCTTGAAAAAGTGGTGGAGGTTTTCTAAATGGAACTTGCCGTCGTTTCTGAATTCGGCAAAGAAGCCGATCGTCGCCGTGGTAAGCAGCGAAAGCGAGAGTCGGAATTTCGGTGAAATCGGGAAAGTGTTTGATGAGAACAAAATTCCGAGAGCCATGGCGGCGCCGGCCATGGCCAACATTCCGAAGTTCCTGGCCCACGGCAGATAAGGCAGAGCGGCTTCCAAATTGGAGCGCAGCCACGCCCAATAAAGCGCAGTGTAGCCCGTCACGAGAAAGATCGGAAAAGAGACGCTCAATAGAATGGTGGTAACAACGACAAAGCGGTTCTTCCAGGAGCTCATGCCTTCATCCGGAGATCGTGCGTTGGTCGATTGCACCGGCCGATCAAGCCGATCGCGATCGAAGCTCTCTCCAATAGTGGATTTCCTGTCAATTGTTTGGCTGCATTATCATCATATACTATGGCTATCCGCTTGAGAAAGGATGAGCATTGCCAGGCATTGTCTCCCAAGCGATTTTCGCCTTCGCGGAGGGTTCGGCCAGAGATGTATCCAGAAAAATGAATCAAGTCTATGAACTCACTTTCAGAAAGTACTCATCGAAACAGGGAGAATCGCCTCTGAATCAGGAGTGGACAAGGTCAAACGCCAGGTTCCAAGAGGCAAATTACCAGGCAACCTAACGCGAAATCGAAACTCGTCTATTTTTTCCCCCTTCAATTGGTGTTTGCCGGCCGTTCCCTGCAAGATCAACCGCAATTTCTTAAGATCGATCATATGGAAATTACCGAAAAAAGTAAGCTCATCTCCCGGCCTGGCTTCAACGCCATCTGTCCTTTCCGAGACGACAATGTTTTCAATGCCGTTGCCGACAGCAATCATTTTGATTGTGGGAGCGACTGGTTGAGCCGCGATATTATAACTGATTGCCTCCGACCACTCGGATGCCTTTCCTCCTTGCCATGTGCGAGTTCGAACTTCAGCCAGCCCAGGACTCAGCTTCTTAGGAACTCGCACAAAAGGAAAGCGGGCGCTACTAATGCGAGCCTTAACAATTCGTCGCCCCTGAGTGAATTCGAATTCATGACTCTCGTTACGTTCTTTTGTTCTTAAGACCTTTGTCATCAAAACTGCCAGACTAGTCCACTGACCGGGTGCAACCGATTCGACGAAATCCCAGCTATGGAGTGCAAGGGGAGCCGAGGTGATGTTGAGGAACAACGGTTCACTCCTCAATATCTCCCCAGTTTCTAAGGTTGTGAGAATCCGGACCGCGGCTCTTCCCTCAGAGATACTTAGGGGCAATTCTAAAATGCAAAAGTCGGGCCAGGCACCGCAGGCATTTTGGGCATAAGTGGATCCTTGCTCACTGACAATCTCAACCTGATCGCTTCTACGAAAATTCTTCCCTTTGATGACGACAGTCTCTCCAGGATTTGCATGTTCCGGCGATATCCAGTTCATTTCTGGAAGGTAAGCGTCAAATAATCCCCACCTGTTGCTGACCGCCGCGTGGTCTTATGATGCCCTCCGACAAATGGAGGGAGAAATGGGAAGACAGAGTTCGCTAAAGGCGAATCAGTGGCGACAGCACGT
>Ga0123335_1005702_pt1 | contig 14998 bp, 13 predicted proteins | sample BiotimSIPDNA_2_FD_89707 | JGI IMG/M metagenome (GOLD analysis project Ga0123335, IMG submission 89707) | Anaerobic biogas reactor microbial communites from Washington, USA - Biogas_R2 time_0 SIP DNA | ecosystem: Engineered > Bioreactor > Anaerobic > Unclassified | place: Washington, USA... | reverse complement strand
TATTCTTTCGCGATCTCTTTCAGATAGAGGTCGATATTTTCTTTTGTAAACTCAAAGCCGTGTTCAGATGACATTCCGCACATCGCTTTCTACAATGTTAAACCGCATAAACTCCGGTATCGCCGTTTTTACCGCTTCTTTCAGAGCGATATCGTTTTTATCTGCTGCTGACACAGCATATTTGGTTTATTCAGTCGTTTTCCTGCTGCATTTCCACCGCGCCATTGGATGTTCCGCTATCCTTGACAGGATTTCGGGATCGTCAAACAGAGACTCCGGTTTATATGCTCCTTTTGCAAACGCCGACCAAAATGAAAGATCGTTCTCCGGGAGAAGAATCCCTTTCAAGTATTTCTCCACCTTTGCCTTTGCTGTCGGGAGATCAAAGTGTTCCGCTCTCCGCAGAACGGGAATAAGATCCGTTTTTATCTTCTGTGCTGATATGTTCCCGATCCCGCTGAAGTCAAAATGCTCCGGGACATTCTCCGATGATATTGCGGAATAAAACATGATGCACTTTTTGAAAACAGCCCCCTGCGATTTGTCAAACAGTCCGTATTTTTGCAGATTAAACATATCATACAGATCGCGGGCGGCCGATCTGTTCATCAGTGCGACAGCCTTTGCAGAGAAAATCTCCATCGGATCAACGCTTAACACGGTAATTTTGTCATCATTCCAGGGCAGGACAACAACTCTGCGGGAAACAGGGAACACATGGCAGCGCAGCATATAATTAATTTCAATTTTCAAATTGTCCTTAATTCTGCCTGCGTTGACATATTCAAACACAAAAGAATCCAACGCATGATACTGCTTGGATTTCGGGCTTAGACTGTATCCCGATGCGGTCATGTATTTTCGGATATGATCGGTTATCTGCTCCCGTTCCCGCAGCATATTTTCTCTCGGAACATCTTTTGAGTAATCCATATCAATATCTACCGACAAACGAGGCAGATCGAACATGGTCAGATTGATGGCAGTACCGCCCTTCAATGCCAGCGTATCCGAAAGCAGCGCATCGCTTTCCATGAATGACAGTATATCAGCAAGACGGCACACTTTCTCAAATGCATCCCTGACGAAGCCAAGCTCTTTAGCCTGTCTGCCGAGAGATATGCGGTCAAACTGCATCATAGTCATTCACTCCCTTATCAACAAGTTTCTTCAGATCATTCGGCGCATACAAAAGCCATTTCCGATGAAACACAAAATCATCCTGTCTATCGAACAGATAGGTTTTACTGGAAGATGAGCGTTTCATACATTCTGAGAAAAACGTCTCCGATAAAGACAGTGCGTCCTTGTATGCCTCAAGGATATACCCGGCTTTCTGATAAAGCTGTCCGCGCCCATATGCTTCCAATACTTCAAGCAGCTTTGCTTCATCGAGGGAAGGTATAAGCGCAAGGCATCGCAGCAGTTCCTCCAAACCGCCGATCTTTATAAAGTCAGCGATGCTGTCTATTACTGTTCTTTCAAGTGATGTAACACGCACTCCGTTATTCGTCTCCGTGATATTATCATTCCCACGCCACAATACGGGCTGGTAATGCAGACCATCATAATCGAATGGCCGGACTTTCTTCTCCGTAGAGAAATATACCTCATAGAACACCTGATTTGCATATCCGTAAAGCTCAAATGCGCTATGATGTGACACGAAGGAATCATCAGTTATACGCGATGCGACTTGAAAACGGTTCGGGATCGGCTGTTGTGTTTCCATACTGATGACGGCATACAGGTTGCGCCGCACCCGTTCGATATAACCTTTTTTTAAATAACTCTTTATACTCCATATGGCTGCGCTTTCCGATCCGGTAAGCTGTACCATGTCGTTATGGGTAAAGCAGCGCAGGGCAGCCAGTTCTTTATACAGCTCCATTGCAAGACCTCCTTTGTTTTTATATTAGCACAAAACAAGAGAAAATGCAATAGTTATGAGCAATTATAGAAACGATAATTTCTAAAAACGCCCAAAACCACAAGTGAAGCATCGGTTTTGAGCGTTTTCAGAAACGATTTGGTCTTTTTTATAAAATTCGGCCTCATACCCATCCGCACGGAGCAGAAATCCCTACGCCCAGGGCGGCGTCCGCCCCATCTGTTCACACACGGCTGTAAGCGACATCCGCTTGTCTGCCTCGATAATCAGTTCATCATGGACGTGGGCGACAATGCTGCAGCACCGCAGCGTTTTCATAGCATACACGAGGATGTCCCTCGATATTGCCTGGACGATGTTTTCCAAGAACTTTGGACCGTAGCTTTTAAGCCGCTCCCATTTTTTGTGCCGCCGACTCCCATATGTTGACGCGCCCGTCTTTCGCCAGGTTTTCGAATGCTCTGCAGCAAAGCCCCGTCCGACGGCTCGTGTCGGTGTGCATCCCGACGATCGCATCGTCGAAGTAATCGAGCGCAGGTACGAGGTACAGATTCTCGTCGCGGCAGGGGATCTCCGTGATGTCAGTGAGCCATGTTTCATTAGGTTTTTCGGCGGTGAAGTCCTGTTTGATCAAGTTTTCAGACTTTTCGGCGTCCCGATCGGGGTGCATGATGCCGTTTGGACAACGTTTCTTCTTGATTACCAACCTGTTCTCATGGCACACGCGGATCCACGGTACGGTAGGAAGCGATGTAAATTTCCAAAGAAACCACTACAGTAGGAATTGCGGTTTCTTTGGAAATTTACTTTTCATTTTACAGGCAACTTTTTCAGATGCTCATATTGACAAAACACTCAGTCATGATAAAATACAAATAATGAGATGATTTCAAAAGGTATTTTGGGAATATGTGTAAAGCGTCTACCGTTTTTTATACAGAGAATAGGCAAGTTAGGAGCAAGTGTTCATTATCATCATGCATGTTTCCCTAAAATCCGCATATAACCTCCATTGGTTCTTTGGTTTTCCTGTTTTGAACATGTTTTATCGCAATTTAGTTGATAAAAGCGAAAGCATACATGGGTTTTACAACCTTATGATTTCGCAGAAAGGCAGGTTATACTTATGGGAATCATCAGCATACGCGGAGAATTGGTATCCGCCAACCCCTCCTGTGAAGAGACCTTTATGCGTTCTTATGATGAAGCGGGAAATTTAGTGGAGGAGCGAACCGTTTCAAGCGAAGGAGACTATGCCAGCGGCTGCTGGATACGTAAAAGCGCCGACAACGGATGCATATGGGGCGCATGGTCCACTGTTTTTGATGACGAAACCGAGCGTCACGGTAAAATCCCGGGAAGCGAAGAAGGTGACGAGCTGCTGGGATGGGACTTCGTTCCGACTCTGTACGATCCCAAAAGCGGCTGTAAGGTCGGCGTGGGCAGCACGTTCTACTACATCAAGGGGCACGATGTCGGTTACTTTGCCATGTGGGAAAAGGGAGAAGACAATGTGCGTACCCATGGGTATTTCGTTTTCAGGCGTCCGGACGGGACCGAGGTGCGGCGCATGCTCACATTCGAAGACGGCGGCGCGGATTATGACCCCGAAAACCCCCGCAATCCTGCTTTTCTGACAAAAAATCGCGCCATGGCCAGCGATCTGCGCATTCTTCCCGATGGCGACCTCTGCTTTTTCGCTTATCCCACAATGACTCTTTGCTGCCGCATTGCAGGATTTGACGTGAACACCTATTTCCCATCCTGTCCTGATCTGATGCACGGACTGCTGGTAGCGCGCGCCCACTGGAACGAAGATACACAGGATTATGAAATCACATTTTCCAATCCCATAATGCTTGGAGATCTGCAAAGCGCGCGTGGTCTCATGGAGCCCCAGCTTGCCATTCTGCCGAACGGACGCTGGCTGATTGTATATCGCGGCGCCGCTACCATGTCAAAAGTATGGAACACAAGAACGAATCCGGCGACACCGTCCTTTAAGTGGTATACTTTCTCTGATGATGGCGGGCGCACTTTTGCGCCGTCGATGCCGTGGCACTTCGATACCCGGGAGGTTGTCTATTCGCCCGCGTCAATCTCAGGTTTTTTCCGTTCAAGCAAAAACGGCAAGCTTTACTGGATAGGAAACATTCTCAACGAGCCCTGGATGATTGATGGCAGCGGCAGCAATCCCCGTTGGCCGCTTCAGATCTGCCAGGTGAATGAGGAGCATGGCTATCTTATCAAGGACACGCTGACGGTCATTGACACAAAGCGCGACGGGGAAACCTATTTCCTTGAACTGTCCAATTTCAACATTCTCGAGAACAGGGAAACACTCGACCTTGAGCTTCGTCTCACAAAGATATGCCAACATATGGAAAAATATAAGGAGTATGACTGGTATTCTGAGGCTTGGGTTTATTACATCAGCTTTGCATAGGTTATAAGGTGCTCCGCCCCTTTTACCCTTTTAAAACAACGATACAAAGCAGGAAAGGCGGCATAAGAATTGAAAATTCTCCCGAAAATTGATATTCATGTTCACGCAGTCCCTGAGGTTATGATTGTTCGCAGGGATGGATACGGCTTCCCCCTGCCCGGTGAAGTTCGGGCGATGTATGATACGATCGGTGTGGAAAAGGGCGTTCTGCTGCCCGATGGAGCCTATCCACCGGGCACGGAGGATATTTGTTCTCCTCGGGAGGCATGGAAAATGGTTCTTGAGTTCCCGGATACCTTCGGCTGGTGGTTCTGCCCCCTGTCTCCATCTGTATCAAACAATTCTCCAAATACCGATTTATCCTTCTATCTTGAACAGTACAAGTCCTTCGGCGCAAAAGGTGTGGGTGAAATCAGCGAAAACAGATACTTTGACGACCCCTATATGCTCAACCTGTTCCATCACTGTGAAAAATGCGACATGCCTGTGATATTCCATATCGGTCTCATGGGTGAGGACTATGGTATTGTGGATGACATCGGGCTTCCACGCCTGGAAAAAGTGCTGGGCATGTTTCCGAACTTGAAATTTCTTGGCCATTCTCAGAAATTCTGGGCGGAAATCAGCGTATGCGATGAGGAATCAAGAAACGGCTATCCCACTGGTGAAGTTGTCCCCGGACGTGTCCCGGAGCTTATGCGAAAATATCCGAACCTCTGCGGAGATCTATCCGCCGGCTCCGGATATAACGCCATCACCCGGGATCCCGAATTCGGTTATGAGTTTCTCGAAGAATTTGCAGACCGTCTGTATTACGGCACGGATATCTGCACCCCTCTTGACGGAAACAGCGATATGCTGCGGCTCTCCGCGTTTCTTGACGATGCCATGTGCCGCGGTAAAATTTCATACTCCGCCTATGAGCGCATAAGCCGTGGAAACGCTCTTGATCTACTGGAGAAATAGCGGTGTTTGCTTATGGGATATATATGAAATGAGGGGAATATGACAATCAGAAAAAAAGTAAAAGAAGAACTCCTGCGGTATATCGAAACCCGAAAGCCCAACGAGCGTATTTTGTCCCGCAACGCCATCTGCAGCAGATGGCATATTGCACGATCCACCGCAGATGCGATCATCTCTGAGCTGCAGCGGGAGGGAATCGTTTACTGCGTAAAGGGCAGTGGCACCTTTGTTTCTCCAAAGCAGGAACCGGAGACGTCTGCAAATAATTCTAAAAACTACCGCTGGGCGATCCTCGCTCCGGATCTGACCTTCAGTCTATACCCGAAGGCCTTTCACGGAGTCGCTAGTTTTGCCTGGACACACAATATTGACTTTATCGTCTGCTGTACAGACGATAAAGCAGACACGGAATATGCGCTGATGCAGCGCACTGTGCTCTCCGGCATCGACGGGCTGATTATCATCCCCGCAATGACAACAACAGAGAATGAGCGTAACTACCGCTATCTGATAAAATCAGGCGTGCCCTTTGTTTTCTGGCAGCGCAGTGTAGATTATATGAGCGACATTCCCCAGTTTTTGCTCAACGGCTACTATGGCGGATACATCGCTACAAAGCATCTGATAAGCAAGGGGTACCGCCGGGTGTCGTACATGGCTCAGAAGCGCTTCCGTTCCAGTATGGACAGATACATGGGCTACTGCGCCGCAATTTCCGAGGCCGGGCTGGAGGTTGATCCGGTTCTGGTCAAAATAGGGATCAATCCCGGAGAGGAGCGGGCATGTATAAAGGATATGCTTACCCAGTCTACGCCCGCGGACGGTTTTATCTGTTTCGTGGACTCCCTTGCGGTAGACGTGGTTCACGTAGCGCATGAATGTGATCTTCGAATATCCGATGATGTGGGAGTTATCGGCTTTGAGGGCATTATCTCGTGGCTGGATGCCGAATTGGATATTCGTCTGACCTATGTGGATATCAGCTATGAGGAATCAGGCAAAATGGCTGCGCAGATATTATGGAAAATGATGCACAACACAAAAATACAGATGAATTATTCTCAAGTATTCCCGCCAAAACTAGTGGTGCGGGACAGCTGCAAGGGAAAACGGGAAAATAATCGCTTACACAAATAATATTTAAAGGAAATACAAATATGAATAGACTGAAGGAAAAGCTTTTGCGCGGTGAGAAGGCTCTCGGCACACATATCCAGCTCAACGATAACATCACAACGGAAATCATCGGAAGCCTCGGCTTCGACTATCTCTGGATCGATACAGAACATACAACCATAAGTCTTGCGCAGGTTGAGCAGCATCTGCTTGCCGCTCGTTCCGTCGGCGTTTCCGCGATTGTACGTGTGCCGTCAAATGACCCGATCAAAATAAAGCCTATTCTGGAAATGGGTCCCGACGGTGTAATCATACCTATGGTAAACTCGTACGAAGAGGCAATGAGAGCGGTTCAGTCTTGTCTGTATCCTCCCCGGGGCTATCGCGGTTACGGCCCGCGTCGCGCGTCTTTTTACGGTACTATTCCGATGGAGGAATATATAAGAAACATTGAAAACAATATCATGCGCATCATTCAAATAGAACATATCGACGCAGTACGGGATTTGAAGCGCATTGTGACCATTGACGAAATCGACGCATACATCATCGGTCCGATGGATCTTTCAGCCTCTGTAGGCAAGCTGGGACAGCTCGATGACCCGGAGGTCTGCGCGCTGTTCGATGAGATTATCGAAACGATACACGCGGCAGGCAAACCGGTGGGCGTTTCCAATGGATTCGTCCCGGACGAGATCATAGCAGAATGGCGTGACCGGGGCGTCGATATGATTTCTCTGGCATCGGAGACTGATTTTATCATAAATCAGGCAAAGCTCCTTATGGAGAGTATGAAACGGGTTATGCTGCAATAAAGTACAGATTCACAGATGATGAAAAGGAGACGTGTTAATATGCGTGGCAAGACTCAATGGAATGAAAGACCGCACTTTTACCTGTTTGAAGACCAGCAGGCGGTCAGCATATGCCGTCTGGCGCCGGGAGAAACAGATTTGACTCTGGAATGGTTGGACGGCAAATCTGAGGGACGCTATTATCTCGAATGGAAAGCGATGTACACCGGAGATTCCTGGCAAAGACGCGAGGTGCAGGGCTACGAGGCGCGTATTGAGGGACTTACGCCATGGAGAGAGTACGAGGTGCGTGTTGTCCGGATGTGCGGCGAGGCGTGCAGGATCAGGTATTTCCGCACAGGTTTCGTACCCGGAACGGTCATCAACTATCTGCACCCCCACGATGACAGGTACGCGTTTTCCGGACACGCGCTTTGCAGTCCCAATCTGATAAAGCTGCCCTCCGGCAAACTGCTCGCCTCCATGGATTTATACACAGGCAGAGGCCCGCAGAATCTGACGCTGTTGTTTAAGTCCGAGGATCGGGGCAAAACCTGGCACTATGTCTGCGACCTGTTTCCGTTGTTTTGGGGAAAGATGTTCTATCACAACGGCAGATTGTATATGCTCGGCTGCTCGACTGAGTTTGGAGATGTTCTCATCGGAGCCTCCGACGACGAGGGGGAGACCTGGACCGCACCTTCCCACCTGTTCGCCGGCGCAAACACGGTGGGTGACGGATGGGAGCAATCTCCCATGCCGGTGCTCACACACAAAGGAAGAATCTATGTGGCGATGGAGTATGCGGGACGAAATATCAACAGACGTCCCACGGTTCTGTCCGCGCCGGAGGACGCCGATTTACTCGACCCCGCAAGCTGGAATGCCACCAAGCCCTATCTTGCACACCCGGCACAGCTTGGCATTCCCGGAAGCTCTTTGGAATGCTTCATTGAAGGCAACCTTTATGTTTCTCCGTCGGGAGAATTGCTGAGTATGTGGCGTGTCGATGCCGATGGAATTGATCCGACGGATGGCAAAGCAGCGGTCTTGAAAGTTGACGAAACCGATCCTGACGCTTCTCTCGTGTTTTCCCACTTCGCGGCTATGCCGGTGGGCTATAACAACAAGTTCATGCTGCTGTATGACGAGGTAAGCGGATACTACGTCGCCATCGGCAATCTTTGGACCGATAAAAATAACAGCCACCAGCGAAATGTTCTGGCGCTGCTCTGCTCAAAGGATGCGGAAAACTGGACGGTATGCAGCCGGATTCTGGACTATCCCAATGAGCAGACGTTTGAAGTGGGATTTCAGTACCCGTCGTTTCTGTTCGACGGAGACGATATTTTATTGCAGGTACGAACGGCAACAAACGGCGCGCACAATTTTCATGACGCCAACTACAGCACATTCCACATAATCCCAAATTTCAGAGCACTGCTGCATCAGTGAGCGTTTCCCCAAAATATCCAGGGTTTCCGGGACGGTGAAGTAACATTAAAATCGCCTGCAAAGGTGATTTTGATAATACAATCTTGGAAAATCAAGTCATTTCAATGGCCTGGAGATTCCGGGAGAGTATAATATTTTATAAGGAGGATCCCAAAATGAAAAAACTGCTAGCCCTGCTTCTGTGCGCGGCAATGGTAGTCAGCCTGGTGGCTTGTGCAAAAGTCACCGACACAGACGCAGCAACCACGACCGCAGCAACCACGACGCAAACAACCACTAAAGAATCGACTGCCAAAGAATCGACCGCCAAAGAATCGACCGCCAAGGAATCAACCACCAAGGAATCGACCACCAAAGAATCGACCACCGCGCCACCTGTCGATGAGATCCCCGTTCTAAAGGTTGGCTACATCCCAGACAGCAATGTTACTGATCTCGATGACAACGATCTAACCTACTATTACGAGGATCTCGTCGGAATTGAGATTGAGTGGGTTGAGCTTCCTGCCGATCTCAATGACGCTATCTCCAAAATGAATATGTGGATTGTCGACGGAACCACAGACATCTGTGATGTCCTTATCGGTCTCGGACTTGGCAAGACCGCGAAGGAATGGGGCGATGCTGGCTTCCTGCTCAACTGGAGCACGCACACCGATCTGATGCCTAACTGGTGTGCCATCCCCGAAGAGTATCTGGAGCAGGCGTACTCGGAAATCACGAATGCCGACGGAACCATTTATTCTCTTCCGTCATTGAACCTGAACTACTGGAACAGCGGTTACTTCCGCTACAGAATGAACGTTGCATGGCTCGATGCTCTTAAACTCGATGTTCCCACCACCACTGATGAACTGAAGGACGTCCTGATCGCCTTCCGGGACAACGATCCCAACGGCAATGGTCTGAAGGACGAGATCCCGATGACCGGTATGGCCGGCAACGACACCTACGGCAGCAACACTTTGTATATGCTGATGAACTGCTTCATCTACTTCGACGGCTTCATCCGCAACACAGGTCTTTCCTTAGATGCCGAGACAGGAACCAAGGTAATAGCACCCTATGCTACCGCAGAGTGGCAGGAAGGTCTTCGCTATTTGAAGAGTCTTTGGGACGAGAACTTAATTTCCTCCTCTTACTTCACCCATACGTATGATACACTGACCGCTGAGATGAACACAGGTGTTGACCTCGTAGGCGTTCTATGCAATGGCTCCAACGGTATTTATCAGGACCGCAAGAGCGGCAATAACATCGCGTGGAATAATATGACAATGGTGCAGATGCCAGTCGGTCCCAAAGGCTTCGTATATTCTATCCACAATCCCCAGATTGCATGGGATTACGCCTATGTCCTGGCTGACGGCAACTGGGAGCTTGGTCTTAAGTTCATTGATGCCATGTACACTGAGGAGGCTACCTACTGGGCTAACATCGGCAGATACGGCATTGACTGGACAGACGATCCTGCTGTTCTCGCAAAGGCATCCAACGGTCTGATTGAGGCCGGTGTTTTTGACAAGTCCGTGTTGGTTGGTGCTTCTCTGCAGTCCATTTGGGACGAGCCTAACAACTGGCATTGGTGGGGCGTCGGCGCCTGTATGTATCCGATGGACGACAACGTCATCTTCGGTTCTACCAATCCTGAAGCCTGGGACGTGTACAAAGGTCTGAACTGGAAGTACAACCGCAACTTCTACGAGCATGAAATCCCCACTCTGACTTATACCGATGACGAATATAAGCAGATTTCTGACGCTATTGTCTACATCCCGGATTATGTCATGGAGTGCTTCGCGGGCTTCGTAACAGGTACTATGGACATCGATGCAGATTGGGATGAGTATATCGGTACCATGAACGACATGGGGCTTGAAACACTCATCTCCATTTCTCAGACTGCGTTTGACAGAGTTTCATAAACGTAAACGCTCCTGACTGCACCTGTTCAAGACCTCATAGGGCACAGGACTTCCTGTGCCCTATGAGTGAAATCGTAATGGAGTTGATATACTGTGATGAACACTAAAGGCAATACTGCGCTGCGCAGACCTCTGGGTAAGCGTATTTTGGATAGGTGGCAGCTTTATCTTTTGCTGTTTCTGCCCTTGGTTTTCCTGATTGTTTTCTCTTATGTTCCGATGTACGGTGTAGTACTTGCCTTTAAGGACTACAAAGCCGGAATGACCATCGCAGAAGCGCCCTGGGTCGGATTGGAGAAGTTCACAAAGTTCTTAACCTCGTTCAAGTTTACAACAATTCTAAGAAACACGCTTGCTTTGTCCTTTTACTCACTTGCAACGTTCCCGATCCCTATTATCTTTGCGTTGATGCTTAATGCAATGCCCGGACAACGTTATAAGAAGCTGATTCAGACCGTTACCTATCTCCCATACTTTATTTCTACAGTCATTATGATCGGTATCATTCTTTCCCTCTTAAATGAAAGAACTGGAGCGTGGGGATCTCTGTACATGAATATATTCGGAAGAACTGCGCCGAATATCCTTGCAAAAGGAGAGTCCTTCCGTCATATCTATGTTTGGTCTGGTGTGTGGCAGAGCACCGGATCTGGAGCCGTTATCTACCTCGCCGCATTGTCGGGTGTAGACCCAAATCTACACGAGGCTGCTATGATAGACGGTGCTAGCCGTTGGCAGCGCGTGATTCATATCGACTTGCCAACGATCCTGCAAACGGTCAGTATAATGCTGATTCTGGCAATAGGCAATATCATGAGCGTCGGCGCCGACAAGGCTCTTCTGATGCAGAACTCCATGAACATGAAATACAGTGAGATTATTTCCACCTATGAATATAAAATCGGACTATCGGCAGATCTGCCGACGGACTACTCATTATCCACAGCAATCGGTCTTTTCAACTCAATCATAAACTTCATCTTATTGATTATAGCGGATAGAGTCGCCAAGAAACTTGATGGCAGCGGTATTTTTTAGGAGGAAACGGGTTATGGATTCTTTTAAAAAAGCAAGCCGCGGAGATAGAGTATTCTATGTCGTGATCACTGTATTCCTGACGCTGTTCTTTCTGGTGGTGTTGTATCCGTGTGTGTATGTGGTCAGCGCGTCCATTTCCTCCGGCGCCGCACTGAATGCCAGTAAAGTCACTTTGTTCCCTGTCGGCTTTACGCTTGACAGCTACAAGCTGGTATTGGCGGATTCAACTGTCTGGCTATCTTACGGAATGTCATTATTCTATACGATTACGGGAACTTTTCTGAGCGTGGCACTGACCATGTGCGGCGGATATGTGCTTTCCCGGGACGACCTTCCTGGTGGGAAAATATTCATTACCCTTTTTATCATTCCCATGTTCTTCGGCGGCGGTATGATTCCGAATTATTTGCTTGTCAGCAAGCTGAAGCTGATCAATACTATCTGGGCAGTCATATTACCGCCGTCACTAAGCGCTTATAATCTGATTGTGGCAAGAACATTCATCCGCACCAGCATCCCTCGTGAAATGTTCGATGCCGCAAATATCGACGGTGCCTCCGATTTACGGTACTTTATCTCCGTGGTTTTGCCGCTTTCGAAGGCAATCATAGCGGTTGAGTGTCTCTTCTTCGGTGTAGGACGCTGGAACACATATTTTACGCCTATGCTTTATCTGACGGAAAAGAAGTTGTATCCGCTTTCTCTGGTTATCCGTCAGTACCTGATTCTGAACAAGATCAACGTGGATAAGCTGATGGATCAGGAAAAGGCGGAACAGGCGCTAAACCTGGTGGCAGGAATGAAATACGCCTTGATCGTCATCAGTACTGTCCCGGTCATGATGCTGTATCCCTTTGTACAGAAGCATTTTGCAAAAGGTGTTATGATCGGATCAATTAAAGGATAATTCTGGATAATGCAGAATACCGGCTTTTCAGTCTGTGTCAGTGTATATGCGGCAATATTTTAAGCTGCTCCCTCTGAAGGGAGCAGCTTATTTATTGATATCTCATATCAATGCTTGCAAATGAATCTCTACATATATATCTAAACATTATACATCAGCACCCATTTTGTTCTCATAGGGAGATTCAGAGCGTAGGGTGGTAGCTATGCAAATGCTGACGATAACCGCCTCAGAAGTCAAAACAGGTTTGGTTTATTATTGCCATTGACCTGCCCCGGCAATAAAATCAGTTGCAAAATTAGTAATACATGATAGAATAAAACAAACAAGAAGGACGAGAGTCAAAATAATGGCAAGAGTAAAATACAGCCCGGAACAGATAATCATAAAACCGCGGGAAGTTGAGGTGCTATGTGGAATAGGCAGCAGTATTGCGGAGGCGGCACGACAGATCGGTGTGACAGAACAGACTTATTATCGCTGGCGTAGAGAGTATGGAAATATGGATACACAGCAAGCCAAATTGTCCTACCCCCATTAATTGTACCAGGGGCAACGTTAGTAAATGAGTCTTGACGATATACGCTGATGATAGGGAAACTAAAATAATCCACGCAAAAGTATGCCTTGGGTGCACTTAGGCGTAAATTTGAAAACTGGGTGCTATCTTGGATTTTGGGTACGTTTTATAAGCCATGGATGTGTTTATTCATTTAAAAAAGCGCGCCCTTTTTCTGCTGTTATGTAACGCTGGTTTCTACTGGTGGGTCTATCGGGCAAAGTCATTTCAATCATCTCTTTATCTAATAACGGTGTTAAATATTCTCGCATAAAATGTGACCTGTTCGACAAACCCATGTACTGTTGCATTTCCTCCCTTGATCTTGGCGTCATACAGAACTTCAGCAAGCTTGACTGCTTATCTTGTATGGTATCTTGTATGGTATCTTGTATGGTATCTTGTATGGTATCTTGTATGGTATCTTGTATGGTATCTTGTATGGTATCTTGATCATTTTGGGATTCATGCTGCCCTCTTTTGCTGCCCAATTCTGCAAAACCTTTGGGGGCTGTAAAGTGAATCATTATGTCACCCGGATGAACCGTATACTTCGGTTCGGGCACATTTTCAGCTTTACAGACGTTAAATATCTTTTCTATACCGCGACCCCAACTCTCAATATGTCCCGCAAGATAAAAAACGTTTGCAATGGCAGGATTGAAAGGGGCGGAGGTGTGCTTTCCTAAAAAGTTTTCAAGCGTCCAGTTTTCAGGCAATCTGCCGACGTTACCGATATAAAGCTGATCTTCATATATACTAATCTGAACAGGAATACCGCGGCCATAGTCTTTGTGGCAAATTGCGTTCAGAAGTGCTTCTCTAAGGGCTTCATCCGGGACGAAGTAGCGCTCTATTCTTTGGATACCCTCATATGTAATACGCGCCTTCATGTATTTTAGATGAATCACTTCAATTGCACGGTCTATCTGGTCAATCAGCGGTCCCCCGATTTCATCCTGATATTCCAGATCCGCATGATTACGGAAAAAACCGATTTTTACATAGGCACCCAACTGCCACCTTTGTGGATCATCAGAAAACAGCAACATTGCCGCATTTGTTAAATATCCGCTTTTAATGAGACCGAGTCTGTCCAGTAAAATTTCTTTCGGCTCATCCAAATAAGCGGAATTAATGCGACCTTTCTTTGAAGCCAGGTTTTTAAAACGTTCCACAGCTTTGTCGCTGACATTATCAAAAGAAAATCCGGGCAAGGGTATACTGTCCCAAGTCACACCACGCTTATTTAGTATGAAGCTCTCCAACGCATGACCGCTTAAGCGCTGATTTGTAGCACCACTACGAACATAGTAATTGCCCTTATAGGAAATAGGTACCGGATACGGCGGCACTTTTATTTTAATCAAATCTTTACCGTTTTCGGAAAAATGAATAATCTCTACGATGATTCCAAGACCGTCACGGATTTTGTTTGGCAGATCAGTCATTAACTTCTTAGAATTATCTATACCAACGGGTTCACCGTCGTCATCTTTACCTAAAACCAAAGTTCCGCCTGCACTGTTCGCAAAACCACAAATCCAAGCTAAAAATTCATCTTTCCAAAGCTTTTTCCACTCTATGATTTGAGATTCCGGCATCACCTTTTCACCCGCTTTCTAACATAGCTTTTATGGAATTTATTCATCCATATTCTATCATTCTATTATTATTAAGTCAATAACCTGGCGGACATATTCTGAAAATGTTAATTGTCGTTTAGCTAAGAGCGATATAGCGGTCATATGCGTTCTGGCAGATTAAAATGAGCTTATCAAGCCCTATTTTTCAACTGATGCAACATACGCGTCCCATCCGGTGTCAATGTCACCTTCCCCAGCCATCCATTTCGCTGTTGTTGACTCGATGAACGATAAGGTCCAATACAAAACCAACCG
>Ga0123335_1005699_pt1 | contig 15006 bp, 12 predicted proteins | sample BiotimSIPDNA_2_FD_89707 | JGI IMG/M metagenome (GOLD analysis project Ga0123335, IMG submission 89707) | Anaerobic biogas reactor microbial communites from Washington, USA - Biogas_R2 time_0 SIP DNA | ecosystem: Engineered > Bioreactor > Anaerobic > Unclassified | place: Washington, USA... | reverse complement strand
TTTTACGGGAAAGGCGTTTGGTTACGTCGGAGGGCCTGCCGCCGGCCCGGGCTAATCTCCGCGCTCGTTCGATAATCATTTCCCGTTCCTCCTCCGTAAGTTGGCTAAAACCTGCGCCGCGGCGCACCCTGTCGCTGTTTCGCTCCACGAATCTGTCCACGGAACTTTGCAGAAAACCGATCCGCTTGCGGCCGTCCATTACGAAGCGACGGCTGACCAATCCCTGCCGCCGCCAGCGGGAGATCGTCTTGGTGGAGACGTTGAATTTAGAGGCCAGTTCCTCGATCGTCAGCACCCGTTCGCCGGCCGCTTCGGCCTCGACTCCCGCCGAACCGGATAAATCCTCGACTAACAGTCGCAGGTCGTGGCCCGCCTCTTGGCCCGACAATTTCAAGTCGGGATAAGATTCAGGGCGGTAGTTGGTCACGCGGTAGCATATATATTCATAAGGGTACGTCCGCTTGGGGTCCAACTCGCCTAGCAGCTTTTCGGCCAGCGTGGCTTGCTCGATTCGTTTATCGCGCGGGGCGAAACGAACCTGTTGGTCGCGGAGTTGCCTGATCGCCGGATTTAGGTAATCTCTATGCATATTTGAGCTCCTTTTTCAGCCCAGCGAGATACAGTATAACAACATCCGTAAATAAAAACAGCCCTCTATCGCAAAAATACTATAAGTCTTTTCCTGACGCCCGTGTTTGCTGTGCGATATACCCCATGTTGGTGGCGCATTCGTTTTCACAATGGTCGAATATCTTCCGGCGGAACATATCGCCCGACTAACTGAATCTACGCAAAAGCCGATGGTTTGGCTCACGAGAATAGCCTTGTTGATTCATATTCGTAACCCTTTTCTTTATATGGATTTACGAATTTTATCGCCAAAATCCGAAAAAAATTCGCCGTCAATTTGGCTACCATTCTTCGTTCATCAGCGTATTCCGGTCAACTTTGCCGGCTGTGACGGTCGATCTAGCGATTACCCATCAAATCATCATTTCATAATATTTGGGTTTACAACCATGAAGGCCCCGATCCATATTAATGTATCTTTTGCGTTTTTGGCATTTACCCTATTCTCGATAGTGGTTTCCGGCGCGAACGCCGCCGACGCTAGAAACACGTATGCCTTTCACAACCAACGCACGCCTGGCAGCGTCGATCAAGTGGCGGTTCTGCTCGAAGTAGGCGGGGAGACCGCATTTCTGCAAAAAGGCAAGCCCCAACGGGAAAATCTGGGGATTGTGTGCAATCTGGAGTATCTGGAAAAAACGCTAAGCGACGCCGACGACGCCTCGGGAAAACTTCGCGGCATCAGAAAATACCAAAAGGCCGCGGCGGCCGTGAAGGTCGGCGATGAACGCTTCGAGCCGAGCTTGCAACCGCGACACAGTCTGGTTGTCGTCGAAGCGAACGAACAAGAGGCCCTACTCTATTCGCCGAGCGGAAGCCTCTCGCGAGAAGAACTCGACGCCATCGACGTACACTTCAACACTCTGCTGCTCGATCGGCTCCTGCCTGCCGGGCCGGTCGTCGTCGGCCAGAGTTGGCCGCCGGAAAAAAAACTGTTGGCGCTTTTGCTCGGACTGGATGAAGTCGCCGAATCGACCGTCGAAGCGAAATTGACCGAGGTCACGAAGATCGTCGCTCGATTTGAGCTGAACGGCCGGGTCGAGGGCAAGGTCCACGGCGCGGCAACCGACATCGACTTGAAGGGACGCTATCGTTTCGATCTGCGGACGAAACGGATCGACTGGGTCGGCATGTTGATCAAGGAAAATCGCAAAACCAGCGAAATAGCAGACGGTCTGGAAGTCGTCTCGCGGCTGCAAATCACAATCAAACCGGCGGAAGAAACGAACGAACTGACCGAAGCGGCCGTCGCGAAACTCGACTTAACGCCGCCCGACGCCATGCTGCTGAGCTATACGTCGCCGGGCGGAGACTTCCGTTGCAGGTACGATCGGCGATGGTTTGTCGACAATGCCTCGGGCGTGTTGCGGTTGATGGACGCCGGCATTCTAGTCGGACAATGCAATCCCGCGGTGCTGCCCAAGTGCGAGCCGGATCGGCTCGTCTCGCTCGAAGATTTTCAGGAAGACGTGCGGAAGGCGCTGGGGGACAATTTCGGCGAGTTCGTCGCCGCCCGGCAGTCGGTAAACGCCGGCGGGCTGCGCGTGTTGCGCGTCGTGGCCGAGGGGGCAGTGCCCAGCGGAACGGACAAAGTGGATATCCGCTGGATTTACTATCACCTTGCCCACCGCGACGGCCGTCAGGCGGCATTGACCTTTACGATCGAGCAAGAGCATCTGGACCGCTTTGCCGACGCCGACGCGACGATCGTCGCATCGTTGGAATTTGTCGAGTAGTTCACTAATCAATCCATTTGGGATTCAATCCCGAACTGGCCAGCCCCCCCCAAAAAATTAAACAATCTCTTTCCGGGGGGGTGTCTTGTTGGATTTCGGCCATCTGGCAGAATAACGGATGCATACAGCTGTTTTTTGAAGCCGGCGAATCGATCGGCTCGCCGTGTTAGTGGTCTTTCCAACTCGACTTTACCAGTTGGGTGCCGCTGCCGGCTTGTCCAGCAGTGCCGAAAACACGATTTGATTAGTGGTCTTTCCAACTCGACTTTACCAGTTGGGTGCCACTGCTGGCTTGTCCAGCAGTGCCGAAAACACGGTTGGACAAGCCAACCGTGGCACCCGTAAACTCAATTTGGACAGGGCACTAGTGCATCGCGTTGAATCATGCGCGCGTCGTGCGCACATGTTTTTTATGTTTTTGCGGCCTTGAGAGTTGAAAATCTGGAGCAACCGAACTTGCGGACTTGCGGGAGCGACTCGCTTCCCGAGACCGGACGCATTCGACTGTCTCCGGTTTTTTCAACGTCTTGGCCGGCGAAAGGTGATTCGCCATGACTTCCGAGCATGCTCAGTTACCGGCCCAGTTCGACGAACTGAAAATCGGCGATCGCGTGGAAGTGGAACACTTAGTTACCGTCGGAGAAAAGAGTTGGACCACCAGCACCTGCGGGAAAATCGTCCGCATCGACCGTTGCCGCCACGGGCAGCACTTTCAGCGCAACTCGGACGACAAGGTCTACAGCGACGCGGTTCTGCTCGAATTGCCCGACGGAGAACTGACGTTGTTGACCATCGACGAGTTTACGACGATCCGCCGAGCGTAGGATGCAGGCCGAGTGAAACGCCGAAAATGTGCTAAGACAGACATTGTAAAAGAATAATGCACCGAATTTTACGGTATCCCGCACACGCTGTGTGCGGAAAAAAAGGGCCGAACGCGGCGTGTGCGGGATACTATATTAGCCTACAGCCTATAAACCTACTGCCTGCAAACAACACACATGACTACCCCCGTTCGCCCCGATCGGCCGCTGCACGAATCGCATCCCCGCGATTTCGAGAAGAACCGTTATGTCTATCCGGTACTCAGCCGTCGGGCGGAAGGAATTTCCATCGGGGTCAATCTTAATCTTGATCGACTCTGCAACTTCGATTGCGTCTACTGCCAGGTCGATCGGCGCGAGCCGGCTGCAAGCGAACCGGTCGACCTGGAACGGCTGGCCGGCGAATTGAACGAGATGCTCGAATTTGTCGTCTCGGGCAAGATTTTCGAGCATCCACGTTTTGCCGATGTGCCCGAGCCGCTTCGCCGGTTGAACGACATCGCTTTGAGCGGCGACGGCGAGCCGACCGCGTCGCCGATGTTCGAGCAGGCGGTGGAAATCTGCGCCGCGGCTCGCAGCCGCCTTGAACTGAATGACATTAAGATCGTGCTGATAACCAACGCAAGCCTGTTGGACCGGCCGGCGGTTCAGCGGGCGCTGGACGTGCTGGACGCCAACGGCGGCGAAATCTGGGCGAAGCTCGACGCCGGGACGGAATCACATTACCGCGAGGTCAACCGTTCCGCTGTTCCCTGGCGGCGGATTCTCGACAACCTGCTGGAAGCCGCCCGGCGAAGGCCGATCGTCGTTCAATCGCTCTGGATGCGAATGCGCGGCTGTCCGCCGCCGGAGGCCGAAATCGAGGCGTTTTGCGACCGGCTCGTTGATATAACGTCGGCCGGCGGCCGCATCAAGCTGGTGCAGACGCACACGGTCGCCCGGCGCCCGGCCGAGCAATGGGTCGCTTCGCTGTCGGCCGACGAGCTTGAAGGAATAGCTAAAACAATCCGCCGCCGCACAGGGCTGACGGTGAAAGCATTCGCGTGATTTCAGTAGTGTAAATTGGCAATTTTTTGTTCACGTTTAGCGGCCGTCGGTACGACGGCCTGAGTTCCGCGTTCTTTGGCCGTCGTACCGAGGACCGCTAAGTATCCAAGAATAAATAATTGTCGGATTTGGGTGGCACGTCCCTGAGCGTAGCGAAGGGCGTGGGCCGGCCGTTCACCACGCCCTTCGCTGCGCTCAGGGACGTGCCACCCTCAGTTGAAAGCGACAGTTATTTATTCGCCGGTCCTAAACAGGCTATAATCCAATTGCACCACGGAAAATGATGTCGTTTGCCCGGATCAATCCCTTCTGAAACAATACGCCCATGACCGACATAGCAACCATCACCAAGAAAATCATCACCAACGTCGAGCGAGTCATCGTCGGCAAGCGGCGTCAGATTGTGCTGTCGCTGGTGTCGTGGTATTGCGGCGGGCATGTACTGCTGGAAGACGTGCCGGGCGTGGCGAAAACGATGCTCGCCCGGGCGCTGGCCCGCAGCGTGGGCTGCTCGTTCAAACGCATCCAATGTACGCCCGACCTGCTGCCGACCGACGTGACCGGCGTCTCGGTGTTCAACCAGAAAACGATCGAGTTCGAGTTTCGCCCCGGCCCGATCTTCGCCCAAGTCGTCTTGGCCGACGAGATCAATCGCACGACGCCGCGCACCCAAGCCGCCTTGCTCGAAGCGATGGCCGAGGGCCGCGTCACCGTCGATGGCACAACCCACGAACTGCAACCGCCGTTCTGGGTCATCGCCACGCAAAATCCGATCGACCACGAAGGCACGTTCCCGCTGCCCGAGGCCCAACTCGACCGCTTCCTGATGCGTTTCACGCTGGGCTATCCGAGCATGGACGAAGAGATCAAAATGATCGAACTCCTGGAGCAGGGAAATCCGCTCGACCGGTTGCAGCCGGTCGTCTCCGCCGAGGAATTGCTGGCCGTTCAACATGCCGTGCGGCAGGTGCATGTCGATCCGAAGATTCGCCGCTACATCACCGAGATCGTTCACAACACCCGCTCTTGCGACGACGTGATCCTCGGCGGCAGTCCCCGGGCGACATTGGCCCTGTTTCGCACGTCGCAGGCGTTGGCCGCCGTCTCGGGGCGAAACTTCGTGCGGCCGGACGACGTGAAACAACTGTCCGGCCCCGTGCTGACCCATCGCGTGATTCTGCGGCCGGAGAGCCGGCTGCGAAAGCTCACGCCCGCGGCCGTGGTGGCCGAGGTCGTCGCCGACGTGGCCGTGCCCATGCTGTCGAACGAGCCGGACGCTTTTTCCAGATAGCCGATGCCCACGACATGAAATGGTTTGTCGTCGTAATACTACTGCTGACCGTCGCGCTGAGCCTCGGGCTGAGCTTGCCGGCCTACGCGATGTACACCCTGCTGGGCGTCATGCTCGTCAGCCGCTGGATGGCGAGGGCCTGGGTCAATAACCTCTCCGCACTGCGGGAATGCAACCGCTATTCGGTCAACGAGGGCGACACCGTGGCGGTGGTGATTACACTGCAAAACGCCGGACGGCTGCCGGTCGCTTGGGTTTTGATCGAGGATTTGCTCCCCCGCCGGGCGTTTATGCACCAACCGCCCAGCCTGACGGTCATCGGACACCGCACCGAGCTTGCCATGCTCAACGGCCGCGCCGGACACACGATGTTCTACCAATTGCGTTGCAACCGCCGGGGATACTACCAGATCGGTCCGCTCGTGGTCGAGACCGGCGATCTTTTCGGGCTGCATCGGCGATACCGCGTGCTGACCACGCCGCATTTCCTGATGGTCTATCCCACGGTCGTTCCGCTGGAAGGTTTCGAGCTGGCGTCGCGGAGGCCGATCGGCGAAGTGCGAATCTCGCACCGCCTCTACGAAGACCCCACGCGAATCGCCGGCGTGCGGCGCTATCAGGCCGGCGATCCGCTGAACCGCATCCATTGGCGTGCGACCGCCAGAACCGGCGAGTTCCACAGCAAGATATTCGAGCCGTCCTGCGTCGTCGGCGCGACGATCATGCTCGATTTTCATCAGGACGGTTATGACCCGAGCCACGAGCCGTATCGCTCCGAATTGGCGGTCACGGCCGCCGCCTCGTTGGCCAACGCCGTTTATGAAATGGACCAACAGATCGGGCTGGTGACCAACGGCCGCGACGCCGCCGACCGCATCCGCCAGGAAGGCTGGGACTACGACATCCGCTCGCGGAAAGCCGCCCGCCGCGCCGCCGGAATGTTGGATCAAAGCGACCGGCTGCAACCGATTGTCGTCGAAACCCGCCGCGGGCCGGAACAGTTCATGCGGATTATGGACACGCTCGCCCGAGTCGAATTGACCGACGGCCTGAGCTTCGCCCAACTGGTGGTCGAGACGGCCGGGCGTCTGCCGCGCGACGCCACGGTAGTCGCGCTGCTTAGTTCGCCGACCATCGAGACGGCCGTCGCGCTGGGCGAGCTGCGCCGCAAGGGGTTGGCCGTCACCGCGATTCTGAACCTTTACGAAGATGGCGATTTCGAGCGGGCGTCGGCCCAACTCTCGGCCGAGGGAATCGAAGCCCGACACCTGAAACAAGCCGAGAATCTCCCGACTTTGTGCCGGGAGTATGTGTATAGATGATTTTTGTAGGGTGCGTGAAACGCACCATGAAAACCACAATCAAATACATGGTGCGTTTCACGCACCCTACAATATAAACCGCAATCACATGCCGCGCCGACTCCATAAAACCCTGATCGACTATCTGGTCATCGCCGTCAGTCCGGCGTTGATTATGGCGTTGGTCGGCAGTCTGGTTTTCTTTCTGATCGAGGTTTTCTACCGGGGCAACTTCCAGGGGCGTTTGCAGTACATCTTCGCGCTGTTCGTCATCGGCGCGGTGCTGATCGCCCGGATTTCCATCGAAGACGGCCGCGAACGGGCGGCGCTCTTCGCCCTGCCGCTGGGCATCGCCGTCTTGCTGGCCATCAACAAGTTCGTGGTCTTCCAAGGATCGCTGCTTGACCCGCTGACCTCTCTGATAAACCTCGGCCTGATCGCCTTGATTTGGTGGTCGGCCGATAAACTCACCTGGGATTGCACGCTGATTGACGAGGAAGAAGAAGACTCCGGCGAAGGGCTGCTGGAAACGGTCGGCCTGGACTCACCCGGCAAGGCGGCGTTGCAGAAGGAGATCGCGCCGGCATCGGAGCAGGAAGCGACTACCTCGTCGGATGAACGGGCAAAAAGCTGGTGGGTGCGGTTCGTCGAGCGCCGCCGCCGTCCGCACGCGCCCGGTGTTTGGGTCGTCTATTTCTCGCTGGCCGCCGTGGCCCTGTTCGGCATCGGCCAGCTTTTCATCCCCTCGGGCGATATGGCCGCGCGGCGGCGCGCCTTCCAACTGCTTTTCGTCTATACGGCCAGCGGCCTCTGCCTGCTGGTAACGACGAGTTTTCTCGGGCTGCGACGCTATTTGCGGCAACGGCGGATGGAAATGCCGACGGCGATGGTCAACCTCTGGTTGATTCTCGGCGTCGGGCTGATCGCCGGCGTGATGCTGGCGACGATGCTCATTCCCCGACCGAACGCCGAATACGCCGTTTCCGAACCGCCGTTCCGCATCGGCTCGCCCGACCAGAAATCTTCACGCCACGGCATGGGGCCGGACGAGGTCGAGGAGGACAAGGATTGGGCACGCGGAAAACCCTCCGACGAACCTTCCGACCGCACGGTCGATTCCTCATCGGACGAGCAGAAGACGCAATCGGCCGGTGAGGGGCAATCGGAAAAGCGGCAAAGCGACAAGGCCCAGCAGGGGAAAGACGGCGGTGAGTCGTCGGATTCAAAATCCCAACGGAAAAACGAGGAAGGCAAGCCCGAATCGGATAAAGACAACCAATCGGCGTCGGAACGGTCGGCCGAGTCCGAGACCGAAGCGTCAGATAGCGAGAAATCGAAATCGGCGGACTCTTCGCAATCGAAACGGGACTCGGGCCAAAACCCGCCGTCCAGGCCGCCCCGGTCGTGGACGCCGCCGAAGTTCAACGGCGAGTTTTTCGCGAACATCTTGAAATGGATCATCTACGGCGTCTTGCTCGCGGCGATTGCCTACGCAGTCTGGAAAAATCGCACGCAATTGGCCGAGGCGTGGCGCGATTTCTGGCGACGGCTGCTCGACTTTTGGCACGGCCTGTTCGGCGGCCGAGCGGACCGATCCGGCTCGACTGCTGAAAGCGAACTCGCGGCAAGTGAAGTTCAACGACGGTTCAGCGATTATTTCAATCCATTTTCCACTGCCGCCGCCGGCGAATGGCCGCCGGTGGAACTGGTCCGGTACACCTTCGAAGCGCTGGAAGCTTGGGCAGTCGAGCATGGCTGTCCGCGTCTATCCGAGCAAACCCCGCTCGAATTCACCAACCGGCTGGCGACCAACCTCCCGGCGTCAAGCGACGACTTGCGGCTGTTGGCCGAATTATATTGCCAGGCGGCTTACACCGAGAACGAGTTGCCGCCGACGGGATTGTCTCGGTTGTCGCGATTGTGGAGCAATCTCGGCGCCGGCGGCCAAAATCGCGCAACGAACGTTTATCGAGAGTCAGGCAGTTAATGACGTAATAGCCGGCGGCTAACAGCCGCCGGAATGTGGTAGAAATAGCGAGTTTTCTCACCGGCGGCTGTTAGCCGCCGGCTATTTTCCACTGCATTATCAACCTGACTCTAAATAGCGATGCACCGTTGCGACGGTCGTCATGCTGCTTTGCGGAAATGCAGAATATCCTCGTCCGGCTGCTCGGACGCGCCGTCGGCGCGAACGATGCGTTGTACTTTTCCGCCGGGAAGGACGTGGTAGCTGATGCCGCGCCAGTTGACCCAACGGCCGACCGACGCGCTGGCCACGCCGATCCAATGGGCAAGTTCCACCAGCGGGTTGGCCCAAACGTCGAATCGCTTGATCCGCCGCGAAGCCTTTTCCCAATGCGGAAAATAGGTTTGCACCAGACTTTGACGCAACGCGCCGCGGTACACGGTAATCAAGTAGTGAATCGCCCCGAAGGCCAGCGGAATCCAGGGCGATGGCGAGCCGGTCATCAAGCTCCATGCCAACACGCCAAGATTGCCGAGCCAAATCAGATTGGTGAAGGTGGCCGAAACCAGCGAAAAAAGCCACCAATCGAACGTATTCAATCTGGCGATAAGATACTGCCGGCGGATGAACGACATCGCCGAGCCGATCGATTCTTCCAATGGCGAGGCCACCACGCAGGCCGGCTCGAAGCGGACCGCCAGTCGATGCCGTTTCATCACTCGGCTCGCGATCAAATCGTCGCTGAGCGTGCCGCGCCATTCGTCGCGAAGCCGGACGGCGTCGAACACGTCGCGTCGGATGGCCCACGATCCGCCCCAAATCAGATAATGGCTGCTGCGCGTCAGCAACGCGAGGACGTCGCAATTCATGCTGTAGACCAAGGCGTTGGCGATGCTTGCCCTTTCGGGCGTGAACCAGCGGTATCCGGTCACCGCGCCCCAACCCGGCTCGTCGAGCCGAGCGACCATCATCCGCAGCCATTCGGGCCTGGGTCGGGCGTCGGAATCGACAAAGGCCATGTATTTCACTCGTCGCGAAACGTGCTCGGTGGCGACGATCAAATTGTGGACCTTTTGTCCACTTTCGCGGGCTTTTCCGGCAACGACCACTCGCGTCGGCACCCAAGCGTGAGAGGCCATCGCCCGACGAATGGCCGGATAGGCCGGATCGTCGGTGCTTTCGACGATGAACGTAACTTCGTAGTTGTCGTAGTCCTGTTCGAGCAGCGCGCGGAGGTTCGATTCCAACTCGATATCCACGCCCTTGCAGGGAGCAAACAGGGCCACGCGCCCGCTCGGTTGGTGGCGGACAATGTCGCGCATGCAACTCCGCGCGTAACGGCGATGCTCCCACGTCTGCAATGCCAGCAGAAGCGACCAGACGATTACCAGTCCGGATAGTATCAGATAGGCCGAGAAATAATACGCATCCATGCGATTTTTTTGGCTCGGGACAGTGTGCTCCAGGAGTGAGAAGAATAACTTTTCTGAACAAACGGGTCAATATCAAGGAAAGAACGCCGTGGCGGCCTGGGATATATGGAGAATATAGCTGGATTCTGGCTAAACGGGCAAAACCAAATTATTTCGCGAACTAAAACTGCTGATATTTCACGAAAGATAGTCAAAAAATACCGGCCAAGTGAGCTTGACCCCGGCCCGACCGCCATCCACAATTCACCCCATGTACATATTGACGCGATACGTGGTCTGGGAGGTGTTCAAGTTTTTCTTGGCCGCATTGGCTGCGCTGACGATGATGGTAACGATCGGGATGGGCGTAAAAGAGGGGATGCAACTCGGCCTGCCCCCGGCGGTGTTGATGCGGATCATGCCCTTCATGCTCCCCGAAATGCTCGGCATCACCATACCCGCCGCCATGCTCTACTCGGTCAGCAGCGTGTTTGGGCGAATGACCGGGGCGAACGAAATCGTGGCCCTGAAATCGCTGGGCATCAATCCAATGGCGGCCGTATGGCCGGTCTTGGTGCTGGCCGCCTTTCTCAGTTTTGGGACGGTTTGCATGTACGAAATCGCGGCCACCTGGTGCCGGCCGACCAGAAGCCAGGTTGTTTGCGAATCGCTCGAGGAAATCGCCTACAGCATGTTGCAAAAAAAACGCTCGTTCGACTGCGACCAGTTCAGCATCACGGTCAAGGGCGTTGACGGCCGGCGGCTGAATCGACCGACCATTTCCATCAAAGGCCAGCCGGGCAGGCCGAGGATTACGCTCACCGCCGCCGAGGCCGAATTGCACACCGACCGGCAGGCCAAGCAACTGCGAATCGTCTGCCGCCACGGCGAGATCGACGTCGAAGGCCCACACCCTCTCTGGATGCTGTTTTCCGACGAACAGGAATATACCGTGCCGATTGGCGAAGTCGTAGTTCCCCGATACCACCGCGATTGGGTCTCCTTGGGCAGCATCCCCCACTTGATCAAAGAACTCACGGCTAAACAAGACGCGGCCGAGGCCGAGCTGCGACAACTGGAAAGTTTCAGCGAGGCAAAAGCTGCTCTAGGCTCCTCCTCGACCGAAAAAGACGACGCCGACATCAAAGCGGCCGCCGATAAAATCGCCGACTATCGGTCGTTGATCCTGCGATTGAAAACCGAGCCGCATCGGCGTTGGTCGAACGGCTTCACATGCCTCTGCTTCGCGCTGATCGGCATTCCCGTGGCCATGCTCTGGAAACACGCCGACGCGCTGACGAACTTTTTCGTCTGCTTCCTGCCGATCCTGGCGATTTATTATCCCCTGCTGATGTTCGGCGAAGACCTCTCGACCTCGGGCAAGCTGCCGCCGATTTCCTTCTGGTTGGGCAACGTCGTCATCTCGATCCCGGCTGTTATCTTGTTGCGTAGAATAGTCAGACATTAACGAAAATGGCAATGGTAGCACGTGCATGGAGATGGTCTGATTCCATTGATTGACAAGACCGTCGATTATCTCCTATCTACCGCCAATTATTTAGTGTAAACTTGACTTATGAAGACAGAATTCAAACTGCCCGCGATCGGCGAAAATGTGGAAAACGGCGACGTTGTCAGCGTATTGGTGCGCGAGGGGGATGTAATCGCCGCCGGCGACGGCGTGGTCGAGTTGGAAACAGACAAGGCCGTGCTGGAAATCCCCTGCCCGCTGGCCGGTAAAGTCGTCAAGGTGCAAGTCGCCAAGGGGCAAACCGTCAAGGTCGGCCAAACGCTGTTGACCGTCGAGACGGCCGCGGAAGCCGTGTCCGCGGCAAAACCGCAAGCGGAGAAAACAACCGCCGAGAAACCGCAAGCGGCTGAATCGGAATTGGAAAAACCCGCGCCCGCCGGTCCCGAGGCGCGGCGTCTTGCCCGGGAACTGGGGGTCGATCTCGCCCGAGTGAAAGGTTCCGGCAAGCGGGGACGGATAACGGTCGAGGACGTGCGCGCCGCCGCCGCGGCCGAGTCGGCGCCCCCGGAGGAACCGGCCGAGCCTTCGCAGGGCATACCGGCCCAACGCGGCAGCCGCGAGCCGGCCGTGCCGCCCGGCGAACTGGGGCAAGACCTCCACGGCCCCGTGCGCCGCGAGCGGATGTCGAAAATCCGCCGAACCATCGCCGCGCAAATGGTCAAGTCCGTCAGCACCATCCCGCATGTAACCAACTTCGACGACGCCGACGTAACCGATCTGGAACGGATGCGAAAGACCATTCCGCCGGCCTATCTCGGCCCGACGATCAAGCTGACGGCTATGTCGTTCGTAATTCGTTCGGTGGCGCTGGCCCTGCGGCAGCATCCGCTGTTGAACGCCAGCCTGGACGAAGAAAACGAGCAGATCGTCTATAAGCAATACGTCAACGTCGGCGTGGCGGTCGATACGCCGCGCGGCCTGGTTGTCCCGGTGCTGAAGAACGCCGACCGGATGAGCGTGTTGCACATCGCCCGGGAACTGACGCTGCTGGCCGCCCGCGCGCGATCGGCGGAGTTCACCGTCGACGAGCTTCGCGGTGGCACCTTCACGGTCAGCAATCTCGGCGCGGTCGGCGGCGCATACAGCACGCCGATCATCAACCATCCCGAGGTCGCCATCCTGCTGGTCGGTCGCTCGCGGTGGATGTTCTCGGTATTCGAGGGTAAGGTCGAGGGGCGGCTGAAGATGCCGCTGAGTCTCTCGTTCGATCATCGCGTGGTCGACGGGGCCGCTGCCGGACGCTTCCTTAACGACGTGATCGACTTTCTCCAGTCGCCCGGCAAGCTGCTGCTTACCAAGTAACGGCGACGCGGGTAAATTGCCGGCTTTACAGCCCCAGCCGGCCGGCGATCGGGCGCGGATCGAGCGATTGGCGGGTTGACGTGCCCGTGGGGTAGCTCCTGAAAGCTCTCGTGCTGCTTCCGACTACCCTTGATATACCACTACGTAATGGTAGAATCAAACCAACGTCAGAAAATCAAATTTCCTATCAGTGTTCCAGCCGCTGGACGCCGAAGCCGAAAAACCATCGGAGGACAAGCAGCCGCAAGCCGTCGCCCGCGAAGTAAAAAACGACCAAAACTCGACAAATGCCCTCATATTAGAGGCATTGATTGCTTTACTCGCTGTTGCGCGGCACAATATAAATAGCCATAAATAGCCGCATGTAAAAAGTCGGGAGTATCGTTCAATGAATCGGCGTGATAAGCTCATTCAGAAAATGCGCAACTCGCCGAGCGGCATTCGGTTTAGTGAAATCGTATCCTTGCTGCAACACGAGGGTTTTGTATTGTTCAATCGTCGGGGCAGCCATTGCACTTTCCATCGTGCTGATGGAAGGTTGTTGACTATTGTCCGACCACATGGCGCGCGTAATACTTGCCACCCAGCCGACGTTCGCAAGATATTGGAGGCAACAGAGCGATGACCACCACGCATGAATACCGGGGCTATGTGTTCACCATCTCCTATCAAGCCAAGGAGCCGGCCTATGTGGTGGACTTTCCCGACATTGCGGATATCATTACCAGCGGTGGTTCGCTGGCCGGGGCGTTTGCCAACGCTTGCGAAGCCCTTGATCTACATCTGGAAAGCCTTCAGAAGTTAGGGCTGCCTTGGCCCAAACCGGCGCATCGGTTGGTTCTGCAATAACCCGCCTGAATCGACCTTCTCATCAGCGCAAACACATTGTACGTTTGATTGGGCATTACCATGAAAAAGAACATTCTCATTTGCGCATTGATTATTACCAATGTCTTTACGGGGATTTGCATCATTCGGATTTCATGGCTGAAAATGCTTTGGAAAAATGAAGCGGTAATTGGATCGGAATTTGCAGCAAAGCTCTGGGCCGGCGATCGGGCGGGCATCGAGCGGTTGACGCAGTACATGACCCGCTGCCCGTTCAGCGGCGCAGGGTGAAACGCACCGCAAGCGGCAATTCACGGTGCGCTTGCGCGCGTCCCAAGCGGGCCGATTGTATTTTTCTCCCCGCCGGTTACAATCTGCTTAACTGGCTGATAATTTCTTCTTTTTACCTGTTCGACGGGGAGATTTTCATGGACTGGAATATTGACTGGGTATTGTATTTTCGGCTCAGCGCGTTGATGGGATTGGAGTTCGCCATTTGGGGCGCGTGGATGGGCGTTCTGGCTCTCCGGCTGCTCGGACCGTTAAAGATGAGCGGAAAACAAGCCGGCTGGGTATATGCCACCCTGCCTCTGGCCTGCATCTTTTCTCCTTTGGTGTCGGGCTATCTGGCCGACAGCATGTTCAACGCCGAATGGATCATCCTGGTTTGCCATGCCGTCGGAGCGATACTGCTGTTCGTAGCCGCCAAGCAAATGAAGTTCACCGGCATGTTCGTCACCATGCTGCTTTATTCCGTATTCTATACGGCCACACTGCCGCTGGTAAACAAAATCGTATTCACACAATGTCCTAGCGATCAGCAACCCTGGGTGTTTCTCTGGGCGCCGGTGGCCTGGGCTTTGGCCGGCTATCTGCTCACCGGAATCCGGCAGATGTGCAAATCGGGCGGCGACGGGCCGGACAGCCTCGTTTTGGCCGGTGTGCTTTCCTTGCTGATGGTTGTCGTGTGTTTCTTCCAAATCCCGCTGCCCGCCACGGCGAAAGTCAATCCGTTTTTTGAAGCGATTGGGATGTTGAAAAATCACAGCTATTTGGTATTTATTATCGTTCAACTCTTCGTCTCGGGAATGCAACAATTCTACTTTCTCGGTTCTGGCAAGTTCTTGCAAGATCGCGG
>Ga0123335_1005695_pt1 | contig 15010 bp, 7 predicted proteins | sample BiotimSIPDNA_2_FD_89707 | JGI IMG/M metagenome (GOLD analysis project Ga0123335, IMG submission 89707) | Anaerobic biogas reactor microbial communites from Washington, USA - Biogas_R2 time_0 SIP DNA | ecosystem: Engineered > Bioreactor > Anaerobic > Unclassified | place: Washington, USA... | reverse complement strand
ATGAAAATGAAGGGCACGATGGAGAATCCCTTCCTGTCGGGCAGGGCTTTTTTCGATGAAGGCCGGGTATTGTTCCCTTTCGCGGCGTTTGACATCGAATCCGGGGGCGTCGAGCTGCGTTCGGATCAACCCTACGATCCAGTGGTGGATCTGAAAGGTAACAGCCGGCGCCTCGGCTATGATCTCTCGATGGACGTGTCGGGCTATGCCGCAGATCCGGTGGTGCGTTTCACTTCCAATCCGCCTTTAAGTTCCGAGGAAATCCTGCTGATGGTCTTGTCGGGCGATAATCCCAGAGGCGGGATGCGCTCTTCCTCTGCATCGCGGGCGGGCCGTTTGGGTCAGTATTTGGCGCAAGGTTTGTTCGCTTCTCCGGACGGCAGCGAGCACAGCCTGATTTCGCGGTTTGAGATGCAATCCGGGGCAAAGCTTTCGAAGCAGGGAAAGGAAACCCTGGAGATGGAGTTCCGTTTGAATGATCGCTTTCAGATTCTCGGTGAATACGACGAGTATGACTTCTGGAACACCGGAATACGGTTTCGAGTGCTGAGCCATGGCCGTTTTCAAAAACCATCCGAAGAAGGGGAGGAAGAATGAGGAATTCCTTTAGGTTCTCCCGATGCCTGGGTGCTGTTTGGATGGCGGGTTTTGTGTCGATCGTTGGATTGGATGCCCGCCCATGGAGCGTGGATGGCGCAGGATGGCTGACCGACCGGAAACTGTCCCGGGAAGTTCAGGTTCTGTTTGGGCGGGAAACGGCTCTTGCAGGAGCAGATGTCGAGGACATCGCGGTTGTGCTGTTGTCAAGGATCCATGAGTCAGGGTATCTGGATGGAAAGGTGCTTGCGAAAGTCACCACCCCCTCGGGTGAGCGTCTGGAATTGGAATGGCAACGTCCATCGGAGGTTTTTGTCCCCCGTGATGTCGATGTGGCCCGGGTTGATTATGAACTCCAGCCGGGCGTGCGCTTCTTTTACTACGCGCTCGAGGTGAAGGGGTCTTCGATACTCGACTATGAAGGAGTGAAAGGCTTTTTCTTTCGCGATCCGCTTCCGTTTCAGGGGCGTTCGGCCATGGTATTCACCCCCGGGCGATTTGCTCAGGGGCAGGCGCAATTGCTCGCCTGGCTCCAGGAGGCCGGTTACCCGGACGCCAAGGTGGAAGGGGCAGTTCAGGAAATGATCCATGCAAATGGAAGGGTTTCGGTGATGGTTTCCGTTGAGGAAGGGTCATTGCGGAAGGTCGGAAAGGTCGTATTGGAAGGATCATTGGTTGCGCCCGAAAAGCTTGAGGAACAGGCGGCTCAGTTTGTTGGACAACCCTTGTCGCGGCACTTGCGACAGGAGTTGGTTCTGAGAATCCGGAATACTCTGTTCGGGCTTGGATATCCTCAGGCACAGGTTCGCTTACTCCAAGGTGGAGGTGATGAACCGCTTGATGGGGCAATCCGTGTTTCGGTGGATGCCGGAGATCAATATCGCGTGGGCGAAATCCGATTTGTCGGGCATCAATCAAGCAAGGGATCATGGCTGCGCTCCCACCTGACGATTCATCCGGGAGACCTGCTCAACCCGGTGGAGCTCGACCGCACGCGGATGGCATTGTCGGGCAAGGGGCACTTTGCGCGGGTGGAAGTGTCAACCGAGCCATCATCCGACGCGGAGGGCGTGCGCGATCTCGTGTTTGAACTCGAGGAGCGTTTCCCATGGGCACTGGATTTTTTTGTGGGCTGGGGAAGTTACGAGCGGCAGAGGGGAGGATTCGTTCTGGAGAGGCGTCATTTGTGGGGGAGGGGACATCGGGCCTCTTTGAAGGGTGTTGTGTCGACCAAGAGTTCCTACGGTGAATTGAGCTATCTGGTGCCGGATTTTTACATCAAGGATCTTTCGCTTTCCGGAAGAGTGAAAGCATTGACGCGGGAGGAGCCGTCGTTTGATCACCGGGAAGCGGGGGTGCAAGCCGGGGTATCGAAGTGGTTTCCTGATGCGGCGCTGAATGTGGACCTGCTGTATACGTTTCAGGATCTGGAAGTGAGCAACAGCCGATTGGGTGAAAACAGGGAATGGGTGGATGACCGCACCACTTCCGGAAGCTTGGAATTGCGCGTGACACGCGACCGGCGGGACAGTCCGGTGAATCCGACAACTGGCTTCCGTTGGTATGCGAATGTGGAATGGGCGTCCGATCTCTTTGGTGGAGAAGCGAATTACCAACGTTTTGAAGCCGGGGTATCCTGGCATCGGGAGATGGCTTCCGGGTTGCTCATTCACGCGGCGCTGAATCAGGCATGGGTGGTCTCAGCGGATGGAGATGAGGAGATCATCCCCGTGGGCAAGCTGTTGTTCCCCGGGGGCGAAAACTCGATCAGGGGTTACGGTAGGGGTGAGGCATCCTTGCGGGATGTTGAAGGCAAATTTGTCGGATCCCGGGCGAACCTTCTTTTGAATCTTGAGCTTGAACAGCTGCTCACCGACAGCCTATCGGCCGTCGTATTTGTTGATACGCTGGCGGCGTCCCGTCTGGCATCCGATGGGCTGGGAGATGAGACGCTGAGTTCGATCGGGTTGGGTGTTCGCTGGCGGACCTTTATGGGTCCGGTACGTCTGGAATATGGCCACAATCTGAATCGACGGCCCGGAGACCCGAATGGAGCACTGCATTTTGCAATTGGATTTCCATTCTGAGTTGAACGAAGGGTTTGCGGGCGGCGCGAAATTGTGCAAAGTCCTTCGATATGGCTGCAGCGACTGATTGCGAGAATACCTGCCTGACTGGAATATGGGTGGCACCTGACGGAACCGTGCATCAATGCCTTCGCGACCCGGATGGGCAAACCCATCAAAAACAGGCTCAACTGGAGGCCTTTATGTGGGTTTCCGCCGAGGATGTGAAATCACTGGATGGCGAGAGCCACGTTCACTCGCTCAAGGGATCCGGACCATTCAACCGGATGCTCACCACCTCCGATATGGAGCAATTCGGGCAATGGATGCAGCAAGGCAAGGGGCTGCGTCGCATGGAGGTGCTCAAGCCTTATGAAAGTCAGTATTTGCTCAGCCATGGCATGCGGCTTTTCGGGGATTTACGCTTCGACGAACTCAAGCGGTGTCAGTTGGACATTGAGACCGAGATTGGTCCAAACGGGAAATTTCCGAGCTCACAGCGCCAGCGGGTGTTGGCGATTGGCCTCAAGATGGGCGACAAGGAAGCACTTCTGTCGCTTGATGCCGAGGATGACGCCTCCGAAAAGGCCTTGCTCGAAGCGTTGAACCAGCACCTCGAGGAGTGGGATCCCGATGTGATCGAAGGTCACAACATCTTCAATTTTGACCTCGAATACCTTCGGGTGCGGGCTGGCAAACACAAGGTGCGTTGCGCATGGGGGCGGTTTGGGCAGGAAGCATCGTTTCGCAAAAGCCGCTTGAAGGTGGCCGAGCGTTGGGTGGATTTTCAGCGTTGCGATCTGCCGGGCCGGACGGTCTTTGACACCTACCTGATGGTCCAACTCTACGATCTGACTTCGCGTGACATGACGTCCTATGGACTCAAGGCGGTGGCGAAGCATTTCGGGGTAACCAAGGATCTCGGGCATGACAGGACCTATATCAAAGGCGACCAGATTCACGCCACGTTCAAGACCGACCGGGCGCGTTTCCTGGGATACCTGCGGGATGACTTGCTGGAGACAGAGGGAGTGGCCGCCATTCTGTTACCGACCTATTTTGAGCAGTGCCGGAGTTTTCCCACCTTGCTTCAGGAGGCAAGCCTGAGGGGAACATCCAGTAAGATCGACCTGTTGTTTTTCGAGAAATACTATCAGGCGGGATATGCCTTGCCGGATCCGGTGGAATCGATTGGCGGATTTGAAGGCGGATACACCCAGAGCTTCCGCAGTGGCGTGTTCCGGGATGTTTTCCACTACGACGTGGCCTCGCTCTACCCGAGTCTGCTGATCCGTGCCGGCCGCAATCCTGCGAATGATGACCTCGGGGTGTTCCTTCCGCTGCTGGAAGAGCTTAGAACCTACCGTCTCCGCTACAAGTCATTGGCCAAAAGCGAGAAGGATCCGGCCTTGCGCCGCGAGTATGGAGCGCGGCAGGCGACTTTCAAGATTCTGATCAATTCATTCTACGGTTACCTCGGATTCCAGGGTGCGCGGTTTGGCGATCCGGAGTTGGCCGCGCAGGTGACGTCGGATGGCCGGGCGCTGCTGCAGTCGATCATCGACCGGATGCATGTCCTCGAGGCGGAGCCACTTGAGGCGGATACCGATGGTATTTACGTGTGTGCGGGAAAGTGGGCGAAGGACCCGGAGGGTTTGCTGGCCAAGGTGCGCGAGATCCTGCCCGATGGGATCGAATTGGAGTTTGATGGCGCCTATGATGCGATGCTCTGCTACAAATCCAAAAACTATGCGTTGAATGAGGGGGGCAAGGTTATCATACGTGGATCCGCATTGCGCTCCCGTGGCATTGAACCTTTCCTGCGAGACCTCACCGAGAACCTGGTCCAGTATCTATTGGGTGGAGATGGGAAACCTCCTGCCGAACTCATGAACGAAATGCGTGAGTCCATCGGCGCCGGAACGCTTCCTGTGAAGTCCCTGGCCAAGATGGAGTCGCTGAACCAGAACCCGGCGGTGTATGCGAAATCCGCGGAAGAAGGGAAAACACCAAGGCGTGCCGCATTGGAGGTCGCCCTGCGGATGAATCCGGTTCCCAAGCAGGGGGATAGAGTGGTTTATTACATCGCCTATGGCGAAAAAGGACGCAAGGCAATGTGGCAGCGGGCCTATGCGCTCAGCGAACACGACCCGGTGTTGTGTCCCTACGATCCGGGAGTTTACCTCAAGAAGCTGGACGAATGGGAGGAGAAGTTTGCGGATCTGCTTGAGATCCAACCGGGTTCCTGACAGAGTGGGGTTCCCAACGCTTGACAACCGACCAAGGCTTTGGAGGCTGACAGATACTTCGGTAGAGAGACGCCAGGAGGAGTCTATTAGCGATCATCGATGGCTCTCTGGGCCAGATCAAGAGCCGTCAGCAGCTCTGACTCTCGAGTGGGTTTCGGCAGGTAATCGTTCATACCCGCAGCGAGGCATTTTTCGCGATCACCCTCCATGGTGTTTGCTGTCATGGCAATAATGTAGACATCCTCAATTTGAGGGTTCTTGCGGATGGCCCGGGTTGCTTCATATCCGTCCATGACCGGCATCTGGCAATCCATGAATACGATATCGTATGGCCCGTTCTCCAGTGCGGCGATGGCTTCCCTTCCGTTGGCTACAAGGTCAGCACGGAAGCCTGCCTTTTTCAATTGAAGCTCAATGACCCGCTGGTTCACCCGGTTGTCTTCGGCGACCAGAATACGGATCTCTCGCGATTTGCCTTCAGCGTTCTTTCGGGAACTGCGGCGATTCGGGGTCTTCTGCGCGGCGCTGGCGGGTAGCAGCGGCGCGACCAGCATCTCCCTCAATGCGTTTCTTCGGATCGGAAGGGTCAAAATCCCATACAAATTGTGCTTTTGGGCTGACCCAAGGTCGATCCGATGCTCAAGGGATGTCAGCAGAATCAGGGAAGGGATGACTTTGGATTTCGGCAATTTCTGGAGACTTTTCGATATCGATCGCAGGCATTCCATTCCAGCATGTTCGGATAGTCTCATCGCGATGATGACCCATCGAAACGGCTCGTCCGACATCGCCCGGTCATAGACGAGAGATGCGACATTTGCACAGTCCTGAGTGATTTGCAGATGGATGCCCCACGCCTTGGCATGATGCATCATCACCTCGGAGGTCAGGTTGCTGTCGCAAAGTGCAAGGGTATGGTTTCCTCGAAGCAGTTTGGCGGAGTCATCGGTCTCCCCGGAGCGATCTCCATCTTCGTGCGGTTGGAGTTTGATTGTGAACCAGAAGGTCGAACCTTCACCCTCGCGGCTTTCGACTCCGATGTGCCCATTCATCTGTTCAACAATTTCCCGCGATATCGCGAGTCCAAGCCCTGTTCCTCCGTATCGGCGGGTGGTTGAGTTGTCGGCCTGAGTAAAGGGGCGGAAAAGCTTCTGCTGGGTTTCTTCGGGTATTCCGATGCCGGTGTCCTTTATCTCAAAACGCAAGTTTTCTCCCGTGATTTCATTGATCGGCTTCACCGAAATCGTAACCGATCCTTTCTCCGTGAACTTGATGGCATTGGCCGTGAGGTTTACCAGCACCTGGCGGATTCTGCCTGGGTCTCCCAACCACTTGGAGGGAAGAGCAGCATCCACCAGGCATGCCATCTCGATTCCTTTTTCGCATGCCCGGATCGCCATGAGTTCGAGGGATTCCTCAACGGTTTCCGAGAGGTCGAATACAATCGACTCGAAACGCAGTTTTCCGGCTTCCATCTTCGACAGATCGAGAATGTCGTTGAGGATCGCCAACAGTGATTCAGCACTGTTACGGGTGGTCACCGCAAACTCTTTTTGCTGAGGGTCAAGCGGAGTTCCCAATAACAAGTTGCTCATGCCGATGATGCCGTTCATCGGGGTGCGGATTTCGTGGCTCATGTTCGCCAGAAACTGGCTTTTCACTTGAGAGGCTTCCTGCGCCACTTCAGCGGCGATTCTAAGTTCGTCCTGCAATCGTTCCGCCTCGGCCTGAGCCCTTTTGCGTTCTTCAATCTCCATCCGGAGGGATACGTTTGCCTCCGCCAACTCAGCGGTTCGGATCCTCACATTTGTCTCCATCAGTTCGTGAGACTGTCGGATGCGGATCCGGTCCATGTGGATGTGGCGCATCCACAGAACATATCCAATCAGGGCGGCCGCGAGCAGTATTGCTCCGATTCGAAAGGCCGGAGTCTCATGGAAACGGTGGGGAAGAGTAATGGAGATTCTGGCCCCGGACTCATCCCAAATCCCTTCACTGTTTCTTGCCTGGACATGAAAGGTGTAGCTGCCCGGTGAGAGGTTGGTGTAGAATGCCGATTTCCTTGGTCCCACTTCGACCCAATCGGAATCAAAGCCGTCCAGTTTGTAGCGATAGGTCACTTCGTGAGGAGCTCGGTAGTCGATGGTTGAATAGTCAAACTCGAGATTTCCCGGACCCGGCTCGATGGGCGGATTCGATTCGAAGTCGTGGTGCCTTCCATTGATTTTTACCTGCGTGATACTGGTGGACGGTGGATGGCTCTCATGTTTCACGTTGTCGGGATCAATCATGATCACTCCACTGCTGCTAGGGAACCATATCCTGCCGTCAGTGGAGCGCGCCCCGGAATACTCGATGGATATTTTGTCATTCGACTTCACGGCGTTACGGCCTTCGTAGACCTCACATGTCAGCCGCTTTGAAGCGCCGTCGGCGACAGCGTTCATGTCCTGTTGGTCAACCCGGAATATTCCCCGGTTGCTGTCCATCCAAAACCCGCCATTATTATCCGGAAGGATTGCATACACGTAGTCTGAGTGAAGCCCGTTCGCCCGAGTCAATGTAACGATTTCATCCTCCGATACACGCGATATCCCATTGTGTTGGGCTGCCCATAGGTTGCCTTCGTCGTCGAAGACCAAATAGTAGTAGCGGGTGGGTGGAAGTCCGAACTTCTCGGTCAGGTTATCCATGATCCCATCTCTTATTCTGAAAATGCCAACTTCACATACCATCCAAATGGTCCCATCCGGTGCGACTTTCATTTCGTTGATCCAAGGGATGGAAACCGCGTTTCCGTTTTTGAGGATGTATGGAACAAAAGCCCCGTCCTGGAGTCTCATCAAGTTATCCCCGAATGCGACCAGGATCCCGGAAGCATCTTCCACTATGACTTTTGGCCATATCTCACTGGACCATGACTGGATAACCCTCTCTTCTTTAAGCGAAAAAAGATCAACATTTCTTCGGCCCCCGAATAGGTATACATCGCCATTCGATGCAAAAAATATCCTTTTGATCCACCGTGACTGGAATCCCTGGCCTCCCTCCGTCCCGTGGTTTTTGACGGTGCCATTCCGGATGATGGAAAGCCCATTGTTGGTTCCCGCCCAAATCCCGCCGTTTGGATCGGCAGACACGCACAGGACGCCGTTTGATACCAGCCCCTGGTGAGTCGATATCGTCGGGAACTTTACATCCAATAGTTGCGTCAGCCCATCCGAAGTGCCAATCCAGATACTACCGTCCGGAGTCTCCGTAATGGTCAGGACGTAGTTGGACGCCAATCCCTCGTCTTGGGTGAATCTTTCCATGCGACCGTTGAAATAACGGACAATTCCTTCGCCAAATGTGCCCAACCATACTGAGCCCTCGCTGTCGACCATGGTTGTCTGTGGTTGTCCCTGGAGATCCGGACTCATCATAAGAGAATCATCCGGTCCGAAGGCCACGAAGCCACTTTGAGCAGGTGCGACCCATACGTTTCCAGAGGTGTCGACCGACACGCTGTGAATGATGTTGTCTGTATAGTCTCTGCCTGAGTACGGTTTCCACTTCCCCTTGTCGCAAACCCAGAGCCCGACCTCGGCCGTGCCTGCCCAGATCCTGCCTTTCGGGTCCTCGTGTAGCGAGAAAATGTCGGTGTTGCCCATCGGCGCCAGTTCCCAATCCAAATCTTCCAGACTGGCTTTTCTGAAGAATAGCCCAGACGTCGTGGCGACATATAGGATCCCATCCGATGCCTCGATCACATCCCTGTAACGGAGAGAGGTGGTCCCTTGCACAAAGGGATCCCGGATGCGTGAAAGCGCTTTTCCATCGAAAACACAAATGGCCCCGTCCATACCGACCCAAAGCCCTCCGGCTGATCTCTGAGCCAGAGACTCAATGACCCGACTGCGCAACTCATCGCTGGGTGTCTGCGAAGGAGGACGGAAATCGATCCCGTCGAATAGGAACAATCCCTGGGCCATTCCAATCCAAAGACTGCCATCCCGATCAACAGCGAGTGCATTGACTGTGTTTGCAGGTAGTCCGTTGTCCCGCTTCCATGTGCGAACGTTGCTTTGCTGAATGCTGCGTTCCGGGTCCAGACCCGACACATGCTGCGTTCCCATCATCAGGCACACGACCAACAGGCTCCAGAATAGAAAGCTGGAACAGGTTTGCGCTTTCCGGATGGGCTCCGGTTTAATCGGACATGTGTTCACAATCAGGGTTCACAAAAACGTCACGGGCGGACAATGCTTCGAGTCATTCGTCCTGATAATCGGTTGATCCTGATCAAGCTTTAGGCGGAGAGTCACCTAACATTAGAAACCCTGTTGCGCGACAGTTCACTTGTTATGTCAACACAAACGGCTTCAGCCGGGATCAGACTGGAACCAAGGATGCTTCCTTCCAGAGGCTGTCAATGAGGTGGACCGTCGGATAATCGACCATCCCGCGCTGATTGGTGCGCATCAAACCGGTGACACGATCGACCGCGTAGCGTCCAACCGCCTCGTGGTTTTGCAAAACTCCGGTCTGTGCCTCATCAAAGTGATCAATATCGAGAGGATAGATCACCACATCCCGTCCCGACTTCCGTCGGATCTCATCCATTTTGGGGATGAGTTCGATCCAGTTGGTTACCATCACTTCGACTTCGTATTGCTTAAGCCACGAAATGATCTCGGCACAATCCTGCTCAAGATCCTTTCCAGGGATCACCTTCAAGGGAATCCGGTCTGCCTCCGGGAAAATGGTTTGCCCGACGTAGTATCCGGCTGAAAACAAGTTCCGGGTGTGGGCCTCATCGTGCTCACCTGTCACCATTCCTACCCGCCGGTATCCTTTCTCCCCGGCCTTTTCGATGGCGAGTCGAGTGGCCTGCATCTGATTGTTTTCAACCACGTCGAACCGCAGGTTGAATGGAAGCATTTCGATCTTGATCACGCTGTAGTATTCCCACGACAGCGCAAGATCGGTCTTATGGGTGAATGCAGCAATGATCAGTCCGCTGATGTTGCGGGTAAGTAAGATTCGATCAAGGGACTTTGAACTGTAATTGCCGGGGCTGTAGTAAAACGGCTCAACTTTGTATCCGAGTTCATTTGCCCTTCGTTTGGCGCTCTGCAGGAATAGCAGGCGCGGCTGCGAGTTCCGGAGCTGGGCATCTCCCTCCAGATCCATGATGTAGCCGATTGTAGGTGGAGACTTGTTATCCTGATGGTGTTGCCGATATGCGATCAGCGACGAAAGCATCGGGTCAGGCTTGTATCCCAGGAGTTTGGCGGCTTCGTGGATTTTCTCACGCGTCGCCTTCGGAATGCTCGGATGATTCCTCAGTGCGAGAGAAACAGTTGTCTGATGTACTCCCGCACTGGCGGCGACATCTTTCATGGTGATGCGTCTGGAGAGCATGGGATAGTGCGATAGTCGAAAGTAAAGAGATATTAAGGAAAACCGGATGTGGAATGCTCTGAGACTCTGAAACAAATCACTCAAGGGGGGCAATTAAAAATCGATAGGGGATAAGTTCTGTGAGGGGTCATCTAGACGAATCCATTCCTGTTGAGCTACCCAACTGAGGAATGTTTTCAATTTGTCCGTTTTGCAATCGCGCTCAAATCAGATATCGGTATATGAAGACCCTTCGCCGTCCTGAGGTGTGCTGTCTTGAAGGAGGTATTTTGACATCCCATCAGCCTTTATACTGGGCTTTCTCGACCCGTTTGCGGGCTTCGTCGCCATCGATGATCACGGATTCTCCGCTGAGCATTGATACGGACCGGTATACTGGTCCGGACTTTGCACGTCCCCCCCGCGGTTTCGGAGCGGATTTGCTGGTAGGCGAAGTTGCCTTGGCGGGGGTGGATCCACCGTATTTCTGCTCGAGTGCCTCGCGGGCGGCTTTGCGCTCTTGAATCTTCCTGACGAAATCTGGATCAACTGCCATGATTCATCCAATATGTCCGGAATCAATCAAGGCTCAAGCCTCCGTATCGAGTTTGTTTGACTTCGTTCCCGCCAGGACGGGATAGGTTGCGCAGGTGCGGACTCAACAACGATGGGCTTGCGCTACTCTTCGAACGCATCCACCTCGTCGATCCACGTTTGAATCGAAGCTTCGGATGGCATTCTCAGGTCTGACCGCGGAGAAAGTGACATGGTTCCAACCTTTAATCCGTCCGGCATGCTGTTCCTCTTGAACTGCTGGCTGGCGAAGCGGCTGTAGAAGACCTTGAGCCACTTGCGGATGATGGAGAAATCATAGTCCGGAAACGCGTGTTTGGCAAGGCACAGGACATAACGGGGTGGCATCTGTTTGCGAATTGCCCAATAAAGGAAGAAGTCGTGGAGAATGTAGGGTCCGATGGAGTCTTCGGTCTGCTGAACGATCTCTCCTCCAGCACCAAGTGGCAAAAGCTCCGGGCTGATGGGCGTGTGGATGATCGACTCGATAGATGGGCGGACCATATGGAAGATCGGCTGGCGCCCCATCCATTCCACGAGCACCCGGATCAGCGTTTTCGGGATGCCGGCATTGATGTGGTAATGCGATTCGGAGTCGCCACAGTAGGTCATCCATCCCAAAGCCAGCTCCGACAGGTCACCGGTTCCAAGAACAAGCCCTTTGACTTGGTTGGCACGGTTGAAGAGAAGGGCAGTCCGGGCACGGGCCTGCACATTTTCAAAGGTTACATCATGAGTGGTGTGCCCGAGTGTGCGAAGCTCGGCTTCGGCCATGGCCACGATGGAATGAGTCTCAGAGGTGACTCCCAGTCCACACATGAGTGCTTCGGCGTTCGACCGCGTGTGATCAGAGGTTCCCATTCCCGGAAGCGTCATGGCGATGATCCGGTCGGTTGGTAGTCCCACCTGGCTGAAGGTCATATGTGCGATGAGCAGCGCAAGCGTGGAGTCCAGTCCTCCGGATACCCCGATCACGACCGGTGGGTATCCCAGATGACTGAGGCGACGCCCGAGCGCGGCTGTCTGGATGCCCGCGATTTCCTCGCACACCGTGTTTCTGCGGGCTTCATCGTCCGGAATGAATGGAGTGGGGGAGCATGACTTGAGCAGGTTCGTCCGAACCTTCCTGTCTAAATCGAAATCGACCCTCCGGCAGGGCTGAACCGTCTGTTTGCGAAAGGTCGAATTCCGGTTACGTTCCCCTTCGATCTCCGTGATGCAGATGTCTGCCGCGATCGATGATTGCGACTGGAGGCGCTTGTTTTCGACGAGGATACGGTTGTTGTCGGCTATCAGACAGTGCCCTGAAAAGACTGTGTCGGAGACAGATTCTCCGGTCGATGCGCTTGCGTAGGCATACGCGCAAATGAGCCTGCCGGATTGGGTTTTGACGAGTTCGCGGCGGTAATCGGCTTTGCCGACCAACTCATTGGATGCCGATAGGTTGCAGATGAGGTGGGCGCCTGCCAAGGCCAAGCGATTGGAGGGCGGCGTGACAGCCCACAGGTCTTCGCAAATCTCCACGCCGAAAGCCAATCCCGAGTTGGAGTCCCTGAAGATCAAATCCGTGCCAAATGGAACCACTCCGAACCCATATCCAAGGTCGACTTCAGTCTCGGTGCAATCCAGGGAGCTGGCGAACCAGCGCATTTCATAAAATTCGCTGTAGTTGGGAAGCCAGGTCTTGGGAATGATCCCGAGCAGCTTTGCTCCTTCGATTGGGTTCCCTTTGATCACGCATGCACAATTGCATACCTTCGATCCCACTCGAACCGGCATCCCCACGATCAGGATTGCGGATCGACGGAATTCCATCATCAGGGTGTTGAGTCCCGCCAGGCATTGTTCGATGAGGTGTTCCTGTAGAAAGAGATCCTGACAGGTGTAACCGCAGAGGCTCATTTCCGGAGTCAGGTAGATGTCTGCATCGGGTTGGGTGCTGGCCGCATCCAGAATCGCCTGAATGTTGGCCTGGGTGTTGGCTGGAGTTACCTGTGGCGAAAGTGCCGCGACGCGGCTGAATGCGGTATTCTTACTGGCAGGATGGATCATTGAAAATGAAGGTTTTTGGCCGATAGACCTTTCGAACACCCAATAACAATGGTGTTTTCTTACTAGGATGTCGATAGCGGAGATACTATATGTGTTCTGGGTAGGGAAACAGAATTCAAGGAATCTGAGAGCCTATTTCGACAGCACACCCATTATAAACTCACGGTTTGCGTGCGAATACGGGTATGTAACAGGAATGTATTGGACCTGATAGAACCCAATTTATGAAAGCGTTTTGCTTTTGACAGGGCGGCTCAGTGCGGGTTTATTTGTGGCACTCAAGCCACTCGTTGCCATGGATATTCACCTCTACTTTACCCTGTTACCGGAGGCCTTGGTTGCCTCTCATCTTGCGCCGGAGGAATTCGGCAAGTATCAAGCCGTTGGCGTTCATCGCCGTTCCAGTTCCCAGTCATTGTTTTTCGAGATCGACCCGGATTTTGATTCCGGGTATCTACCGGTACGTGAGTTATCGAAACGATGCCGGCCCCATGAGGATGGCTCACCGAGAAAGTCGACCTATCTCGGCATCTATCGCGTATTGGAGCATCTTCCGGTGCAGGCTTTCGGGGATCTGTACGTGACGACCGACGATGGACGGGTGCTGCGTTTGGAAAAAAGCGCCTACGAGGAGGAGGGGGATTCCAATCTATACCTTTATCAGGAGTTTGTGCCGGTTCAACCGAGGGTGGCGAGTTCACTCCCGCCGAGTAAGTTCTGCCGATACATCACTGATCGCAATCAGCCGGTATCGGTGGACCGGATCGTGTTCTGCGACCTGGGGCTGGATGATCTTGCCGTGGATCCCGTGAATGGACACGGAGACGACTTGCCCTATGGTGATTTGGCCCATCTGCGGGACTGTCTTTCTTCAGTTTGGAGGAAGGGCACCAAGGATGTGAAAGTGGTCAATCGCTTCCTGCGCCGGCAAATCCATTTCCGGATGATCCGCAGAGGGTTCTTCGTTGGTGGTGGCGATGAGATGCTGTTTTACCCGATGCCGTCGAAGGAAGACATGGAATCGGTGCACTATGAATGGTGGCGTTCGGCGCAGACATCCCTTTGATTGCATCCGATCCTTTAAAACCTCTTTTTTGAGAAATCCTACAATTCCCCAAAGCTTATGATGAATCTGGAACCTCTTTTCTGGCTGACTCCGACGAGTGCGATACTGGCCTTGATTTTTGCATTCTTCTTCTTCCGATGGATGATGGCCAAGGACGAAGGCACCGAGACCATGCAGCGGATCGCCGCACATGTCCGTGCGGGGGCGAGGGCATACCTCAGTCAGCAGTATCGTGTGGTGGCTGTGGTCTTCGTGATACTGGCTCTGGTTTTCTGCTACATGGCCTATGGGCTGCGTGTGCAGAATCCATGGGTTCCTTTTGCTTTTGTAACCGGAGGGTTTTTCTCGGCTCTGGCCGGGTATTTCGGGATGCGGACGGCGACGTATGCATCCAACCGGGCGGCTGCAGCTGCGCAGGAATCGTTGAATGCCGCTTTGGTGGTGGCATTCAGGAGTGGTGCCGTCATGGGTCTGGTGGTAGTGGGTCTGGCATTGCTGGATATTTCAATCTGGTTTCTGGTGCTGAACCATTTCATCGGTGACGATGGGATCCCGGGTCAGAAGCTCGTGATCATCACCACCACTATGCTGACATTTGGGATGGGTGCATCGCTGCAGGCGCTTTTCGCCCGCGTGGGTGGCGGCATCTTCACGAAAGCGGCCGATGTGGGCGCGGACCTGGTCGGGAAGGTGGAAGCCGGTATTCCTGAAGATGATCCGAGAAACCCGGCGACGATTGCGGACAACGTGGGAGACAATGTGGGCGATGTCGCGGGGATGGGGGCTGACCTCTACGAATCCTATTGCGGATCAATCCTAGCCACGGCTTCGTTGGGTGCTGCCGCGTATGCCGCTCAGCCTGATATGCAGCTCAAGGCGGTGCTTGCTCCCATGATCATCGGAGCACTGGGTACCTTGCTCTCCATCGGAGGCATATTTCTGGTTAGGGTGCGTCAGGAAGGTAGCCAGAAACAACTGGGTGCCGCATTGTCCCGGGCGGTAAATTTGAGTTCACTGATGAT
>Ga0123335_1005692_pt1 | contig 15024 bp, 14 predicted proteins | sample BiotimSIPDNA_2_FD_89707 | JGI IMG/M metagenome (GOLD analysis project Ga0123335, IMG submission 89707) | Anaerobic biogas reactor microbial communites from Washington, USA - Biogas_R2 time_0 SIP DNA | ecosystem: Engineered > Bioreactor > Anaerobic > Unclassified | place: Washington, USA... | reverse complement strand
TTGTTGTTCTTATTCTGCGCTTGCTGCTCAAGCGTGCACCTAAATGGATATCCTATGCACTATGGTCGGTGGTCCTGTTTCGCCTCGTATCACCTTTTTCATTCATATCGTCATTTTCTTTGTTGAGTCGCTTCATTAGGTCCTCAGCCATTACAGGTCAAATTGAGTATATCCCAACCGATATTATTGCTGCTGATGTTCCGAAAGTGGATGTTGGCATCCCGGCCTTTAACAGCTTAATCAATGATGCTCTACCATGGTCCACAAATTCACTTCAAGGTGTCATAGTCATTGGAAACGCGATTTGGCTTGCCGGATTTGCATTAATGCTTGTATACAGTGTTGTTTCCTATATAAGACTAAAACGCCGTATTAGCTCAGCCACCCGCATCAGTGGAAATGTCTATGAATCAGACAAGGTTGAATCGCCATTCGTGTGTGGCTTTTTCAAACCAGGAATCTATCTTCCGGTCAGCCTAAGCGCAACGAATCAGGCCTTTGTGCTTCAACACGAGCTGACACATCTGAAGCGCTTTGATCATGTGATCAAACCATTCGCGTTTCTTGTATTGGCGATACACTGGTTTAATCCAATGATTTGGTTAGCATATCGGCTTATGAGTCGAGATATGGAAATGAGCTGCGACGAGCGTGTTGTGCAAGAGCTAAACCATGATGATAAAGCAGACTATGGCGGAGCGTTGGTTCAACTCGCTATGAAAAGGCCGATTTTTTCAGGAAGCCCGTTAGCCTTTGGTGAAAGCGCGACTATGGGCCGTGTACGGAACATATTGAATTATCGAAAACCAGCATTCTGGGTTACTATTGTAGTGGTTTTGACACTCATTATTGTTGGTACCGGTCTGCTGGCTAATCCGCGTACAGCAGGCTCGAGTTACATGACGTATATATGGCAAAAGGATTTTTTCGGATCATCTGTCTATTCTACAATCGAATATCAAATGACTGATGCAGATCGAGCGACCGTCTCACCGGTCATGTCAACCGCAGAAAAGGTGTTCACTTATACCGGTACAAAAGCTGAAGCAGATAAAACAGTTGGTGCATTAGCACGATATTACCATTATTCGGACGAGACTCCATTCAGCACGGTTGAATGTAATTTACAGCTGATTACGGCTAAAGTTGATCGATCCAGCGGTTATATGTGGGTTGTTTATTCCGATGAGCAATATGATTCAGATGGCGCGACTGTCAGTGGTTCATGGGATATCCTGAGCTACTGGATAATTGAAAAGACTGATGGTGCATGGAATGTTGTCGGTGTTAAAGAACATCCATAGAAGATGTTCTTGGCAATTCCTGAGTGTTGAATGTACATGCGCACACCTAAAAATGTCCTTATCAAGGAGGACACATCAAACGCGTCGCGCAGATACAAAAAGTGTGCTACGATCCTCTTGGCTCAAAGTCATAGGGTTTCGAATATCTAAAAATATTACAAATTCTTTTTTTTGAATTTGCATTTTGTCAATTGTTTGCCAACGGCGTTTATTTATGCATTGGCTTCTGCTTTGACATCATCGCTGACGTTTGTACGCATGCAGCACGACCGCTAGTAAACGGTGACCATGGATGGTCAGCTTTGCACGAATCTTGTTGGTCCTTGCTCCCTCATAAATCCTTCAGATCGTTCTCGCCGGAGTCGCATACGATTGCATGTCCGTCAATGGCCACCTGTCCGGAACAAACAGCGACAAGCTTTTCCTCCATTTATGTGACACGGCCTTGGCGGCGGACCAGACTGTCAAACAAGGAGGACCCCGGCTCGTACCTGAGCTTCGGAACCTGAGCTTCAGTAATGGATACTTAATGGAATGCTGCATGACGCGTGGTATAATCTTTTTTAATATATATGCTGATCGGGTGCAGGTGACAAAATGAAAAAAAGCAGATTGACGACATGGGAAGCGGCATGCATCATTACAGGCTACGGCATCGGAGGCGGTGTCCTGAGTCTGCCGTACCTGGCGGAGAAGACCGGTCTCCTTTGGTCTTTTGCAATCCTTATCGCGGCGCTGCTGGCCAGCTACCTGCTCCATCTGATGATCGCGGATCTGGCGCTCAAAGTTTCAGAAGGAGGGCAGATCATTGCCTGCCTGTCCCAGTTCCTGTTTCGCGGCAAGCTCAAAAAGGTCCTGACGACGCTGTTTTTCGTCCTGATGACGTTGATCCTCTTTACCAATCTGGCTGCCTACATCACCGGGTCGAAAGAGATCATCGTGGGCTTGCTGCCGATTCCCGGTGCCGTTGCGACGCTGCTTTTTTATGTCGCCGCAGCATCTGTCGTGCTCTTTGGGCTGAAGGCTGTCGGCGTCAGTGAGAAGATCTCTGTCGCAATCATCTTTGGCTTGATCTTTACCCTGGCCGTCGCCTCTTTCTTTGCGCCGCCCCAGGCTCTTCCGCTTGCCGGAGGCACCGTCAACGGGGCGCTGGCCTTTTTTGGCATGGCGATGTTCGCCATGTCTGCGTTTTTCTCCGTCCCTCAAGCCGTAGAAGGCTTGGAAAAGGATAGAAGACAAATCAGAAAGGCCGTCTTTCTCGGCCTGTTCAATAATTTTGCTGTTATCGTCGTGATTACCTTCTGCGCCCTGCTTGCTTCCGAAAAGGTTACGGAGGTCGCCATGGTCGGTTGGAGCGCCGGTATCGGAACCTGGGCCCAGATCGTGGGCGGCTTGTTTACCATCCTCGCCATGCTGACCACGTATTGGTCTTTGTCGATGGCCCTGGGCTCCATCGTAGAGGAACAGATGAAATGGGACACCAGGCTGTGCTGGCTTATCGCCACGCTGCCGTCGTTGGTCCTGGCGCTGTTCAACCTTGCCGGATTTATGGCGTTCATGCGCCTGGCCGGGGGCCTGATATCGATCATCATCGCTGTTATGGTCGTGCCGGCCTATCTCAATGCCCGGCGGGAGGTGGAAGGGTCCATCCTGACACGCTGGGGCGGCAGAATAACATCTGCCGTGATCATCATCGCATATATCCTCATGGGCATTGGAAGCGTGGTTCCCGTATGAGAAAAACCCTCTTCTATGACGGCAGCTTCCACTCAGGCGTCCGCGAAGCCGACACGTTTCGCTTTCTTGAGGTCACGGACGGGATCATCACCGGTACATATCAGGAAAAGCCTGCGGGTGTCCGATATGCGAAGGAAATATCTCTGGGCGGAAAGCACGTCTATCCGTGCCTGATCGACGGGCATGTTCACATGCTCTTTTCGCTCGCTGTCATGGCTGTAGGCTTCACGGTTTGCGACATCACGCCGGCTGGCGTTGTGCCGCATAATCTCGCCGGTGTGGAAAAAAAGATCAGGGCGTATGCGGCCAAGAAGCCCAGGAACGCGGTCATAGCCGCAAACAACTATATCCTGACCGCCATGGACGAACGACGTCTTCCCACCCGGGAGGAACTGGACGACTGGGCCGGAGGCCGGCCCGTGGTGATCTACAGCATTGATGGGCACTGCAGCGCCCTTTCAACCCCAATGCTCAAAAAACTCGAGCTTGACCCAAAGGGACATAACGGCACTTTGTCTGGCGAGGCCCATGAACGGGTGCAGGGCCGGCTGACGGATATCATCAGCGCATCGATCACGCTGCCTTTGCTGGCCAAAGGCAGCGCGAATTTTCAAAATGCCTGTGCTGCATACGGCATCAGCGTCGTCGGGGCGCTGGAAGGCAACGGTGACTCGCCCAAAGATCGCGCGACGGCGCTCATCGTGAAATTGGCCCGACACTTCGATGTGGGTGTCCGTTTGTATTTTCAGTATATCGATTTGAAAAAAGCTGAAAAATACGCGAAAGTTCAGAAGCATCTGCGCATAGGCGGCTGCGGCGACTGGGAAATGGACGGAGCCACCGGATCCCATTCCTCTGCCTTCCATGTTCCGTTCAAGGACACGGGCACGACTGCGCCCTGCTACTATGAGCAGGACTTCGTGGATCGCATAGTCAAAGAGGCCGACGAGAAAGGTTACCAGATCGCCAGCCATGCCATCGGCGAAGCCGCCATCGAGCGCATCATTGCCGCTTTGAACCAAACAACATCCGGGCGGATGCACCGGATCGAGCACGGTGAGTTCCACAGCGACGCGTCTCTGGAAGAGCTCAAGAAGCGCCGTTACGCCGTCGTGATGCAGCCGGGCTATGCCTGGATCGACAAACGCTATCTCAACACGTACACGCAGTATCTGCCTCAGGAGATCGTCGATCGCATGCACTTTAAAACGCTTTACGATGCGGGCATCTGTCTTTGCGGTTCCAGCGACAGCCCCGTGCAGGATCTGGATCCATGGCTGCAGATGCTAGGTATGGTGGACTTCTATCATCCGGAGGAGTCCGTCACCCCTTACGAAGCTTTCCGCTGTTATACGATCAACCCTGCCAGGGCCATTCTGGAAGACGATGAGCGCGGTACGCTTGAAACCGGCAAAGCGGCCGATTTCTTCACGGCTGATAAAGACCTTTTTGCGATCCAGCCGAAAGATATCGTATCCTTCCGGCCGGATCGCACCTATTACGGCGGGCGGCCCTACCGCAAGAAAAAGGGGACGGTCGCCGAACTTTTGGGGTCGATGCTGAAAAAAGCCAAGCTTGTTTGACGAAGCGGACACTGCGCGGGCCTGTTGCAGCCTACAAGCGCGTTACGATCAGGTTTCCCGATTCGTAACGGCGCAAACCGCGATAAAAGAAAAATCCGGCCAGCGAACAATAGGCGGCTGATGCGGCCAGAAGCCCAGCAAAAAGCAGCAGGTCGAATTGCCTGGCCAGCTGCAAAGGCAGGTGGACCATGAAGGTGGCCGGGATCAAGGTGGCCATCAGGACCTGCACCCAGCCTGCATAGATCCCTTTGGGATAAATGCAGAAGTTGACGATGAACTCAACCGACATGCCGGCAAGCGTCGAGGCATCGCCGACATAGAAGGTCAGGGTGTGCGCGGTCACCGCAACGGCGGTCATCAGCAACGCGCCGATGACCAGGCCGCAGAAAAACATCAGCCAGGCTCGGCCGTCTGCACCCTGGGTCAGGGCGATCAGGAGAAAGCCATAGAGCAGGTCACCCCAGGCGCTCAACGAAGTCCGCGCACACAGCACGCTGGTTAACACGCTTTTGGGCTGGAGCAGAAAGGTGTCCAACTCGCCGCTGATGATCAGTCGGGAGATGTGATTCATATTGGCAAACAAGATGTTTGCCGTGCCGAACGCCGATGAGGTCACCGCCCAAATGAACATGACGTCGGTAAAATCGTAACCGCCGATGCGTGCGCCAATCTGGCTGAAAGCGACCCACCAGAAAAAAACGAACGAACCATTCGATAGGACCATGCCGAATACCTGGAGCATGAAGGCGGATCGGTATTCCATGGCTGAAGCCAGGTTGACACGAAAATACAAGCCGATCAAGGTGAAGATGCTGTGAAGCTTATGCCCATTGCTCATAGAATCCCCCTTTTTTACCCATCTGATCTTAACCGCCATTGGCTTGCAAACCGCGCATGCCCTGGCGATACAAAAGCAGGGAAAGCCCGATGGCAATTGCCGCCCAGAACACCTGCAGCGGCAGGATCTGCCAGAACAGCGGCCAGGAGAAAGCGACCAGGAGCCGTGCCGGCGCCCAGGCCACATAAGGGAAGGGCAGCCAGCGGGCGATCCGTTGCAGCCAGCCGGGCAGAAATTCCAGCGGAATGAACATGCCCAGCATGAAGACCAGCTTCTGGTAGACCAGGTAGAACGCGCCGTTCTCTTCGAGTCGGAAAGCCGTCAGCCCCAGGCACATCAGCAGAAAAAAGTTGATGACCAGCCCGAGACAGGCGGAAAGGATGCCAAGTGGCAGCGTCGTCAGGGCATAGTCAGGCAAGGGGCCGACCATCACCATGCCGAGCACAACCGCCAGGATACCGAAACATACCAGGTTGAAAACCATCCGGCCCACGGCGCCGGCAAACTGGTAAGCGACATAATGGCAAGGGCGGATCAGCTGGTAGGCCAGCGCGCCTGTCTTGATATCTTCGTTCATCTGGGTGAAAACCGGCGTCCGGCAGCCGAAAACCAGCAGTTCGGTGATGCAAAGATACCAGACCACTTGCCGAAGCGAATAGCCCTGGACCTCGCCGCCATGGTAGATGGCCCGCCACAAACTGAAGAAGACGAAAATGAACAGCGCATAGAACAGCAAGCCGCCAAGCACGTTGCTGCGATAGACAATCGCCTGGTGCAGGTTGATCTTTGCAATCGCGAGATATTTGCCCAGTTTGAGCACCGGACCCCTGTCCGCTCCCCATCGCTTATGATCAGGGACAGCGACCTGTCCTTGTGGGTTCGCTGGCACGATCACGCACCTCCTTCGTCCTGGCTGGAAAAAATAGTGGTGATGATCTCTTCCATCGGCGGGTCCTCAACCGTGATGTCGGCAACAGCACCGCTCCCGACCAGCCAGCTCATGACTTCGCCGATCGGCCGAATCCGCGTGTCAACCAGCAGCCGGGAACCCAAGCCGCCGGTTTTTTGCACTTCGATACCCGGAAGCGGCTTCAGGTCATGCTTTTCTGTGAAACGGACGGCAATGATTTTTCGGTTCAGATAATCGTATTTCAGTTTCTTGACAGGCTGGTCGAGCACAATCCTGCCGTGATCGATGACGATGGCCCTGCGGCAGACATGCTCGACATCGCCCGCGTCATGACTGGTCAGGAAAATGGTCGTCCCTTTCTCCTGGTTCAGATCACGGATCAACTCGCGGATAGCCTGCTTGACGACCACGTCCAGGCCTATCGTCGGCTCATCCAGAAAAAGGATCTCGGGTTCGTGAAGCAAGGAAGCGGCGACCTCGCAGCGGATCCGCTGACCGAGCGACATCTTGCGCACCGGCACATCCAGCAAAGCGCCCAGTTCGAAGCGTTCTGTCAGCATCGCGATGCGCTTTTTCAGCACGCCCGGCGCAACATCGTAGATGCGGCCTAACAGCGTAAAGCTGTCTGTTGGCGGCAAATGAAACCACAGCTGCGATTTTTGCCCGAAAACCGTGCCGATGTGGTACGAGAGATTGGACCGCTCCCGCACCGGATCCAGGCCCAGCACGCGGATGCTGCCGCTGTTCGGGCGCAAGATGCCCGTCATCATCTTGATGGTCGTCGATTTGCCGGCCCCGTTGGGTCCGATGAAGGCGACAATTTCACCCGGCGGCACAACCAAATCAATCGATTGAACCGCAAGGACCTCACGGTAGACCGGCCGAAACATGGCGCGGGCGCTGGCCGCAAGGCCTTCGCCCCTGACCCGCGTTCGGTACGTTTTGCTCAGATCATACGCTTCGATCATGTTCATCTGCGTCGACCATCCTTCTGTTCATAGGCTGTCGTTTGCAAGAACCGGTATCTGGATGCTTATGGCTGGATGTTCATTGGGAGATTGGCCGGCAAAGAACGACCAGCAGGTAAACCGGGTTAACCATTTCCAACTCGATTTTCCCCAGTATATTCGCCAAGGCCAGACGTGTCAATGTGCACAAAAGGGGGAGGCGGACGTTAGGCATTCGCCCGGACAATCCAGCAAAAACGAACCCGGCCCCGAAGGCGTCATCTTGCGGCACAAGCCAACGACCAAAGGTGTGAATCTCTTTTTGCGGGCTTGACCTTGCTGCGGCGGGAAGGTTTATACTGTTTTTGCATGCAGTACGGATCCGGATCAGGAGGTTGCTATGAAAATCGGTACGTTCGCGAAAATGAACCATGTGACGGCGAAGATGCTGCGCTACTACGACCGTATCGGCTTGCTGCAGCCGTCCAGCGTGGATGAGCAGACCGGTTACCGCAGCTACGATGCCTCGCAATCTGCCGTTTTAAACTGGATTCTTATTTTGAAAAACCTGAATTTTTCGCTGCTGCAGATCCGCAGGATGCTGGACGGCCCTGTCGACAGCGCTGAGATGATCCGTCAGCTCGTGCAAAAGCGAATCGAATTCATCGCCATCCAGAACGACCATATCCAGAAGAAAATCCAGATCGACCAGTTGATCCACACGCTCGAAAAGGAGGGCTTCCACATGAAAAAGGAAATCGATTTGCTTGAGATCGACGCTGAATCAGTCCACGAAATCAAAAAGAGCATGCCTAACATGGACATGTTTCTCGAGCAGATCCGGGATTTGGCATCATCGTTTCGCGATGAGGATGACATTGCGGTCATGCGTTTCGATATCGCGCACTTCAAGCAGGTCAACGACGCCTACGGCTTCGACGTTGGCGACCGCGTCATCGTCGCCTGCTACCAGCTGATCTCCCGCCACGTCGAAACGATGTTGGCATTTCCGGTTGTCGGCCGGGCCGGAGGCGACGAGTTCATCATTTTTGCCAGGGCAGACGCCGACCAGGCACGGTCTGCCGCCCGGGCGATTGTGGCCGCGTTATCGGCAAATGACTTCACCTCGTCCGGCTGCCCGCTCGCGGTCGGCGGCTATATCGGCGGGTTGTGCAGCCGGGAAAAAAGCCTGTCCGCGATCCGCAAGATGATCGAAACGTCGATCGGCTTTTTGCAAAAAGCCCGCGAAGCCGGGGTCAACTCGGTGTACATCCAATAGCTAAGGGACTGTTAAAAAATCAGCAGCTCTTTTCTCCGAGAGATTGACGAGTCTGGTCAATCTTTCGGAGAACCTATAGAGCATCTTATTGATGAACAGTCCCTAAGACCGCTTCGCAACACACAGGAGGGAACAGACATGCAGGACGGCTTTTCCGAAGTGAAACTTTTTCAGGTGCATCCGGACAAGACGAGGGAGTTCGAAGCGCTCATCCGCCAGGTTGCGGCAGAGCAATTGCTCCAGGCAGGTTGCCGCGACATCCGCTGCATCAAGCGCTTTTTTACGATCGACGGCGTTGAGGCGGGGCAGCCGCCCAGGGAACTGGCCCGGATCGTCAAATGTGTCAAGTACTACACGTACTGGGAATTTGACAGCAAAGAGAACTACGGGAAAGCGATCGCCTGGTTTTTCGAGCGCTACGGCAAACAGATCATGAAACTTCTCATCATGCCGTTCGACATCAGCTGCGGTGAACGCATCGCCTGATATCTCCGAGGCTCAAACCGGCGGCAGGTTCTGGTAGCGGCGGATGTTTTCCTCGCTGAGAAACTCGTAGGCTTCGTTGATCTCCTGGAACTGGCGGGTGGCCTGCGGATCCTTGTTCAGGTCCGGGTGGTAACGCTTGGCTTGCCGCCGGTACGCCAGCTTGATCTTGTTCGGGTCGGCGTTCACGGGGACACCCAGGACGGCGCAGCTCTTCTCGTACCTGGATTTGAATTCGGTATAGGGATTGGCATCGCCCGGCCTGGCCTGCTGGTACTGCCAGCCTTGCTGGTTCCATTGCCGGAAGCGCTCCTCCCAGGCCCGCTGCTGCTGTTCGCGGCGTTCCTGCTCCCGGCGGGCGGCGGCTTCCTCAGCCTGCCGATGCGCCTGGCGGAAGGTGTCGTAAGAACGGTACGGTTTTTCGCCCGGTGACTGAAGATGGGCGGCCAGGTTGAGCAGGTAGGCTGTGCAGATGGCCCTGTAGGATGACAGGACGCTGCTAAATGCCGCTCCCAGGATGGGGAAGAAGAGCAGGACCAGTACGGCGGCCAGCACGGCGGGATGGCTGAAGAGCCAGGCACCGACCGGACCGACCAGCAGGAAAACCGCCAGGCAGCCGCCCATGCTGATCAGGAGCGCACACCCCCTGAGAAAGCTTTTCGCCAGCAGGATCCCGGTTTCGAGCAGAGAGACGAGACCGCCCAGCAGGTAGTCCTGGGCCTTGGCCAGACCATAGATCGCCTTGCCCAGCATTTTCCGGATTGTGTTTGCCATCGCCTTACCTCCGCTCGTCTCGTTGCCCCTCATTGTACACGTTTTAGCCAGACATGGCGATGCGCCGGCCATGATGTGTATAATGTAAGGGCCGCAGCGGTTGCCGCTGCGGCCGGATTCCAAGCCATCTGCGTGAGGTATCGGGAGGTTGTGTATGGCCATCGGCTGGTTGATGCTGTTCCTTGTTGACCTCTCCTTGAACCTTTTTGTTGCGTCGCACCGGGCCTTGACCAAGTGTCTGCTGCTGCCGCTGCTGGCCGCTTACTACGTGGCCGCGGCCGGTCAGCCGGCCCCGCTGGTCCTGCTGGCACTTGCCGCTTCCTGGCTTGGCGACTGCCTGCTGGAAATGAAAGGCAAACCGTTTTCGTTTGCCGCAGGCCTGCTGGCTTTTCTCGCGGCGCATATCCTTTACACGGCCGTTTTCCTGCTTGAGGTACATCTGCCGGATCGTCCGGGCCTTCTGATCCCACTATTGCTCCTGCCCTACATCGTCTATATCCTGCTTTTCTATCGCTCCATGCGCGCGCACATGGGCAGGAATAAACAGCTTATATTGCTCTACGGGATCGCGATCAGCGTGATGAGCCTGGCGGCCTTGCTGCGCGCCTGGCCGCCGGCTCCGCCCATCCATGGCTTAACCTTGTTGGGTTCGATCTGCTTCATCGTCTCGGATTCGATCCTGGCCGTCAATCTCTTTCGCGGCCGTACCCGGTACGACTCGTTCTGGATCATGGCAACATATGCCTGCGCCCAGCTGCTGATCGTTTTAAGCCTGATCGCTTAATCCCCGGCCGGGTCTTCCAGGATGCCGACAAACAGCGGAAGGCCGGTTTTGGTGTCCAGGATGCCATACAGGAACGGGTGGTCGAAGACCAGCTCGACATCGCTTGAGACGGCGCTCTCATCGATGGCAACTGAGGTGGCTGCGGCCGCTTCGGTCCCTTTCTCATCGACCCGGATCACGGTCTTGTGCCGGACTTCGCTGATATAGAGGCCTTTGCTGCGCGCCTCGTTGAGACGGGAAAAATCGGCGCTGCCTCCGTCGAAAGCGACCGCCATACCGAGGGTTTGCAGCTCGTTGTTCAGGACATCCTCGTAACTTGCCTCGAACTTGGGCAGGGCCAGGCTGACTGTGAAATTGGCCTTTTGGGCCATCCAGAGGCCGATCTGGCCAAACAGCCCGGCCGGATCCTGCTGGGACAGCCAGCCGCGCGGGCCCTGACCGTTATCCGGCAGCAGGGCGAAAAACGCGTACTGGGTGTTGGCGTAGGGGAGGGCGACGCCGATCGCGTCCTGACCCGTGAAATAGGCCATCGGGGCGGTCCGGTGCATGAAATCGACCTCGATGCCGCCATCCGGCGTTTGGAACGTTTGTGCCCGGGTTTCATGCTTGAGGAACGGCTCTTGCCAGTCAGACTTGAAGTAGACCGTGTTGATCAGGTACATGACGGTCGTCGGGCTGATCCGACTGACAATTTTTTCGATCAGGCCCATCGTCTCCTGTTCGACCCAGCCGTTGATCGCCTCGGTCGCGCTGTCGCTGGAAAAATCGAGGCTGCGGGCGCCGGCGCCGTAATAGTCGGCATTGGCCTGCAGGAAAGGCTGGAACGGTTTGAAACCCTGCCGGAACCAGATCGAGTTGGCGATGGCGACCTGGGTTTTCGGTTCGGATTTTTCCAGCAGCCCGATCAGGTTGCGGCTGACCTCGTTGACCTGGTCGACGGTGAGCGCACCGTCCGTCAGAACCTTAAGCATATCATCGCGCGTGTCGCTGTCAGCCCCGTTGACGGTCATGGCCAGGGCCAGGAATACGGAAAGCGGCGAAACCATCACATTGCCCTTGTTTTTACCGGATTCCAGCAGCAAGGTGGCGGAAAAGCGGCTGATTCCGGTCAGGAAGTCCGGTTCAGGAACCTGGATGGCCCCCTGGTTCGGCGCCGCCTTGACAGCAGCCATCAGGTCCTCGCCGCCGACCGAAACCGAACCGGTCGAGGTTGGAATCGTCGTGCTGCCCGGGACCGCTGCGCAGCTGGCCAGCAACAAGGCCGTTATTGACATCAATGCAATCAGGCAAAGCCGCATGTTTTTCATATCACTCACCTCCGCGAGCTGCAACGTGGCAGCTATCTTTGTTTTTAGACGCCGCGCCCGCCGATTATGTTCGCTTTTTAGCGCAGACCCTTTACAGGATAGCGCATCTGGCTCAAGATAAGAAGCAGGCGGTGGTTCCGTCCGGACAGAATGCTTGAAACGGGGATGGGCGATGGCTTTGGAATCGGAATACGGGTATACGGTCAGCATCTGGTCTCAAACGCTTGTATTAAGCACGCAGCCAGGCCTGTTCTCACCACGCAGCCCGGATGACGGCACACTGGCCATGTTGGATAAAGTCCAGCTTCAGCCCGAGGATCGCGTCCTGGACCTTGGCTGCGGCAATGGCCTGGTTGGCCTGGCGGTCGCAGCCCGGATCGGCCCCCGGTCGGTGGTGCTGCTCGACATTGACCCGCTCGCCACCCGAACGACTCGCCTGAACGCAGCTGCCAACCGGCTGGATGAGGTCGAGATCATAACGGGCGACGGCCCGGCCGCGGTCCTGCCGCGCCATTTTACCCTGATCCTGTGCAACCCGCCCTACCATACGGACTTTTCCGTCGCCAAACGCTTGCTTGAACAAAGCTTCAACCAGCTCGATCCTGGAGGCCGGCTCTACCTGGTGGTCAAGCGGCTGACCTGGTACCGCAACAAACTGGCCGGATTGTTCGGCGGCGTGACCGTCATGCCGGTTAACGGCTATTTCGTGCTGCTGGCCGTCAAGCGCGACCGGAAAGCGGTGCCCAAAGCGCTACCGACCACGCGCAAGCACACACAAAAATTGGCGCAGTCGGCACAGAAGAAGAGCCGCAGGACGTATAAAAAAGGCGAGGCCTCATAGCCCCGCCCCGGTTGCCTCGATCGCGCTGCTCAGACGTTGGTCTGAGGCAGATCCTTGACTTCGAAAAAGCTGTTCAGTTCGTCGAGCAGCAGATCTAAATCCAACCCGTGCACGGCACAGGCCTCTTCGATTGTCTCACCAGACGCCATCGCACAGCCCAGGCAATGCAGGCCATTGCGGAAAAAGATCGGGATCGTGCCGCGATCCATGTTGAGGACATCTGAGATAATCATATCACCGGTAACTACCATTTTTTATGCCTCCTATCAGCAAGGTGGAAATTCAATGTGTTTATTGTAGCGGATGTCAGACCTCGTGACAATGCCATACGTTACAGAATAAAACAGGTCGGTTTTCACCGGTCCGGGATCATCGCCGGCTTTTCCAGTTCATCGGGGTGCTCCAGGAAGAAGCGGAACCGCTTCAGGGAGCGTGCGAAGTAGAAACCGTCGCTGATTCGCTCATCGAGGGTGATGGCGACGTTGATGAAATCCCTAACCGTGATTTGGCCGTCCGTATCCACGGCCGGCGCGCGCTCAGCTACCCCGATGGTCATGAACACCGAGGTCGTGCCCCATTCATACAGGTGATGGTAGGGGGCATCGATCCCCAAACTGCCCAGGTTGGACAGCCAGATCGAGCTGTGCATCGGGTCCAGTTCACAGACAAACCGCGGCAGCCAGCCGTGGTAGTCAAGCCAGGACAGGAAACGGACCAGGCCACGCAGCAGAATGCGCGGCATGTTCATCAGGTAATTGAACCAGTTGACGATGCCGTTGCGCTGCTTGTCGTCGTCCTTGGCCGCCTTGCGCACCTTCCTGACTTCGTCAGCGATGCGCTGGGCGATGCTCGACAAGGTGTCGTCTGGCTTGAATTTCATGACCGCGATTTCCTCGTTGCTGTCGTCTCTGAATTCGCGCTTGATCACGAAGGCACAGGACAGGTCATGCCGCTGGTATACGCGCCGCCCAATGACAAAGCGGTTGATCTGCGGCCGCTCGTTGACGGTGCGGATCAGCGCGGTCAAGACCGCATGGAACAAGGTCGCCTTGCTGCCTTCCCCGGTTGCCGCAACCGCCCTATTCTTTTCGTTCAGCCAGGCTTTCAGCGCGGTGATGTCGATCCGCTGGTTGAAGTAGATGGCCGATTCGTTGCGCCCCTTCATGATATACGGAAAGAAACGCATGAACGGGTCGATGCGCTTTAGATACGTGCCGTCCGGCCTGCTGAACCATTTTTTCCCCATCCGGCTGACCTCCTTTTGCTGACTGGACCTGTTCCGGCCTGCCCCAATCATCTGCTGATCGCGTGGATAAGTACCTGGTCATTCTAACACACGATAGGCCTGTTGGCATCTCCTTTTGATCTTCAAACTATTTACGAACTACTTGCTTGTGTCCTGCTTCAGGTTCGGTGTGTCCGCTTTTAGCGATGGTGCCAGGAACTGGCCGATGCCGATCAGGAAAGCGCCGGCGGCGGTCAGCGCTTCCGCAGGGCTGATCGTCGGCAGGGCGGCCAGCCCGATTTGGCTGAGCCAGGGGGTGTACCAGGTCTGGCCGAGCCAGGCCAGCGGCGTGGTCTGGTCGGCGATGCGTAAAAACAAGTAGGCCTGGTTTTTAATCCCGGCGCTGAAAGCGGGGCTCATGCCCAGCGTCAGCAAGGCTTCCGGAACCGGCCAGGTCGCCTGGTTAGCGACCAGAACGGCCGCCTCGCCGGCCAGGCCGAAGGCGGCGGGCAGCAGCAGCAGTTTCTGCACGAGGGTCAGGCCCGGGGCCTTCCGGCCGGGAAACCAGGCTGCCGGCAGCATGTTCAGGGCGAAAAACAAGATCCAGATAGCTGAACGCAGAGCAATCAGGCCGATGACCAAACTGTGGTCGCCGGACCAGATCCGCTCCGGATGGCGCTGCCACATGACGAAAGGCAGAACCGATACGACCACCGCAGGAACAAGCAAGACGAGACCTCGCCAGCGTTCGGCCAGCAAAGGCCGCCACTGGCGGCGTCCGATCAGACCGGCGGCAAGGCCTGCGGCGAGCGCAGCCAGGTACAGGGCGCCTTTATCCATGCGGTCAGCGAACGACCAGGTTGACCAGGCGGTTCGGAACGTAGATGAACTTGAGGAGCTTTTTATCGTCCAGCAGCGGCGCCGTCCGCGGTTCTGCCATGACCAGATCCTCGACTGCCGCGCGCGCCGCGCCGCTCGGGATGTCCAGCCGGTAGCGAATGGAGCCGTTGAC
>Ga0123335_1005689_pt1 | contig 15030 bp, 10 predicted proteins | sample BiotimSIPDNA_2_FD_89707 | JGI IMG/M metagenome (GOLD analysis project Ga0123335, IMG submission 89707) | Anaerobic biogas reactor microbial communites from Washington, USA - Biogas_R2 time_0 SIP DNA | ecosystem: Engineered > Bioreactor > Anaerobic > Unclassified | place: Washington, USA... | reverse complement strand
TACAGCGGCACGCATTTTCCGGGGACTCCGAACAGCCGAAAGCCCCAGTCGGGATCTCGCAGCATTTCTTTCGCCTGCAGGATTACTTTTCTCAGGTGTTCCGGATCGTATTGCCCGTCCGCAGACAGCGGCGGATAGAGGAACGGCCCGCCGTACTCCTGGCCGAACCAGCCTTGTCCGGCAATGCAGAGCAGGCCGTCTATAACAGCATAGCGCTGTTGGCTCCACATGTACAGCGAGGCAAACCCCTGGCCGGAACTTCGCAGAGGATTGGCGTCAAAATAAGGACGAAAGACTTCTTTCGACGCCAGTTCTATAGGATTTCCGAATGTTTGAAATGTGTCTATTCCCATGTGATCCCCCAGGATCTGATTTCTTCCGCAGTCTTAGGATCGGTTCGTTTTACGGACAGCGCGCTGATCGTGATATAGCCTTGCTGATATCCGCCGATATCGCTGTCCAAACCCGCATCCTCATAATACATTTCGGTGCTCAGATATTCGTAATAGTGTCCCTTATCGACCTGCTGAACGAGGCGGTACTCGTCGTCGTATCTTCGGATCCCCATGTCGGTGACCAGGACGCCCTTCAGTTCTTCCCCGGGAATATCGGGCACGTTGACGTTCAAGATCGAACCCGCCGGGATCTTGCCCAGGGACTTGCCGACGATCTGCGGGACCAAGTCGGCAAACACCTCAAAATGCGTGGAATCGTGAGAACATAGAGAAAATGCGATGGCCGGGACGCCCATCAGGCGGCCTTCCATGGCGGCAGCCACCGTGCCGGAGTAGAACACGTCCGTGCCCAGGTTCGAGCCGTGATTGATGCCGCTGCAGACCAGATCGATCTCGATGCCCTGCTGACGCAGAAGAGAGATGCCGATCTTGACACAGTCCGCCGGCGTTCCCGAACAGGCATACGCCCGTTCGGCGCCGGGATAGTCTTCTTTGCTCCATTCCCGCAGAAACAGGGAATCCCGCATGGTGATACCGTGACCTGCGGCGGTCCGCTCCCGGTCCGGGGCGAACACGTATATTTTTGCTCCGTCGATCCGGCTCAGCGCAGCGGCGAGTTCCCGGATCCCCTGACGATGGATGCCGTCGTCGTTTGATACTAATATGTTCAATTTCTACCTCCGTTGTATGAAATCATTGTATCATATCGGAGGACGTTTTTCTTCGGGATTTTCCACAAGATGCCCCCAATATCTGCGGGGCATAAAATTTTTCTGGCAACGGGGATTGACCCGTTCCCGAATGGCGGCATTGGTAAAATACCGGCGCCACAAGGCACGACAGGCTTCTTCGTCGGGGGTGTGCTCCGGCGAAAAGTCCCGGGGAAGCGGTTGCATCACCCATCGCCCGTGGGCGGAAAAAGCCGCTTTTTCCCGCCTGACATCGTGGATCACAAAAGATTCCCGTCGATACCGGTTCAGAAAGTGGGGCATGACCAGCTGGATCAGGTCGCAGTCCGGGGAAAAATGGGCGTACAGGAGCGGCTCCCCGCCGGCGCCCTCTACCAGGCTGAACCGGAGCATGCCCAGCATGCGCTGCGTTTCCCGGCTGACTTTGTGATTCAGGAGATCGATCCTGCGGACGATGGGATCTCCGTGAAGAAGATCCACATCCTTTCCTTTGGAAAACCCGTAGAAGACGTAGGACAGGATCTCCATCTCCCGCCCGGGTTCTCCGCTCAAGAAGGCCCGATAGCAACGACGCAGACAGTTTCGGGAGATCTTGTTTTCGATGGCGGAAGCCACCCGTTCGGCCTCCCGGCTCCGGGTGGTCACTTTTTTCCGGGGAGCCAGGCCAAGCTGCCCGGCGTCCGCCTCGGGCAGTATGGCTTGTGCCGCCTCTTCGTGGACGTGGGCGTAGAGGCAGCACAGGAGGCCGTCGAACGTTCCGTCGTATACGTATTCCATCGCTATTCTCCCGGTAATTTCGTCTGCGGATCCAAAAAACTCAACTGCAGGCCGCCGGACTGCATCAGCAGATGATCCCGCAGCATCCCATCCTTTACGGCGGAGCCGTAGTACTTTCCGCTCACGGTGATAAAGTATTTGGCCCGCTTCAGGACCATGCCGATGTTTTTCAGGTCGTCGTAGCGCAGCGGCGCCAGCTTCCGCTGGCGCAGGATCCGAATCACGGAGAGGTTGCCCACTCCCGGGATCCGAAGCAGTTCCTCTGCGCCGGCCTTATTGATCTCCATGGGAAAGCACTCCGGATGCCGCAGCGCCCAGGACACTTTGGGGTCCAACTCCAGATCCAGATTGGGATGGCCGCTGTCCACGACCTCGTCGGCCGTAAATCCATAAAACCGCATGAGCCAGTCCGCCTGATACAGCCGATGCTCCCGAAGAAGCGGCACGGCGCTGCCCCGGGCGGGAAGCAGCGGCGAATCGTTCAACGGGATATAGGCGCTGAAGTATACCCGTCGCATGTAAAATTTTTTATACAAACTGTGGGAAAGCGCCAGGATTTTCAGGTCGCTGTCCTCCGTGGCGCCGATGATCAGCTGGGTCGTCTGCCCCGCCGGAGCAAATCGATCCTTCTTCTGATGGGCCAGCGCATCCTGTTGCCGATCCGTTAGGTATTTCCCCGCCGACGGCATGTAGGTGCTTCCGCCTTCCTCCTCCAGCAGAGGCGCCCGGTAGCGATACCGGGAAAACCGGTTGCCGGCGCCCACCAGGGCTTTTTGTTCGGCCATGGTCTGCGTGATCTGTTCCATCGGCCCCAGGATCCCCTCCGGTTTCTTCTGGGGCGCCAGCTTTTCCAAGCCTTCCGAGGAGGGCAGCTCGATGTTGACGCTCACCCGATCGGCCAGCCGGCCGATCCGGTCCACCAGCTCGGGAGACGTGCCGGGAATGATCTTCGCATGGATATAGCCCAGGAAGCCCCGGTCCTCCCGCAGGATTTGAAACGTGCGGCACATCTCCTCTCCCGTCCGGTCCGGCGTACCGTCCACGGCGGAGCTCAGAAACAATCCCTCGATGTAGTTCCGGCGATAGAACTCCATCGTGAGCTCCGCCAGTTCCTCCGGCATAAAAGACGTCCGCTCCACCCGGGCCGAGCGCCGATTGATGCAGTATTCGCAGTCGTACACACAGCGGTTGCTGTACAGGACCTTGAGCAGGGAAATACAACGGCCGTCCGCCGTCCAGGAGTGGCAGATGCCGGCTTTCGAGGCGCTGCCGATCTGTCCCTTCTTTCCCCGCCGTTCATGGCCGGAGCTGGAACAGGAGACATCGTACTTCGCCGCATCGGTGAGGATCTTCAGTTTTTCCATGACCGCTTCCGCATTTTTCATAAATTCATTATATGCCGAAAAGAACATATGTTCAACCTGTTTGCGCTTTCTCTTTCCAAAAAATCTGCTGTGATGTATCATAAGATGGAACAAAGGAGGCAGTATGTACGAAGAACTGAAACAAATCCTTCAGAACGGCCGCCGCATGGTCTTTTTCGGCGGCGCCGGCGTATCCACCGAAAGCGGCATCCCGGATTTCCGATCGGAATCCGGCCTGTACCACGCCCGCAACCGATACGGCGTCGCTCCGGAATACCTGCTGTCGGAAGACTGTTTTCTGCGAGATCCAAAGATGTTTTTTTCCTACTACATGGAAAATCTGGTCCCGAAAGACGCCGTCCCCAACAAGGCGCACCGCGCCCTGGCTCGGTTGGAGGAACAGGGAAAGCTGGCAGCGATCATCACCCAGAACGTAGACGGTCTTCACCAGACAGCAGGCAGCAAAAATGTCCTGGAACTCCACGGATCCATCCACGACAATCGTTGCGTCGCCTGCGGCGCCCGATACGCGCTGGACTATTTGCGGGACGAAACAAACTGGATGAACGGCATTCCCCGTTGCAGTGCCTGCGGCGGAACAGTGAAGCCCCGGGTCGTTTTATACGGAGAAGCCCTGGACGAAACCTGCATCCGCCGGTCCTTGGAAGCCATCGAAGCGGCGGATGTACTGATCATCGGCGGCACGTCTCTGGCCGTTTGGCCGGCCGCAGGATTCATCAACGATTTCAACGGAGAAAAACTGGTCCTGATCAACCGGTCCGCTACCGATGTGGACCGGGAGGCTGATCTGGTGATCCGCGAACCCATCGGGGAGGTGTTGGGAATATGTCTGAATCTAAACTGAAAGTCAAGCCGGGGAACCGGAAGATCCGGTCCCCCAAGGACCCGGACAGAATAACGGAACCGATCCCGGGCCGCACCGCATTGGTCTTGTCCGGCGGCGGATCCCGGGGAGCCTATCAGGTCGGTGTCTGGCGCGCTCTGCGAGAACTGGACATCCCCATCCACATCGCCGTGGGCACCTCCATCGGCGCCATGAACGCCGCTGCCGTGGCACAGGATGCCTACAAAGACGCAGAGGCTCTCTGGAATCAATTGGAGACCGATATGGTCTTCGACTATGCTCACGTGGTGGAGAACCGGGGCGTCAAATTTACGACGATCAAGGACATTCTTCGTCAAAATCTGGACGAGGAGAAGATCCGAGATTCCGAAGTGGCCTTCGGGATCGTCACGGTCAAATTTCCCTCCATGGAACCGCTGTATCTGTGGAAGGAAGACATCCCAAAAGACGAAATGCTCGATTACATTCTGGCCAGCAGTTCCTGTTTTCCTGCCGTGACGCCTTATGAGATCCACGACGAAAAATTCCTGGACGGCGCCTTTTACGACTACATGCCCATCTCCATGGCCCTGGAAAAAGGAGCCGACCGCATCATTGCCGTCAACCTGCAGGCGGCCGGCAAAGTCCGGGAAGAGGATCTGGCAGAGGCCAAAGACCGGACGACCCTGATCCAATGCCATTGGGATCTGGGCTCCTTTCTCATCTTCGACACCGATAATGCCAGGCACATCATGCGACTGGGCTACCTGGATACGCTGAAATCCTTCGGCATCCTGGAGGGCTATCGCTACGCCTTCGGCAAAGATCAGATGGATCTGCGCACCCTCCGAAACGGGGAATATGCCGCCTTCGCCTTCGGACTGGATCCGGAGATCATCTACACGAAAGACGTGTTCCTGCGGCAACTCCGGGAAGCGGTGGCGGAATACATGCACTCGGAAGACTCGGACCTGGACGAATTGCGGAAAGGATTCAAAAAACTCTCCTTCCTGCAGATCGAAAAAAGCATGGAGAAGGTGCGACGTTTCAGCCGTCGGGCCGTGATCACCTACATCGCGGATTTCCTGCAGCAGCAGGAGCACCCTTCGACGCAGGACGGCCAAAAAACAAAAGAGCCTCCTGCGCCGATCCGGAAGGCTCTGGAAAAAATATTCGAACGGGATGTTGCAGCCGCAGAATGGCTGATCCACAACAACCTGATTGCAAGGTGATCCTCTACGCCGGGCCGGAATTTCCCCCGGCATCCGGGCCTCCGCGAAACTGGGTCTCGTAGAGCTCCGCATACAGGCCGCCCGCTCCGACCAGGTCGGCATGGACGCCCCGCTCCACGATCCTGCCCTCTTCGATCACCAGAATCTCATCCGCCGCCAGAATCGTCGACAGGCGATGGGCGATGAGGATGCTGGTCCGGGAAGCGATCAGCGGTTCGATCGCTTCCCGGATCAGATTCTCCGAAATGGAATCCAGGGAAGACGTGGCTTCGTCGAAGATGAGCAGCGCAGGGTCCTTCAGCAGCACCCGGGCGATGGACAGGCGCTGCTTTTCTCCGCCGGAAAGCTTCAGCCCCCGGTTGCCCACGATCGTATCGTAGCCCTCGGACTGGGCAGTGATGAATTCGTGGATGTTGGCTTTCTTGCACACCTCCTCCAATTCCGCCCGGGTCGCCTCGGGCTTTGCGTAGAGAAGATTCTCCCGCACCGTGCCGTTGAACAGATAGGTGTCCTGGGTGACGACCCCTACGCTCCGGCGCAGGAACTGCAGATCCAGCTTCCGCACATCGATGCCGTCGAAGGAAACACTGCCCTCCGTTACGTCGTACAGGCGGGGGATCAGATTGATGATCGTGCTCTTGCCGGCGCCGGAAGGTCCCACGATGGCGATGCTCTTTCCCTTTTCCAGGGAAAAATCCACATCCTTCAGGATCATGCGGGCAGGTTCATAGGCAAAGTACACGTGGGAAAAGCGGACGCGTCCTTCTGCGCGGTCCGGTTTCTCCGCATCCGGGGCATTCGTAATCTCCACCGGCATGTCGAAGTATTCGAAGATTCTGGTGAACAGCGCCATGGACCGGATCCAGTCCACCTGGATATTCAGCAGGGCATTCACCGGCCCGTACATCCGGCCCAGCAGGGCCACCAACACGGTGATGTCGCCCACCGTCAGATCGCTGTCGTAGCGCATCATCAGCACGCCCCCCACCAAATAGATGAGCATGGGACCGATACTGGAAAACGTGCTGAGCGCCACCCGGAACCATCGTCCGGCCATGCTTTCCCGGATCCGCAGGCGGATCATGCGACGGTTGGCGGACTCGTACCGTTCGTACTCCCGCTCTTCCATACCGAAGAGCTTCACCAGCATCTGCCCGCTCACGGACAGGGTCTCGTTGAGGATCCCGTTGATCTCGTCGCTGCACTCCTGGGCGTCCCGGGTAAGGATCCAGCGGGTCTTTCCCGCTTTTTTCGTGGGCAGCGTAAAGAGGGGCACGATGAGGATGCCTACGGTAGCCAGGATCCAGTTTCGCTGGTACATGGCGATCATGGCGACGATCAGCGTCACCACATTGGACAGGATGCTGGCCAGCGTGCCGGTAATGATCTGCTGGACCCCGGAAATATCGCTGGTCATGCGGGTGATGATGTCGCCCTGGTTGTTGGCTGTAAAAAAGCGGTGGGACATGGACTGCAGATGACGGAACATGCTGTTGCGCATATCGAAGGTGATGTGCTGAGCGATCCATGAATTGAGATAGCTCTCCAGCACCCGGATCAGGTTGGCGGCAAGCATCACACCCAGAGACAAAGCGATCAGCCGAATCAAAGCGTCCAGATCCCGGCCGATCAAGCCGTCGTCGATGATCCTTCCGGTCAGGATCGACGGCAGCAGTCCCAGTATGGAAGAAAGCAGGATCGCCACAAGGACCAGGGCCATCTGCTTCCAGTAAGGCCGCAAGTAAGAACCGATCCGCCGCAGCAGTGTTTTCGTCACTTTGGGCCGGTTGGCCTTCTCTTCCTCGGTGAGAAAACCGCGGCCGCCGCGGCCGCCGCCTCCGGGTTTCATTTCCATGCGTGTTCCTTTCCCTTGTGAATACGGGCCGCCCAACCAAGGGCGGCCCGCTCTTTACTCTTTCGCAGGAGATTCCTGCGCGGTTTCTGTTTGCTGCCGGTGCAGCTTCTTCACTTTTTTCTCAAACTCCCGCCGGGACATCCAAATCTGGGCGCCGCAGGTGTCGCAGGACGCCCGCACGTCGGCGCCCACGCGCTGCAGAGTGAACAGGTCTCCTCCGCAGGGATGTTTCTTTTTCATCTGCACCCGGTCGCCGACCGTCAGTGGCAAAGGCATAGGTCCCTCCTACAGCAGATTCTTTTTGTATTCGGCATACAGTGCTTCCAGATTCGAGATCTTCTTCTGCGCCAGGATCTGCAAGTCCGATGCGGTGTCATAGTCTTTGTCGTCCAAAGCATTGGTCAGGCGGGTGAGCAGACTGATGCGCTCCGTGGTGTCCTGCCCCATGTCCTTGCGCATATATCTTACCTTCTTCCACCGCACTTCGTCAATATCGGCGCAGTCCAAAGAATCGTGGGCTTTTTCGCAGGAGCGGATGATCTTGCGCATGCCCGGAACGATCCGGTTGCGCAACTCCGTGATCCACTGATCCAGCGCAGCGACCTTGTAGGATTCCAGATCCACCGGATCCATGACGCCTTCCGTAAAGAGGAGCTTCACTTTTTCCGGACAGAGTTCCAGCCTTTTCAAAACTTCCCACACCGTCTCCGGCGCCCGGCCGAACAGCATGTCTCTTTCCTCCTGGGTAAAGTCGTCGAACGTGTTTTTTTCGGTCCGGTAGAGGCGGTCTTTCTCCAGATAGAAATCTTCCTGTCCGTACTCCTTGGAGATGGACGCCAGCAGTTCCGCCGGAGTCTTTTCGTGCTCCAGGGCCGCCCGGACGCCGTCCAGCATGGCCATGTAGGCGGCAGCCAGCACCAGATAGGTGTTGGCCTTGGGGTTGGGCGAGCGAAGCTCGAACCGGGTGGCCATGGGGTTGCGCATGTCCCGGATCAATCCCGCCAGGATGGTCCGGTTTCGGGAAGGAGCCTCCACGCTGTGGCCCAGGCTCGTCACCACGCTCACCGGCGCTTCGAATCCCGGCTTCAACCGATTGTAGGAATCGTTGGTGCAGTTGGCCATGGGGCTGACGATATCGTAATTCTTCAGCAAACCCATCAGGCAGGAATAGCCAATGGGGCTCAGATAATCTTTGTTCACATCGCCGGCAGTGAACAGATTGACAAGCCGGCCGTCCCGGAGCCGCGCCGCCGCCCCGATGTGGGTATGCTTTCCGCAACCGGCCACCCCTTCGATGGGCTTGGCCATGAACGTCACGTCCAGACCGTGATTCCGGAACACATCTTTGACGATGTAGCGAACCTGCTTGTCGTTGTCCGCCGCCTGCATGGGATCCGAATATTTCCAATCGATCTCCAGCTGTTCCATGATGTGGTCGAAATCGCCGTCATGGGTAAGCTTCGGCTTGACGCCGCCCACCTCCTTGTGGGCCATTTCCACACAGAAGCCATAGCGGTTCAGGATGTCCACCGTACGCTCCAGCGCCGTCCGCACAGGACCCAGCGTTCGTTTCCAATACTGCTCCTTGAGCTCCTGTGACGTGTGGAGCCGGTCCTTGTCCGCCACGTCGTCGGGGGTTTTAACGTAAAATTCCAGCTCCGTGCCCGCCGTGAGTTCGATCTCCGCAATGTCCCCGACACTGTCGATGGGCAGATGCTCAAAGACGTAGGGATGGTCTTTCATCAGTTGCAGCAAATTCTTTTTGAATACTGCGATGGCGTCCCGCAGGATGATCCGGGAACCCACCTCGGCCTTGTCGTTGTGCACCAGATACGACGGGATCCGAAGACTGCCTACAGGCAGTCCCGTCTCCTCGTGAATGTTGTTGTAGTTGTAGTCCACATACCAGTTGACGGACAGGTCGGGCAGGATATCCACCCGGGCATTGTTGATCTCGGCGATTTCGGGCAGAAACACCGAGGATCCGTCGGTCTGCACCCCAAAAGTCAGGAAGCGATCGATGTCTTCCAGCATGTTTTCCACGGGGATCTTCTCGTCGGTGTCGTCGCCGTTGATATCCAGACCGCTCAGAGATACGAAACGGATCTCGGGGTGTGCCAGAAGCTGCTGTCGGATCTGAGCCTCCTTATGTTCTTTTGCCGGTAAACAGAATATCATGTCCTTTAACATCAATCCTTCCTCCTTTCGCGAATTTTGATTGACCAAGCAAATCCAATGAACAAAGCCGCGCCGCGGAAGGGACGACGTGTACGCCTTCCACGGTACGGCTTGCTATTGAATACGTTGAAAAAATATAGTTTTTATTCTACACGATGATCACGAATTGTCAAGAGCCCTTGTTATTCAATTGTCGGTTCATTGCGCCAGCTGCTGCAGGTATTGCTGCAGCTGCTCCATGAATTGACCGTATCCCGCCCAGTCTCCGGCTCTCTGGGATTGCTGGGCATTTTCGTAAGCTTCGTTGGCCAGTTCGATCAATTCGGCCACGTCGGTGGTGACGACAGTGCCGGGATCGGGCGTTTCCCCATCGGGGATCTCGGGTTCGAGGGTTCCGCCGGCCTCCAGAATGGCAGCCGCTTCCAACCCGGCCAATACCGGATTGTCCGCGTTCAACGGATCGCCGGCACCGGTGCCGAACATCTCATCCAGCGCTTCCGACAGCGTTGGCTTATACGCGATCTTATCGCCATAGTAAACGATGACCCGCTTCACTTCGGGCAGACTGCCCTGGGCCGCTTCCAAATACACCGGCTCGACATACAGCAGAGATCCCTCGACCGGGAAGACGAACATATTGCCTCTGGAATACGTGGAACCGGAGTTGTTCCAAAGAGAAAATTCCTTCGATATTTCCGTATCCTGGTTGATCTGGGCCTCGACCTGCGACGGACCGTAGATGATCCGGTCCTTGGGCAGCCTGTACAGAACCAGTTCTCCGTAGTATGGCACATCGTTTCTGGCCACCAGAAGACCCGTCATGTTGTTCTTGCCGCTGGGTGTATAGGGGATCGAATTGATGAATTCCGCCTTATCCTCGCCGGGCAAACGCATGATATAGTAATTCGGAGAGATGACCTGCTCCGTCTGTCCGTACGTTTCCCGGGCGATGGCCCACAGATCCTCGTTTTGATAAAAGACTTCCACATTGGTCATATGATACTTTTTGTACACGTTGGCCTGGATATTGAGCAACGCATTGGGGTAGTGGATATGCGCACGCATGTATTCGGGCATCTCGTCAAAACTCTTAAAGAGGACCGGATAAATTTTCTCCAGCGTCAGCACCATGGGGTCGTTGGCATCTGCAATATAGAAGTCCGCATTCCCGTTGTAGGCATCCACAACGATCTTGACCGAATTTCGGATGTAGTTCATGTGCGTGTTTTCGGTCCAAGGCTCCGAATACGGGTAATAGGAACTCATGGTATAGGCGTCGATGATCCAGAATACCCTGCCGTCGGCCACCACCACATAGGGATCGTCGTCGTAGGCCAGGAACGGAGCGATCTTCTGCACCTTCTCTTCGATGTTCCGGTAGATCAGCATCCTGGAATCGCTGTTGATGTTGGTGGATACCAGGATCTTGAGGCTCCGCTCCCGAATGGCGAACAGGATCCGGTTGAAGAAATTCAACTTGATGCCAGCCTCTCCTTCGTAGTAATTATACATATTGGCCTCGCCGCTGGGATAGTCGAACTCGGCTTCGTCGGTCCCCACGATGATGTAGTCGTCCGTGGATTCTCCGAAATAAATTTCGGGCCTTGCGATCTGGATCTCCGCCACATCGGAAACCGGCGGAATGCTGTCGATCATCATATCGGGCTGGCCGCTGGCCGTTACCTTGTCGACCCTGGACAGCGTAATGCCGTAGCCGTGGGTATATTTCAGGTGACGAATGAGCCATTGGTTTTCGATCCGCGCCTGGTCGATCTCCCGGGCAGACAGGAAGACCTGGGTGTATTCGCCGTTCACCATGTATCGGTCCACATCCACATCGTTGAACGTGTAATATGTACGGATGGACTGCGTCTGATTGTAGAATCGCTCGGCAGGTTCGAAGTCGTTGATCCGGATGTTGGAAAACGTGTCCATGTTGTTGAGCACGTCGATCTTGCTCAGCTGATTATCGGCGGAAAAATCCCGGATGGTGATGTCTTCCAAGCCGTATGCCAAACGGGTGTAGGTAATGTTGTTCTGGAGATATTCCCGCTCTTTGTTGATCTCATCGGGAGACACCACCAGATTCTGGACCAGCATGGCCGCCCCGGAGCCGCCCACGGAAATAATGACCATGAGAGCGGGGATCGCCAGAGCTATCTTAATATTGCGTTTTTTCAAGCCAATGGCAAAGAGAACAGCGCCGACTACGGCAAGTCCGATCAGGATACGATAGATCAACAATGTCACATTGATGTCTGTATATCCGGCGCCGTAAGCAACGCCCGTGCCGCTGTAGAGCAGGTCATACTGCCGCAGGAATGTATTGATGCCCACAGTAGTAAAAAGCAGGATGCCCAGGATGGTCAGCTGGGTGCTGGCCACCGTCACGAGGATCTTGCCCACATAACTGCCTTTGGGTGTCTTTTTTTGTGTTTTGTTTTTCTGTTTGCGGAACAAGCTTTCGAAATATTCGCCCACGCTGGCAGGGCGGTTCCCGCCGGAGAATTCATCCTCCGTCGTATCATAAGCATAAGGCTCTTCCTGGGGCTCCGGCTCCGGCGTTCCGGCCGTGGGGCGGGTAAAACTTACCAATAGTATGTAGAACAGGAAGGTAAGCCCCAGCAGCGTGACGATCATGTTGGTGCCCGCGCTGTTCAGGCCGTCCAGAAATTCAAGCTTAAACATATAAAAGCTCAAATCCTGACCGAACAACGGATCTGCCAGATCGAAGCTCGTGGCATTCATAAACTGCAGGATCTGGAACCACAGGCCCGAGATCGTGGTTATGGACAGCACTGCGCCGAACACACAAGAAAGAATGATGATGATGGTCCGTATGTGTTTTTGCGATTCCTGATCCGAAATCTCCATATCCGCTTTTTTCAGGAAGTTCTTTTTAAGAATCGACAGATACAAAAATCCGATGCCGGTGAGAATGACAAACAGCGGAACCCCCAGCTGAAGCTTCGTTCCGATCTCCTTGAAAAATACAGATGTATAGCCCATTTCCCGGAACCACAGATAGTCCGTGATAAAGTCTGTAAGCTTGTAGAGCACCGCAACCAAAACCACCAGCACCAGCAGAATGATTTTTAATTTGCCGCCTCTCTTCTCTCTATTCATAGAACGTGTCCCCTTTCTTATTCAAACGACGTATAGTCTACGATTTTGATGTCCCCTGCCACATCTTCCAGCCGGTAGATCCAAGAATAGGCCCGCTTTACGGCTTCCCCTTCTTCTTCCACCGTGATCTGTTCGCGGACAAACGTAAAATATTGTTCTTTGTTGTAGCGTATCTCTCCCAGCGCCAGCGAATCAAAAGTTTCCCTGATTTCACCCACTTTGGGAAAGTTTACCGCGCTGCGGTAGGCGGCACCGTCGGCCTTGAGCAGATCCAGGCAGCTCCGGTCTTCGCCCTCGTTCACATAGTCGATCCATTTGGAGTTAAAAGAGATCAGACAGGCGTACACCGCCTTCTTCGTCTCGATATCCTCTATCACGTCCATGTCACCCAGACCCTCGATCTCGTAGGTCATTGTATCGTCATACCCTAATTTCGGGCTTTCGGTGATCGATTGAATGTTCTTGTTGAACACCGTGACCAGCGCGCCCAGGTTCAGCACCGGCTCTACATCCTCCGGAAGCGGGTCGTCCGCAGGTTCCGTTTCGCCCGGCAGGATCCCGATGCCTTCCAGCACCTCCACGACGTATTCGCGGATCCGGAAGTATTGGATCTTTGCTTCGCTGATGACGGTCTGCTCGATCCGAGAGGCTGTCTTCGTAATCTCGTGATCCGGCAGGAATTGCCGCAGGCCGATCACAGAAGCTTCTGTGAGCCCGGCGAGCAAAAGAAGGAACAACAGGAATTTCAGGAATCCGTGTTTCTTTTTCTTCTTCTTTTGCGTCTTAAGGTCTTCCTCCAGCGGTGCGAACAACTCCTCCACTGCGTCTTCGGGGTCTTCGGGCGCTTCGGCCTGCTCGACTTCCGTCTCCTCCGGCGTGTGGACCTGCTCGGCTTCCGTCTCCTCCGGTGTGTGGACCTGCTCGGCTTCCGTCTCCTCGGGCGCTTCGGCCTGCTCGGCTTCCGTCTCAAGATCCTGTGTTGCGGCATCGTCCGGAATTTCCGGACTCTCCGAAACGGGTTCTCGGGCGTCTTTCGGCACATCCGGTTCGATCCCGATGGAACGAAAATAGTCCTCCCGAGCCTTGGTCATGGCCTCCAGCCGCTCCCGATTTGCAGACTTGTGCGTCTCTGCAAACGCTTCCCGGCTCCTGTGAAGGCGCGCTTCTTCCTGCGCCTGCACTTCGGCCTGGATCTTTTCCAGATTGATCGGAATCGTCGCCCCGGACACAAAATCCGCATCCTTCGTATTGCTCAAAAGCATTTGCTCAAAGTCGCTCAAATCCTCTGCCCGGACCACAGGGGAGGGTGTAAAACTCCGGATTTGCTGTGCCTGCTGCGCCGACAGTTCATCCCAAGGCATTCTAAACTGCTCTTCGTGGTAGTCTTCGCCTTTTTTACGGTTTTTCAGCTTTTCATATTCTTCATCCAGCAACCGCTGAAACTCTTCGTTCTTTTTCTGGAAGGTGAAAAATTTCTCTGCCTGCTTCGTGCTTTCGGCCATGGGTTCCTTCCAAGCAGGATCCTCATTGCCGGGAACAGCGATAAACCCCTCCGATACGTCGTTGTTCACCATGACCACAGGCTGCTTTTTTTCCATCGCTTCCCGGATCCGTCCCTCGGAAGACTCATCCAGCAAAGTTCTTGCTTCCACGGTATCGTAGGCTGGCCACTGGATGGGGATATCTTCGGGCTGCTTGGGTTTGGGGAAATCGTATATGTTCCAGGAAAACTCTGTCTCTCCGGCAGAGGCTTCCCCGGGTTGTTGCGATGACAGGATCGGCTTTGGATTTTCCGATCTGCTTTCCCGGGAGTCTGTGGGCCGTTCTTCCGGTGCAGAGATCTCCTCCGGGGCGATCACTTTTGTCCCGCACATATCACAATATGCTCTGTTTGGATCCAGGTCGTATCCGCAGACTCTGCACTTCATTCCGTTTCCTCCACTGCAATAGCTTATACCTCGTAACATTATAGTATAAATATGGTTCCCGCGCAAGAATTGAGGATTTTATTCTGCTGCGCGCCCGTGATTTCTTTCTATGCCGAAGATCTTTTGACGGCAACTTTCTTCTTGACAGTCCTCCCACCCAATGGTATCATAACTTTTGCGTAAAATGTTGAAATATATGCATCCATAGCTCAGTTGGTAGAGCACCTGACTCTTAATCAGGGTGTCCAGGGTTCGAGCCCCTGTGGGTGTACCAGGAAAAAACACTGCAACAAAAATGCAGTGTTTTTTATTGCCGGGGCCCACAGGGGCTCGAAGCACCGAGAACACCATCCAACCAAAGGTTGGGGTGTTCGGGCACAAGACCTTCCGCTGTTTTCACAGAAAACAGGGATAGGTCTGGGCCGAAAGGGCGCAGGCGTCAGCGAGAGGGTCCGGCGGATCCTCGAGCAGCCTGCGATCCGAGTCGACCGAGCGGGGAGACGACGGACGGCAAATGTCCGGCCGAATGACCGGACATTTGTGTAAGCCCCTGTGGGTGTTTTTATATATAAATCAGTTCCC
>Ga0123335_1005681_pt1 | contig 15052 bp, 14 predicted proteins | sample BiotimSIPDNA_2_FD_89707 | JGI IMG/M metagenome (GOLD analysis project Ga0123335, IMG submission 89707) | Anaerobic biogas reactor microbial communites from Washington, USA - Biogas_R2 time_0 SIP DNA | ecosystem: Engineered > Bioreactor > Anaerobic > Unclassified | place: Washington, USA... | reverse complement strand
CTGCTTCGGTCAGAACGTTGCCACCCTCCGGCAACAGGATCTCCAGTTGGTCGCCTGTCTCCAGATGATTACGTACTTCGATGAGCATCCTTTTTTGAGCCTTATCACAGGCCAGGACCATTCCCACCGGTTCATGGGTTTGAATATTTTTGATTTGCGGACTGGTTTCCAGAATTTTTTCTTCGGTGAATGCAAATCCTGTCGTGTAGCCGCGGTGCGAGATGGTCTTCAGTTCTTCGATCCACTGCGGGTCAAACCTGTACTTTTCTTTTTCACGTAAAAGCTTGTCGAGTGCCTGCCGGTAGGCTCGGGTGACAACTGCCGCGTAGTAGGACGATTTCATCCGTCCCTCCACCTTGAGGCTGGATACTCCCGTTGCGAGGATATCCGGCAGATGTTCGAGGAGACACAAATCTTTGGAGCTCAAAAGATAACTGTACCGTTCATCTTCTTCAAGAATCAAAGGATCCTCCGGACGCGTCGATTCATGCAGAACATATTCCCATCGGCACGGGTGGGTGCAGTTGCCTTCATTGGCACTTTTCCGGTTTCGCCAGGCCGAGAGATAACATCGTCCTGAATACGATACGCACATCGCGCCATGCACAAAAATTTCCAGCTCCATTTCGGGAACGGCGGCAGCGATTTCTCCGATTTCTTTCAAAGGGAGTTCCCGTGCCAGAACAATCCGTTTTACCCCCTGATCCTGCCAGAAACGGACGGCTTCCGTATTTGTTGTATTGGCCTGTGTGCTGAGGTGCAGGGGAATGACGGGATTGATTCGACGGATCAACCGGATCAGACCCGGATCGCTGAAAATGAGAGCGTCCACGCCTGTATCCATTAACCCGGGAAGAATCTGCCGAATCAGTTCAATATCCTTGTTTCGGGCAAACGTGTTGATGGCCGCATAAACCCTGACGCCCTTGCCGTGCGCTTCGGAAACAGCATCCGAAAGATCGTTGAAAGACAATTCGGCAGATGATGCGCGCAGGCTTAACCCCGGTACACCGACGTAGACAGCGTCCGCTCCATACAGCAACGCAGTGCGCAGTTTTTCCATATTGCCCGCGGGGATCAGTAATTCAGGCTGGCGCATAGAAATCTCCGCTACGGACAGTACCGCCGTACCTGTTCCATGACCCTGAGAGATTTAACTTCCTTTCCCAGGACATAAGAGATGAAACCGCACAGGATACTGCGGGATTCGGAAGCCAGTCTTTCCGGCATGCTGACCATTTTCATTTTTTCCATTTCTATGTCTTTTCCAAGGAGCAGTGTCCGGACAGTTCCACTGGAAACATGCTGATCATAGCGTTGAGGACGGGCACACGCGGTACAGAAAATGCCGCCTTCTTTCGGATAGAAATAATAGGTCCCGCCGTTAGTTACGGGGCTTTTACAGCGCACACAGGCCGCGAGCGCCGGTTCAAAACCGGTAATTTTCAAAAGACGCATTTCAAAGAATCGAACCGCCGTGTCTGAAACATTTTCTTTCGTCAGCAGGGCCAGAAAGTCCGCAAGCAGGGAGAACAGATTTTCATTGAATTTGCCCTCCATGCTGAAATGATCCGTCAGGTCAATGAAATAGGAAGCCGTCAGGGTTTTCTCCAGATCCTGCCGGATGACGGGATAATGATCGATAACGTCGCAGGATTCAATGAAGGCAAGGGCATCGCGGTTTTTTCGCGAAAAAATAATGCTGGTCAGTGAAAATGGTTCAAAAACATTGGCGAAACGCTTTTTGCTTCGCTTGGCGCCTTTGGCGATCCCGCTGATCTTGCCGAATTCCCGACTGTAAAAGGTTACAATTAAATCCGACTCGCCGTAGCTTAAGCTTTTCAGTACGAACCCGGTGGTTTTATGGCTTTCTGCGGCACTCATCATGATCACGAACGACCGTCATATTTGATGTCGCCCGCCACAATGGTCAGGATGGCGCGCCCCTTCATTTTCCGGCCTGAAAACGGAGAATTTTTCCCCCGTGAAACAAAATTTTTCACATCCACTGTCCACGTTTGCTCCGGATCTATGACGGTGATATCCGCGGCGGAACCTATTTTCAGCGTACCTTTGTCCAGGTTTAAAATTCGCGACGGATTGCAGGCCATTGCGGTGATCAGCTTCTCCCATGTGAGAATGCCTTCATGTACCAGACTCAAACTCAGGCCGAGGGATGTTTCGAGGCCGCTGATGCCGTTTGCGGCATAGGCAAATTCCACTTCCTTATCCGTTCTTGCGTGCGGCGCGTGATCGCATGCGATGGCGTCGATCGTGCCGTCCGACAGACCCTCTTTGATTGCCGCACTGTCGGCTGCGCTTCTCAGCGGCGGATTGACTTTATAGCTGGTGTCGTAGTCCTGGAGACATTCATCGGTTAATGTGAAGTAATGCGGAGCGGTTTCAGACGTTACACGCAGTCCCCTCGTCTTGGCGTCCCGGATCAGGCGCACCGAGCCGGCCGTGCTGACATGTGCGATGTGAATGCGGGTTTTTGTGTATTCGGCAATCAGAATATCGCGCCCTACCATGATCTCTTCGGCAATGGAGGGAATGCCCGGCAGTCCCATGACGGTGGACCAGTACCCTTCATTCATCAGACCGCCCGCAGATAGATTGACATCTTCACAATGCTGAATAACCGGCAGGTCCAGGGAGCCGGCGTATTCCATGGCGCGCCGCATCAGGGCCGCATCCATAACCGGTTTTCCGTCATCGGACAGGGCGATCACACCAGCTTCCTTGAGGTCCCAGAATTCCGTCATTTGTTTGCCCTCGGAACCGATACTGATCGCGCCGATGGGATAGACGCGGGCAAGATTGGCTTCAACCGCTTTTCTGAGGATGAATTCGGTAATAGAGCGGTTATCATGGACAGGTTCTGTGTTGGGCATGCAGGCAATGGAGGTGAACCCCCCTGCTACAGCCGCGGCAGAACCGGTGGCAATCGTTTCTTTGTATTCCAGGCCCGGTTCGCGCAGGTGCACGTGCATGTCGATTAAACCAGGCACGGCAATCATATTGCTGAGATGAATTATCTGAGTGTCGGGCGGCGCTTTGATGGATGCACCGCAGGAGCTGATTTTTCCCTCTTCTACCAGAAGGTCCATTTGGGTGTCTATCTTCTGGGACGGGTCGATGACCCTTGCACCTTTCAACAGCAGTTTCATTCGTTTCCTCCGGAAAGCAGGTAAAGCAGCGCCATACGGACGGCGACGCCGTTATTAACTTGATCGAGAATGACGGAGCAGCCGGGATCGTCAGCAATGTCAGGTGAAATTTCCACCCCGCGGTTTATCGGACCAGGATGCATGACGATAGCATCAGGTTTGGCGAGCCTGATATTTTTTCGGTTCAGGCAATAATGCTGGGCGTATTCACGAAGCGACGGGAAAATGTTCTGTTTCTGGCGTTCCAGCTGGATGCGCAGCATCATAACAACATCCGCATCCATAATCGCATCTTCCAGTTTTGTAAAGGCTTGAACCCCCATCTGCTCGATGTCGCGGGGCATCATGGTGGCGGGGCCGGCCACAACAACCCTGGCTCCCATTTTAGACAAACCGTAAATGTTTGACCGGGCAACACGGCTGTGAAGGATGTCTCCGATGATGGCGACCTTCAGTCCGGCGATCCGTCTTTTTTTCTCCCGGATGGTCATCATATCCAGCAGCGCTTGTGAGGGATGTTCGTGTGCGCCGTCTCCGGCATTGATAATGGATTGACGGACCAGAGATGCGAGCAGGTGAGCGGCGCCGGCGGCGCTGTGCCTCAATACAATGATGTCCGGATTCATCGCTTCAAGGTTGCGTGCGGTGTCAATCAGCGTTTCCCCTTTGACGACGGAACTGGTGGAGGCCGAAATGTTGATGGTGTCCGCGCTGAGCCTTTTCCCGGCTATCTCAAAAGAAGTCCGTGTGCGTGTGCTGGCTTCATAAAACAGGTTGATAATGCTTTTGCCGCGCAATGTCGGCACTTTCTTGATTTCGCGCGTCGATATTTCCAGAAAAGATTCCGCTGTTTCAAGAATCAGATTGATTTCGTCAACCGTCATTTCCCGGATGCCGAGAATATCTTTTTTTGCCAGTTTCATCATAAATTTTGCCCTGTTTCCTTAATCCCGTTCACGCGGGACGAACGTTCATTCTCCGCCGCTTGCTTCAATATCGTTATGTTCATTTCATGCCCCGACAGCCTGCTGCGAGGTGGTTGATTCATGTTTCCTCTTCGATGAGGACTTCGTCCTTCCCGTTTTTTTCCAGCAGATTGACGCTGACCGCCTCCCACAGAGAAGAAGGAAGATTTTTCCCGACATAATCAGCGCGAATAGGCAGCTCCCGGTGACCGCGATCGATGAGGACAGCCAGTTGAATCATCTTGGGCCGACCGAAATCGATTAAAGCGTCCATGGCGGCACGGATCGTCCGGCCGGTAAAGAGAACGTCATCCACCAGAATTACTTTTTTATCTTCCAGATCGAAGGGGATTTTTGTTTTGCCCAGCGGGGCTTTCTTGCTGGTTTTTGTGATGTCGTCACGATAAAGTGTGATATCCAGAATACCCAGCGGGATTTTTGTGTTTTCAATCGCCGAGATTTTTTTCTGAAGCCTTTCGGCAAGATAAATACCGCCGGTGCGGATACCCACCAACACAAGATTATGGACACCCTTGTTTTTTTCCAGGATTTCGTAAGCGATCCGCGTCAGACATCGTTCGATGCCGTCGCTGTCCATTACCACTTTGGGACTCTTTTTTTCAGGCATGTTTCCCTCTTGAAAACTTAATAAAGTTCTAAAAAGACATTCGTTTTTCCCGAATAATTCCGGATCAATCGGTTGAAAATATATAAGCAGGCACAAAAAAAGGCCTTTCCCCATAAGGAGAAAGGCCCGATTGACTTTATGCTGATCTTTTTCATTGTTTGCTTTCCTTTTTCAATCTCGCCGGATCAAATTAAAAGGTTATTTATCATTCATATAGTGGAGCGGCCTGTCTGTCAAGTCCTAAAAAAATCAGGATCATTTCAACAGGCTGCCGATGCGCTCCCAGCGCACTTTTTTCAGAAGATTATCTTCTTCGCTGTTCCAGGACCAGTAGATCAAAAGCGCTTTCCCTTCCACGTCCTGTAGGTTCACAAAACCCCAGAAACGGCTGTCGGCGCTTTCGTCGCGGTTGTCACCCATCACAAAAAGACAGTTTTTTGGCACAACAACAGGTCCAAAGTTATCACGGGGCTGAACCATGGCAGGATAAACGATGCTGTCAGAATAAATGCTGAAATCGTCTTTGTAGGGTTTATCGTTGATGAATATTTTTTTGTTTCTGATTTCGATTTTATCCCCGGCAACGCCGATGACGCGTTTAATGTAGTCTTTTGAGCGGTCATTGGGGTATATGAATACGATAATATCACCGCGTTCCGGATTGGAGACAGACACCAGGGTGGTTCTGATAACAGGTATTTTGATGCCGTAAATGAACTTGTTGACCAGAAGATGATCCCCGATGAGCAACGTGGGCACCATGGATCGGGAAGGAATCTTGTAGGCCTGCACCACAAGTGCCCGGATGACGACGGCAATCAAGATCGCGATGATAATTGCTTCAATAAATTCCTGAACTTTTGCTTTTGGTTCTTCAGCGGGTTTTTGTCCCGCTTTTTCTTTGGTCAAAGCTTCCGGTCTGTTTTTATCTTTCATAACGTGAGTGGACCCCTATGAGTAAATGTTGGACAGAGAAACAAAAATCATGACCAGTGCGAAAACCCCTTTAACTGTTTTACGGCAAATCATGGTGAAGAAATCCCGAATGCCTGCCTGTTGGGGGATTTTCAATCGTGCCTGACGGCGGGATTCCGCAATCAATAATCCTGCCAGCCCTCCCAGCAGGAAACCTCCCCAGATACCCGGGCCCTGGAATAACGGCGTCAGAAGGATCATCCCGGCCATTGCGCCGATGAGAGCTCCCCGGAGAGATTTTCCATTAACGGGTGTTTCGTGGGCGTGGCGGTAACCCGCCCAGAAATCAAGGGCTTCGGCAAAAATAGAAAATACAAATAGAAACAATAGAACTTTCCAGCTGACCTGCTCAAACCCAGTCAACATGGCGTAAAGCAAAACATCCAGAAAAATTACAACCGTGCCGGGCAGTCCGAACAGGCTCAGATAAATCCCGATGAACAATATAATGATAAAAACGACAAATCCCGCCGCGGCAAAAGACGACAAATTATTTCTTCCCCTTCGTTTTTGAAAGCTGGAGGTTTTCAAAAGACAGCACGATCGGGCTGGCAATAAATATCGATGAATATGTACCAACAACAATACCGATCAGGAGTGCGAAGGCGAAGTCATGAATGACCGGGCCGCCCAGGAAAAACAGGGCCAACAGCACAAAAAATACCGTTAAAGCAGTCAAAATTGTGCGGCTCAGGGTTTCGTTGACGCTTGAATTGATAATTTCCGCAAGGCTCTTTTTCAAATCTTTCTTGCGGTTTTCGCGAATCCGGTCAAAAACAACAATTGTGTCATTAATGGAATAACCGATAATGGTCAACAGAGCGGCGACAATGACCAGAGTGAATTCTTTGTTTAACAGAGAAAGTACTCCGATCGTAATAATGGTGTCGTGAATCAGGGCGATAATGGCGCCCAGGCCATAGCGGAATTCAAAGCGCCACGCAATGTAAATGAGCATGCCGATCCAGGCAAAGACAATTGCCAGAATGGCCTTGTTGGTCAAATCCTTGCCGACTTTGGGACCTACGAATTCTATCCTCCGGATTTCAAAATTACCGGTTCCGAACTGCCCGTTCATGGCTTCTTCCACTTTTGTCTGAAGTTCTTTGGTCATGGGCTGGTTGGTTCGCACGATGACTTCATTCTGACCGATTTCCTGAATGATGGCGTCGTCGATTTTAATGTTCTGGAAGGTCTTGCGAATGACATCCGCCCCGGTGGTTTTGGTGAATTTTACCTGAATAATGGTTCCTCCGGCAAAATCGATCCCGAAATTCAGGCCTTTGTGCATGACGACGGACAGGATGCTGATGATGATCAATACAATTGAAATGCCGATGGCAATCTTTCTTTTTCCTACAAAATCAAAATTAGTTCCCGGTTTGATAAATTCCATGCTCTTCTCCTCTATGGAGGCACAGGATGTGCCTAAATACTGATATTATGAACGCTTCTCTGCCAGATGAAATAGTCGAAGATCAATCTTGTGACGAAAATAGCGGTAAACATGCTCGCGCAAATACCGATGCTCAGAGTCAGCGCAAAGCCTTTTACTGGACCGGTTCCGAACGCGAATAAAAACAGTGCGGCAATCAGCGTGGTAACGTTGGAGTCCAGGATGGTCACAAAGGCCTTGGAATATCCGGCATCAATCGCGGCACGGGCCGGTTTCCCCAGCCTTAATTCTTCGCGGATGCGTTCGAAGATCAGGACGTTCGCGTCAACCGCCATACCGATTACGAGCACAATGCCCGCGATGCCGGGCAGGGTAAGTGTGGCCTTGAATCCCGCGAGCACACCCAGAATGATGATAATATTCAGAATAAGCGCGGTATCGGCAATCAGGCCCGAAAGCCTGTAGTAAACAATCATAAAAAGAATAACCAGGAGAGAACCGATCAGAGTGGCGATAATGCCCTGGCGGATCGAGTCGCTGCCCAGGGATGGACCGACGGTTCTTTCTTCCAGAATATTGACGGGCGCGGGAAGGGCGCCTGCGCGAAGCACGATGGCCAGGTCGCGCGCTTCATCCATGGTGAAGTTACCGGTGATCTGGGCCTGTCCGCCGGAGATCCTTTCCTGAATAACCGGTGCGGAATGAACCACACCGTCCAGCACGATGGCCAGACGTTTGCGGACGTTTTCATTGGTGATCCGATCGAAATCCGATGCCCCCTGCGAGTTGAATTTGATGGAAACATGGGGTTCGCCAAAACGGTCGGAAATCTGAACCTTGGCGGTTTCCAGCGAAGCGCCGGTCAGCAGGGTTTTATTTTTCAGTAAATAGGGGACCTGGCCTCTCTGTCCGCTGGACCGGTCTTCACGGGCACCGTAAGCGATGACAGATCCTTCAGGTACATTGCCGCGCAGGGCTTCATCGAGAGAGTTATCCTCGTCGACGATTTTAAATTCCAGAAGGGCCGTTTTCCCGATCAGATTTTTGGCCCGTTCCGGGTCTTTGATGCCCGGAAGCTGAACCATGATTCGGTTTTCGCCTTCAGGGATGATTTCGGGTTCGGCAACACCAAACTGGTCAACACGGTTGCGAATGGTTTCCACGCTGTGTTCTATGGTCAGTTTTTTCAGATCGGCGGCCCGTTTGTCTTTATACTTCAAATAGACGATCTGGCGGCCTTCCCGCGATGTCGTCGATGCGATTTCCAGATCGGAATATTGTTCATTGAGAATTTTCTCCAGAGCGGTCTTTCCGGATGCTTCCGTCAGCTCCAGGGACATGGTAGCGTCTTTTCCTCTTTCCACGTTGCGGAAACGGACTTTGTTTTCCATCAATGATTCCTTCAAATCATTGGCCGTTCTTTCCATCATGGACTCCAGAGCCTTATCCGCGTCCACTTCCAGGATCAGATGCATTCCACCCTGCAGGTCAAGTCCCAGATGGATTTTGTCCTTTGGAAAATATTTATCCAGGGGAGAAGGAATCTGCGGGACGAGCGTGGGAAGCAAAAAATACAGCGCAACAAGACAAACAACCGCCGTGATGGCCAACCTGATTCTTAAAGATTTGAACATGAAATGCCCCTTTCTATCCTATGACTTAGCCGTGGGAGCCGGTGATCCCGACTTCTGCAGGACGGCTGCGATAGCGCTTCTTGCGACTTTAATTCTGACTTTGTCGGCGATCTCCAGTGTGACAACCGCATCCGTAAGGCCGGTCACCTTGCCGTGAATGCCGCCGCTGGTCATGACTGCGTCGCCATGAGCGAGGTTATCCAACATGGCTTTGAGTTCTTTCTGCTTTTTCTGCTGCGGTCGGATCATCAAAAAATAAAAAATGGCAAAGATCACGGCCATCATGATGATGAAGCTAAAGTCACCGACTCCTCCCGCGCCCTGTGCCCCTGCCGTTCCCGGGTTGCCCATTGCGAATGCTTTCGATATCAATTTTACTTCCTCCTTAAAGTCTGCCTTTTATCAGAAAATTTTATAATTTCATCTCATTTTATTCAAAAAATCTTTTTTAAATTCTGAAAAACGGTTTTCGCTTATGGCGGTCCGTATTTTTTCCATCAGGTGCATATAATGGCGGATATTGTGAATAGTATTCAATATCATAGCCAGTATCTCACCGGCAACATAAAGGTGCCTTAAATAACCCCTGGAGTAATTTTTACAGGTGTAGCAATCGCATGTTTCATCGAGCGGGTGATCATCTTCCCGCCAGCGGGCGTTTTTTATAACAATCTTTTCGGAATTTGTAAACAATAATCCGTGCCGGGCCGATCGTGTGGGAATGACGCAGTCAAACAGGTCGATCCCGCAGGAAACGGCGTAAACAATATCGGCCGGCATCCCGACACCCATCAGGTAACGGGGTCTGTCGGAAGGAAGAAGCGGCGCGATCTCATCGGTGATGGCATACATGATTTCCTTAGGTTCTCCGACGCTGACGCCGCCCAGTGCATAACCGTCAAAACCGACAGGAACGATTTGCTCCACCGCCTGTCTGCGCAGATCCAGGTAGGTGCCGCCCTGAACAATGCCGAAAAGCGCCTGCTCAGGATTGGTTTTTGCCCCGGCGCATTGTTTTGCCCACTTCATGGTTAAATCCAGGGAATCCCTTGTCTGCTGAAGCGTTGCGGGGTAGGGAGTGCATTCGTCGAGGCACATCATGATATCCGATCCCAGTGCTTCCTGTATTTCTATGGCTTTTTCCGGAGTGAGAAAATGTCTGGAACCGTCAATATGAGACTGGAACATGACGCCGTCAGGCAGAATTTTGCGCAGCGCTCCCAGCGAATAAACCTGGAATCCGCCGCTGTCCGTGAGAATCGGACCAGTCCAGTTCATAAAGGTATGCAGGCCGCCCAGTTTGCGGATGGTTTCATGACCGGGCCGCAGGTATAAATGATACGTGTTGCCCAGGATGATTTGAGCTCCGCAGGTTTGAAGATCATCAGGGCGCAGGGATTTCACCGTACCCTGCGTGCCCACCGGCATAAACGCGGGGGTGTCGATTGGACCGTGAGGAGTGAGCATTTTTCCAAGACGTGCTCCGGTATCGGGATCTTTCTTGATCAGTTCAAATGCAAAAGGCATGGTTCCTGTCCTATAAAATCAGCATGCAGTCGCCGTAACTGTAAAATAAATAACGGTTTTTAACAGCCCGGGCATAGGCTTTCTTTACAAAATCAGTGCCGGCGAAAGCGCAGACCAGTAAAAATAAAGAGGATCGGGGCAGGTGGAAGTTGGTCAGCAGGCCGTTCACTCTTTTAAAGGTGTAACCGGGGTAGATAAAAAGGCTGGTTTCGCCTGATTGCGGCATAATATGCCCGTTGTTATCCGCCACGCTTTCCAGGGTTCTTGTTGTGGTCGTGCCCGCGGCGATGACCCTTCGGGCATTGTTGATGGTATCCGCCGTATCGGGTGTGATTTCGAAATATTCTGTCTGCATGACGTGATTTTCGACAATATCCGTTTCTATGGGCCAGAAAGTGCCGATCCCGACATGCAGAGTGATGGCCGCGATTCCGACGCCTCTGGACTTCAGGGTTTCCAGGACTTGCGGCGAAAAATGCAGACCGGCGGTCGGTGCGGCGATGGAGCCTGCTGTTTTCGCGTAGATGGTCTGGTAGCGTTCCCGGTCGTTGCTTTGCTCAGGGGCCGTGTTCTTTCTCCGCTTGATATATGGAGGCAGCGGCGCACGTCCAAAACATTTCAGATAGTTTTCAAAACCGTCCTCGGCGTTAAATGCCATCAACCATTTCTTATCCGACATTCTGGCAACCACCCTGGCTTCACAGGAGTGGCCAAGATCAATCAGGTCATTTTCGTTGATTCTTTTTCCGGGGCGCGCCATTACTTCCCACCATTCAGCCCCATCTTTTTTCTCTTTACAGGTGATCAGCAGTATTTCAATAATAGAACCTGTGGTTTTTTTACCGTAAATCCGGGCCGGAATGACGCGGGAATCATTGATGACAAGGACGTCGCCTTTTTGCAGAAAGTCCGGCAGGGAAGAAAATTGGAGATCCTCTATGGTGCTCTCGCGGCGGTCAAGCAGCATCATGCGTGAAGCATCTCTTTGCGGCCGCGGGTGCTGCGCAATGAGATCATCAGGCAGAAAATATGAAAAATCCTCCAGCTTCATGCATTTACCGGTAAAAAATGAAAATTTTATTTAAGTAATCAGAATAAGGTAGGGTTGTCAATCAAAACCCTCAGCGCCGTCCGAAATAGAGCAGAATCAACCCGAAAATGATCGTGGAAATGCCGATCATCCTTAAAGTGAAATCAGACAGTGTTGAGATTTTGATCAGGTAAGGTTTCAACTTTTCCGGGAATACCAGATAGGGAAGTCCTTCCACGATAAAAACCATACCCATGACGCAAAGAAAGTAATCCAAGGAATCAGATCCTCTTTTCTTTCGCTTCGTCCCAGAGTCTGTCCATTTCGGAAAGCGTTGCGTCGTCAAGCGATTGGCCGTTCGCGCGAAGCTGTTGATGGATGTAGGCGAAGCGCCGGAGAAATTTTTCAATGGTGCCGGTAAGCGCGTTTTCCGCGTCCACGGAAAGAAAGCGGCTTAAATTTACCAGGGTGAACAGGATATCGCCCGTCTCTTCTGCAATGATTTTCACATCGCCATTTTTTCGCGCCGCATCCAGTTCGGCAAGCTCTTCCTGCAGCTTTTTCACAACATCGTCCGTGTTTTCGAAGTCGAAACCATGCCGGGCGGCTGACGCTGTGATATTTTGCGCCCTTTTCAGTGCAGGCATCGAGCGGGGAATATTATCGAAGAGATTTTCTTCTCGTACTCTGCCATTGCGCTCCTGTTTTTTGATTTCCTGCCAGTTGTCCTTCACTTCCCTTACGGAATGAACTGTTACATCGCCGAACACGTGCGGATGCCGGCGAATCATTTTTGCCTCAATGTCCTTCATAACATCAGCCAGTGAAAAATCCCCGGCCTCGGATGCGATTTCAGCAATAAAAAGGATCTGGAACAGCAGATCCCCCAATTCCTCCTGAAGATGGCGGGGATTGTCTTCGGTTAGAGCGTCAAGCACTTCATAAGCTTCATCCAGCAGATATTTGCCGATGTCCTGCCTGGTCTGTTTCCGGTCCCAGGGGCAGCCGTTTGGCGCACGCAGTTTTCGAATCAGGCTGATCAGGGCCTGCAGTTCTTGATTTGGCATGGGGTTCATTTCACGATGAAGACGTCTCTTTGCCGATCCTGGAAATAAATATGGCTATATTGTGATCCATTGACACGACTAAAGAAAGATTCCCCGCTTTCGCGGCATGTCGGGCAGCAGGAGTTTGGAAGGATCACGGCGTAGATTTTTTTGCCGGTGTCCGCCGCCGATTCGATCATGACCAGTCCTCCGCAGTCGTTGCACACGCGGACCGTTTCGATTTGCCTCTCTGTAATATCATCAGTGTCGTAATAAATGTTTTTTTCACGGCGTATGTAGGCAGCGGATCCGGTGATCTGTTTTTTCAGGTTTTTCTTTTTCTTCCACAGCGTCATCAGGTTCTTCACTTCATTTTCAATGAGCCGGGTGACTTCCTGTGACTGGCGGATTTGAAGGGCATCGTAATCCGGTTCCCGCACTTGGCTGTAGTCCAGTCCGGCCATGGCAAGGATGATGCCGACATTGACGTAGGGAAGGGCTTTTTCAATGGAGTAGCCGCCTTCCAGTACGGCAATGTCAGGAGCAAGTTTTTCATTCAAGAGCGCGTAGCCCTGGGCGCTGAAGTTCATGTTTGTGATCGGGTCGCTGTAGTGATTGTCCTGTCCTGCCGAGTTAATGATGATTTCCGGTTTGAATTCGTCCAGCATCGGAAGAATGGCGTTTTCAAGGACAAACAGGAATCCCTCGTCGGATGTGCGCGGGGGCAGGGGAATGTTAATGGTCGCGCCCAATGCGTTCGGGCCGCCGAAATCATCGATAAAACCGGTTCCGGGATAAAGCGTTCGACCGTCCTGATGCATGGAGATGCACAGAACATCCGGATCGTTCCAATAGATGTCCTGCGTTCCGTCGCCGTGATGGCAGTCCGTGTCCACGACGGCGATCCGCCTGATGCCGAACGTATGCCGGATATATTCGATCATCACGGCTTCAATGTTGATGTTGCAGAAACCCCGTGCGCCGTGGGCGACCAGCATGGAATGATGGCCTGGTGGCCGTACCAGGGCAAAGGCGTTGTCAACTTCGCCGCTCAATACTTTCTGCGCAGCGGTAATTGCCCCGCCGGCGGAAATGAGGTGGGAATTCGTTGTCAGGTTTTGCGGATTGGGAACGCAAATATGGCAGCGGTTGATATCAGCGTAGGTGGCAATGCCCGGTTTGTATTCCACAATATTCGGAAAATCCAGCAGGCCTTCTTCGAAAACCTGATCCTGTGTATATAGCAGCCTCTCCTCCCGTTCGGGATGATTGGGAGATATGGCCCAGTCAAATGCCGGGAAAAAAATGAGGCCTGTTTTCTTTTCTTTTGCGGGCATATTTTTTACCTTTCCTTGCCGGAAGAGATCAGTCCGGGTTTGATCTGAACCTTCACACGGATATTTTTCCCTGTTGTGTAAAAGTCCCGAATCATGTTGAATTGCTGCGATTCGGTTACTTCCATGAAGATGTCCTGCTCTCTCGCGCCCATGCATACAGCTTTTTCCCGCAGGAATTTTTTGCCGGTTTCAATGGCATCCGCCAGAGAAAAATTACGGGAAATACTTTCCACATGACCTTCTTCGCAGAGGATAAGTTCTTTCCTTTCCGTGTCCGCAAGGATCGTGATTTCAGCGGTGGTTCTGGCAAGAGCCACTCCCAGAGCATTGGAAACTTCCGAATGTTCGGGTATTAAATAGGAATAGCCAAGATTTTCGGCGATAAAGGGGGCAACTGCGGCGGGCCCGCCGGCAACGTAGAGAATTTTCGGCTGAATAATTTTCCCTTCCAGAAGTTCGTGGATCGTGTAAACCGGTTTATTGTTGATCTGGGCAAGAATATGCCTTACCTGATCCGCGATGATGGCGGCCATTTTCTCGATGATGGCGCGCGCCGCTTCTTCGACTCCCAGTTGAAGTTTTTTTGCGATGAGTGCAATGGCGTTCCGGGCTTTCCCGCTATCGCCGAAAGAAACGATTCCTTCCACAATCATGGCGTCCGTGGGCGTGGGGAACGGCCCGTCCAGTGCGGCAGCCGGCCCTTCCCGTTGCGGTCCGATCAAAATTTCGCCGTTCTCAATTCTGACGACGCTGTCACCGCCCACACCGATGGATTTTGTGTAGAGACCGCGAATCAGCGTTTTTCGTCCGTTGATTTCCACGCCGGATGGTTCGAGAAGGGGAACCCCGTCGGCAAAAACGGAAATATCCGTCGTGGTACCGCCGATATCCAGAGCCACGGCATCTTCTTTCATGCGGGTGGTTGCGAGAACACCCATAATACCGGCCGCAGGTCCGGAGTGAATAGTCTGTACGGGGCAGTCCAGGGATTGATCAATCAAGATCGTTCCGCCGTCTGCTTTCAGAATGTACACAGGAATATTCAGTCCAAATTTTTGGATAAATTCCTGGACATCCCTCACAAATCCTTGATAAATCTCATGAATAGCTGCGTTGAGATACGTTGTGGCAATGCGGCGGGGGAAATTCAGTTGTCCCGACAGTGTGTGTCCCAGAGAAATTTTTCTGGAATCGTTCTGAAGCAATTCAGCTGCATCCAGCTCCTGCTGGGGATTTCGTGAAGAAAACTTGCCTACCACACCGATGTGATGAATTTGGTTTTCTGATATTTCACTGCTAATATCGGCTATTTCGCGGCTATTTACATTTTTAACGGGGATTCCG
>Ga0123335_1005677_pt1 | contig 15062 bp, 15 predicted proteins | sample BiotimSIPDNA_2_FD_89707 | JGI IMG/M metagenome (GOLD analysis project Ga0123335, IMG submission 89707) | Anaerobic biogas reactor microbial communites from Washington, USA - Biogas_R2 time_0 SIP DNA | ecosystem: Engineered > Bioreactor > Anaerobic > Unclassified | place: Washington, USA... | reverse complement strand
ATTTACACCCCTCTGCTACTAACATTTATGAGTTTAAAGCTTCACTAAAGCTACCTAGTTGCTCTCGTATAGAAGACATATTATCCTCATCATCTTCTTCTGCTGACCCATCTGTTAAGAACTGAGTAACAGATGCTTCAATATCTGCTACAGCTTTTTTCTGATCCTCTTCTGTAGGATACCCCATAATGTCAAGTATAGATACAGTCGCCTCTACTTTATCCTTCCAAGGGTCCACAGTTACATCAAACTTAGAGGTGGCAGGAAGAACTGTGTACACATACCTAAGGTTAGTTCCGGCGTCTTTCTTTCTGCTTATGTTTAGGAAATGACCAACATCATAACTGTAAAGATCAACATAATCATCTTCCATTGTGCAGACTTCCGTAATCATTGTCATTACAGTCTTTGGAATGGCAACGATTACTGGCTCTGGCCTCCAATCAGTGTCCTTTGGTCCCTTTACAAATCCCCACTGAAGGAACGAAAGATTAGGTTTTGTATCCTTTGCTACACGTACCATTTCAACGTTGTCACTATTATAGTATTCTGCAACTTTAGAGCATATTGGGCAGGGCTTTTCCTCAATATTAGGGGTTCTATGAGTGCAAAGGACGCTGTACTTCCTACCATCTGTTCCAGTAATCCAGTGCTGATACGTTGGGTAAAAAGGAGATGGGTTAGACTCATTTGGGGATACAAAGAATCTTATTTTGGAAGTTCCATCCTGAACTTTAAAAAACCTTGTTCCACTTCCTGCTGTTGCTGACTCCGCAAATGCGCTAAGTTGGTCTTTTGTAAATCCTTTAAAGTTTAGTTTCATATGTTGGCGTCCTCCTAGATTGTGTTGTATTTTTTAGTAAAGCTTTCTTTAAGAGAAGTTAAAGCGTCTGTTGGCTGTTGTGCATACCCAGAAATTCCACTTTGAATACCTTGGTATGCTTCTTCTCGTAAACTGGCGGAAAGATTAATTAGCATATCCTTCCTAATACTTAGAACTTGTATTGCAAGCTTAAGTGCTGTTTCTTCTTCACACGCCTTTAAATACTCAGATTTTGCAGCCATATACTCTGGGTGGGATGTGGTCATTGTATCAAGCCGAGCTTCTGTCATTTTACTGTCTGCATCCCGCCTAATCCCCTCCCTTATAATAGCAAAAGCTTTTTCTGTTTGCCACTTAAGCTCATCCCTTTTAGCAGAAGCCTCACTATACATTCGTGCATATTTTAGAAAAAGGTCTGCGTGCGTTAAAAGCGCAGATCTACAGTCTGCAATAAGTATTTCTTGCTTTAATGTATCCCAGCTAAACATTGTTCATCATCTCCTTCATTTCAGATGCAAGTTTTGTAAGCTGGTTTTCAAGGCATACAAACGCATGTTCTTTCATTTCTTCGTAAGGCTCATCCCCCTCTAGTGTAATACTAGTGGACATGTTGGAATATGCAACTCCTGGAATTGGAAGCTTTACTTCAAAACTAACAATGTGCTTCATAATGAACTTACCTCCTCAACTTTACCCCATCTAGATTTACCAGTTTCATCCGCTTCAGCAATACTAATATCTATCTTCATTGGTACTTTTAAAAATGTAAAAGTTGTGTTTAATTTATATATGCCTTCCTTTAAAATATTAATAAAAGAATCCATGTACTCATCCTTTACAGCGTACACACCACTATCATGCACACTTACTAAGAACACAGCGTTGTCTTTGTCTATATGTGAGTAAATGTAGTGTAATAGCCAAAGGGTAAGATCGCTAGCAGTTGCCTGTATTGGTGCATTTTGAGCTTGCCTAAGTGCACCAGATACAGCACCCCTATCCGGGAGGCCTATATCTGGAAGATTACGTGCTCTGCCAAATGGGGTAACTACTTTTAAATGCTTTCTAGCAAATGCATGTGTATCATCAATCCATCTCTTAACCCCATAGAATTGCTGCATATACCTAGACAGCTTATCTTCTGCCTCTTCTTGGGAAATATCAAGATTTTTAGAAAGTGCCATAGGGCCCATACCATAAATAACTCCAAAATTAAGAGATTTAGCAGCTTGCCTTTCATCTTTTGTTATTTCTTCAACTGGTTTTTGATACATAAAAGACGCAACTTCTTTGTGCATATCTGTACCTTTGTTTATTGCTTCAATCAAGTTTTTATCATTTGCAAGAGATGCAATTACTCTTATTTCAGCCTGTGCAAAGTCAAACTGTACTAACTTATATCCGCTTGGTACATAAAAGAAGTTTTTTATTTCTTTATCCCTTGGAATTTGTTGAAGGTTTGGGTCTGAACAAGCTGTTCTTCCAGTTACAGTTCTAGTTAGAGCAAAGTTAGGGTGCACTTTACCATCTGATCTAACTTTTTCTAAGAAACCAGTTATAAATGTATTTGCTACAGTTGTAATACTTTTTACTTGCGATAGCTTTTGAATAATTGGATGTTCAATTTCTTGGAGTGTAGACGCTGAAAGCGATATACCTCCTTTTTCAGTTTTAATTGTAGGAATTTTATTAATTACTGAAAGAAGTGCAAGTAAGTGTCGTGGCTTTAGTATATCATACTCAACAAGACTACCATCTATAGGGTGTTTTGAAATCTTTTTAACTTTTCCAGTTGATAGAAATACTTCTTTATCTATCCATCCATTTTCAAGATAGGTTACTATCTTTTGTGCTTCTTTAATCTCTGGATACTCATATATTTCTTTAAGCAATGCTTCTTTTTCAGCAAGTATTCTTGCTTTATAAGAAGCAATATATTCTAGGTCTACTGGAAACCCGTTAATGGAAGCACCAATATACATATTTTGAATTTTTAATAAAAACTTATAAAGGTTTACATTTTGAAGAGATTTAATACCTTGATTATAAATATGTAAACAAGCACAAGCATCCAGACAATTATACAGCCCAAGCACATCAATAGTAACCTCAGAAAAATCATGGGACTCCTTTACTACGGACTTTACACTTTCAGCATAATCAGCCCATCCTAGAAGCTTAAAAGCAAGATGTTTTAATCCATGTTTTTGGTTCTCGTCTATAAGATAATGTACAAGCATAGAGTCCTGTGTGTTATCAAGAAAAATACCTGTCATTACCTTTACAAATAAAACGTCAAATGGCCTATTGTGTATAACAAGTTTATCTTTTAAAGCATTTAAAAGCACTATAAAATCAGAATTCATATCTAGTTTGTTAGTGTAGTTTACATCAATCCAAAAAGCTTCTTTTTCTGATGAAAAAGCAGCTGTTAATATCCTTGCTCCAGAGTTAAATGGAGAAAGACCACCAGATTTTCCGTCACCAGCAGTTTCAATGTCAAACCCAATTAAATCATACTGAGATAGTGTATTAATTGCATCTTTTAAAGTTTCTTTTGAAGTTATTTTTGTTATAGTAGGTTTACTAACGGAAGTATCAGTAATAAAAGTCAATTTTATAATAGAAAAGGTAAGTGGTATTTGATCCTTTATAGAGCTGTCAAATTGAGTTGCTTTTGGGTCAAAGCATGGAACAACAGGAATTCCATACTCAGTAGGTATTAGCTTACCAGCAACTTTAGATAGTGCTGCATTTCCTAAAAGAAGCTTAGTTATATCAGACCCCACCGATATAATGCACTCAGGAGACATTTTTAAAAGCTCTTCTATAATGTCTGCTTTACTCTTTTTTAACTCTTTTAACGTAGTAACCTCTTGACCGGACAGTATATTAACGAACTCAAAATCTTCTCTTGTAAAAGATGAATCACTTTCAATAATATGGGTTAAGTATGTTTTTGCAAACCTATCTTCATTCATAGTTAGCACAATAAATCTCAATAAAAAACCCCCTCTCAACTGTACCCATATATTATACCAAGAATCTTATAACTTCACAATAGAGATATGTCAAGCCAAACGTGAAAGTATTGAGTTATTAGAGCTTCCAGCCATTACTGCCTCGGATGATGGGCTAAATGGATTTAGAAATTTAAAACTTAATTTGTCATAATCAAAGCTACAAATCCATGGGTTTGGTTGCTCACCTTCTCTCACTTTCATAAATGAAAGAATTCCTTTTGCTATGCCAGCATTAACTTCTAATGGCTTCCACGCAATAGCAACATCTGCTTTATTTATTTTTTCAATACTTCCAGCTATATCACCATACTCTACTGCCTCCACACTTCCTTTTCTAATAGCATCACTATTCTTTAACTGTGACGCTGTAAAAATTGCTACTTTTGATACTTTAGCTAAATCAACAAGTTCTTGGTATATAGCAGCAATTTTCTCCCATTTTGGAGAATTTTTTGCTACTCTGTTAGTGGTTAAATGATCACAATAATCAATAAAAATAGCTTGAACATTTACACCCTTTACCCTCCTGAGATACTCAACCATTCCACTAATTTGTGACACAGTAAGGGTTTCAGATGGGTAGTATGCAACTTCCATTGGGTATAATCTTTGCATTCTTTGTCGTATCTGTACAAACTGCTCTGGCTGCATGTCACTTGTTATCTCACTTTGTCGTACTCTAGCCACTCTAGCAGACAACATTCGTACAACTCTATCAGCAGAAAGCTCTAATGTTATATATAAGCATGGAACCATTACAGCCACATTAGTACAAATCATTGAAAGCAAACTTGACTTTCCACCACCAGATGGAGCTGCTACTATAAATACCTCACCTAGACCAACCCCTCCCTTAGTTGCTCTATCTAAAACAGAAATCCCTGTAGGAAGTCCTAGCCTGTTATCATCATAGTTATATATTGCATTTGGTAACATATCAAGAAGTGCATTAGAATTGTAGGCAGGTATAGGGAGCCCTGATAGACCATTACGTAAGGTAATTTCAGCAAGGTCTGGGTTTTGCTCCAACACATCGTCTACGTTTCTAACTAAATCCTGTAATCTTTTATATTTTACAAAAGACACAGCCATATCAATTAAAGCAGGAACAGAATCACCATCATTAATGGTATAAAGCTTTGTTAGCATTTGAAGGGCATCTGGAGAAAGCTCTTCAATTAATGTAGATCTACTTGGTATTGAATTATACCTTAAATAGTGAGCTTTTACTACAGTCCAAATTTCTGAAAGGACTGGTGTAGCCCAGTCCTTATCAGATATTATTGAAAGTAGAACAACTGTAGCTGGATGGTTTTTTAAAGTATTTGCTAGTAAGATTTCTTGAGATTGTCGTGTAAGGTTCAAATCACCAACTCCTAACTACACTTGTTATATCCACAGTTCAAGCATACAGGACACTTTCCTTCCATTTGTAAAGGCATATTACATTCTGGGCACAAGTTATTGTTTAGCTTGTTTTCTTTTTCTTTCTCGTTATCAACACCATTGTATTCATCAACACTTTCCCTTAATGCTATTGCTATTGCGTCTGGTACAGAATATACGTATTCATTTTCAAACAAACTAACATCTTTTCCACGTATACCTTTTAATGTCTTAACAATATTATGGTAGTCTATTCCCTTTTTTAAACATAAAGAAATTAACCTTCCAAGAGCTTCAGTATATGCATAATCGTCCATTCCTGATTTTCCTAAATTACAGAATACTTCTACTGGACTAGAATCATAAAATGATGTCATAACATACATACTTCCAGAGGGCGTAGGAACCTTTATTCTAACACAAGGCAATTTGTTTGGCAAGTGAGTTACATCTTTTTTCTGAGTAGACTCTTCTTTAGTTTCTACCTTCAACACTTGTGTTGATTTACACCCATCTCTAAACACAGTTATACCTTTTACTTTATTATCATATGCTTTCATAAAAATGTTAGAAATTTCTTGTTCTGTAGCAGAGTTTGGAAGATTAATAGTTTTACTAACACTATTACCTATATGCTCTTGCACTGCAATTAATGTATTTAAATGATCATCTGGAGTTATATCTTGTGCAGTAACAAGAAACTTTTGTACACACTCAGGTACCCATGAAAGCCCTTGAACACTTCCACGATTCTGTTTAATGCTTTTAATTCTTTCTTCAGTAAGATCAATTTTATGAATGTCAAACACATATTTAACAATTTCTGGAACCATTGTATACCAGTTTTCAGTTTCTCCCCTCATCATCCTGTCATATGCTAAAGCAAAAAGGGGCTCACACCCACTTCCGTCAGCATTACACAGTATGGACGTAGACCCAGCAGGAGCAACTACAGTAGTGGCTATATTACGTACAGGACCTCTGTCCTTTTTAGGTAGACGGGAATCCCACAAGATAGTATCAAACGCAGGAAAAGTTCCTTTTTCCATTGCTAACCTTTTTGATTCAGACAAGGCAGCTTCTTCAACTGTAGCTAACAACACATGTATTTCATCAAGTGCTTCTTTTGACCCATACCGTAGCCCTGATTTTATCAGGTAATCAGCTAATCCAGTAAACCCAACGCCTATGCGTCTAAACCTTTTAGCTGCGTCTTCTATTTTTTTATCCGGGTACCATGCTTTATCAATGACATTATCAAGACACCTAACCAGAAGCGTTACTCGTTTCTTTATATCCTCTGTAACCCCTGATGTATCTAAAGTACCAAAATTAATACTTCCAATTAAACAGGACTCATATGGGTATAGAGGGAATTCACCGCACTGACATGTTAACGTATTAGCGAACACACCCATGTGACGCTTTGACTCATTAAAGCAGTAAACTTTATCTGCTATACCAGCATAAGTAACACTAACTACACTAATATATTTAGAATTAGATTTCACATTTTTATAAAAAGCTATTGGAACTCTTTTTGTTTCCATTCCAAACTTTATTAATTGATTTATAGTTTTACCTGTAAGAAACATTCTATAAACTTGCTTACAATTATACTCTTTTTCTCCACCCTTTCCGTCTGGCATTATACGATCTCCCTCTAAATGCATAGTAGAAATGTTTGCTGAGCAACCAAGTGTACTAAGCATATATCTAACCTCTTTAAGGAAGGGTAGATTAGTGGAAGCAATAGCTATAGTATTTCCTATCTTGTTTATATTGTTTACACACCCATCGGAGTCTATTAAACCAGCAAGCCAAGATACCCTTGCCTTTGGAGAATAACTACAATCTGGAACCCAGTATTTAGGTCTAATTTTTTCCTTTTCAAGCACAAACACATTTCTAGTTTTTTGTTTCAGTAAATAATCTATATTAAAACTTTCAGCACACTTTAATTTTGGCTCACTATACACTGGTATACAAGGTTGATTTTTAGCATAAAACCCATCCCCTGAGAAAAACCCATTTGTATACATTTCATTATAATCATAATCTTCTCCAGTAAGAATTTCTGGAAAATCAAACTTTATTAATCTATCTCCTTCTTTTAACTCGGAAGTAGTCTTAGTAACTTCTTTTCCTTTACACCCTTCTACAACCTTAAACCTATGGTAATCAGTACAGGTTAACTCCTCCATGTTAGAAAGGAGTACAGTATATACCTTCTTATCTCTACCTGTAACCTTTGGCTCTACTTCACTCCATTCTTCACCGTTCCAAACATTAACCTTTTCACCAACAAGTTCAGAAATAGGAATATGTCCTTTATCAGTAAGAATTTTTGTGCTACCAATTACACAAGCATTAACCCCTTCGTAGTTAACACCACCAACCCTGTTAGTATTTTTATTTATAGTGTCAATAAATACCAACCCAGGATCTCCACGCAACCATGCATTGTGTACAATTTTATTCCATAAATTAGTTTCTTTTTCTTCTTTTAGTTTAACTTTGTTCATAAACTCATCTGTAATCATTACACTAATATTAGTGTTTAAAAGCTTATCATCATTTTTTTTATGCTCAATAAAGGATTCTACATCTGGGTGGTCAATACGCAAGGTTGCCATTATTGCGGCCCTACGCTTTCCACCAGACTTTATCACTTCTGCTAGATTATCCACAAGAGACATAAAACTAACAGGCCCACTACTAGTCCCACCGCTTCCAACCTTAGCACCCTCCTTTCTTAGTCTGGAGTAATCAATACCAACCCCTGCACCAAGCTTAAATATTTTAGCGGAAAGTGCTTGTGCATCCATTATGCTATCCATATCATCTTCCATTGGTAAAACATAACAAGCTGATGATAATGGCTTTTCTTTTCCTGCGTTCATAAGTATTGGTGAATTAAATATAATGTCACCTTTTTTTAATAGTGAAACACAATCATCAAAATCATATTTATTACTAGAAACAAACTCAGCCACCCTGCACCACATCTGATCTTCAGTTTCGTCTTCAAGAAGATATCTGTTAGTTAATAGATCATCTCTTAAACTCATTTATACCTCCAAAAAATAAGGGATTCCTTCCCTGTCGTATAACTTTCTACGTTCAAATGCTTGTTTATCAAAAAATGGATAATTAACATCTTGAATGTCATAAATTACACTATCTTTTTTTCCTTCTTTTTTTCTCATAGTTCTTCCTATTCTTTGCAGAAGTCTAATAGGTGATTTGAATGGCTCGGCAAGTATGCACACATTCAATCCTGGGAAGTCAACCCCCTCAGAATATATGTTTGTGGCAATCAACTTTTTTATTCTTTCTGATCTAAACTCATTATAAATCAAATCACGTAAAGAGGAATCTGTTGAACCATGCACTACCTGTATGCCTAACTCTTTGTGTAACTTTTCTGCTAGCTCCACTGAATCACATAAAATTAAACATTGATCTTCTTTGTGTTTTTCTAAAATATTTTGTATAATTATTTTTCTATCATCTGGCTCATATATAAGTTCTTTCCAAGCAGCCCTATATGCGTCTTGTGGCCTTTCATACGCAAATAAATAATCATCCTTTAGCTTCTTACATTCAGTTCTATTTTGAATTAGTTTAACAACTGCGTTCACTATGTACCCTTGATCCACAAGTTCATCACGTGTAACCTTATGTAATATTGGTCCAAAGCATGACACAATAGTAATATCTGTAGCAGTTGGGGTTTCACCCCTTGATGGAGTAGCTGTAAATGCGTACCTATAAAAAGAGGGTATGGATTCAACTACCTTTGTGAAAGATTTAGCATTTGCATTTATTGCGTGTGCCTCATCAACTATTAAGCAGTCAAAATACTCCATACCCTTTTTAAACTCTTTTGGACTATCCTCTCTCATTTTATTTAAGGTTTGTAACATTGCAACAGTTATAAAATTAGAAGGCTGGCACACTCCTTTACCTATACACCCTATCTCCTCTATTGATAAATCCTCCATTAACCTGTTCATAGTTTGAACCATAAGATCAGTATTACGAACAAGCACTAAGGTTGGTACTCCAAGCCTAGCTATTAAGTGGGAAAATATAACTGTCTTCCCACCAGCCGTAGGCACACTCACAATACCACGTTGGTTTTTAATAGCTGACTCAACAGCATCCTTTTGGTAGTCCCTTAGAACACTGTTAACTGTTATATCAAATTGTTTTTCCGGTTTTTTTCTTTCATCTTTAATGATAACTTCCATTCCATTCCGTTTAATAAGGGCTATTACTTGAAGTAATAGCCCTGTTCCAAATGAAAGGTATGGATGAAAATAAGATGCAAATCTAAACTTACCATCCCAAGCACCTGATTTAAAAGCCTTGGAATGTCTATAATTATCAGTATAATATGCTAACCGTTCAACAAAAAAAGCACCTAGTTCTTTATTGTTCAAGTATAGTTGGCTCTTCAGGCTCCTTACTGACAGGGTCAATATTGTTTTTGGTTTCAGGGTTATCCCCCCATTCAAAAATTTGATTAATAGACATAAGCAACGAAGTTATTGTAAATGAGAAAATAACCTTAGACTTAAACTCAGCCACCCTACTGCGCTTAACATACTTTTCAAGCTTTCCATCTTCTGCCAGAAAGGTAAGTGAAATTCCGTTAAATATTTCTGGAAGAAGTGATTCAATGTCTTCTTCAGACATGTTGCTTACAATAGCCCTAGCCATTGCTTCAGTCTGCTGGATAAGGTTAGCTTGGAACTCTTCCACAGGAGTATCCTCAGCTTTCATTTTAAGAATACTTGGTATAAGTTTATCCACTGCAGATTTAAAAATTATTTGTGAAAAGCCCATCATATTCATTTCTTCAGACATATTATCCTCCTAGTTTGTACCAGATGAGCCAAACCCGTTTAGCCCTCTAGCATTAATGTTACCTTCCCACCTGTTAGGGTTAATAACGGTATCAATGGTATTTGTAAACAAAAGCTGTGCAATTTTATCTTTTGGTGCTACTGTATAAAACGTATTACTTAAATTTACTAGTATTACACCAATAGTATTTATGTATCCTGGGTCAATAATTCCTGGTGAGTTAAGCACAGAAATTCCATATTTGAGCGCAATCCCAGATCTAGGACACACCATTCCAACATAGCCATCTGGAATATTAATTTTAACAGCAGTTGGAATAAGAACACGTTCCATTGGGGCAATAGTTACAGGCTCTTTAATATCTGCACGAAGATCATATCCAGCAGAGGACCCTTCGTAGGCCTTTACAGGAAGAAACTCAGACTCCTCTCCTTTAAAATGTTCTGATTCTAATTTACAGTCTACTATTATCAATATATTGACCTCCTGTTATTAAATGCTCTCTGTATTTCAGAAATTGATGATTCATTTGGGTCCCCACCCTGAAGTGTTGCAACAGATACATGCATACCACACAAGGACAAAGATATTTTAGATACTGATTTTTTTATTTCTGTATCTTTTTTTGGTGAGTCAAGCATTATTACTATTTCTTTTGGGTTTAACATTCTAATTCTGGTAGCATTATAGCAACTTAAGTGTTTTCCAAAAAGGCCAACCACACCACAAAATGGGAGTGCTTTAGAAGTGCTTATTACATCAAAAACTCCCTCATTGAGTATAATTATTGATCTATATCTTGCATTATCAAAATTAAACATCAATAATGCAGATTTAAACCCATCTGAAAATTTATACCTAAGTAGACCTTCATAATACCTGCTAACACTACCAACACATGTACCATACTGACACACTGGTATTATTATTTTTTCTGGAGTACACTTCCATTTGTTTAGTATTGCATAATCAACAGCATTTCGTGATTGTAAGTAGGAGTAGGCTTTCTTTGATCGTGCTACAGGTACACCTTCATCAATAATAAACTCATCCAAACATGGAAGTTCAATTTTTGATGAAAACTCAAAATTAATCTTTATCCCGGTAGTTTTTTCAAAGAACTGTCTTGACCCACTCCAACCACACCTGTAACAATGTACCCAACTACCATCTGGAGACACTTGTAGTACATGCTTTCTATCCTTGTTACAAAATGGGCACAGGCCTTCAACCCACCCACTACTTTTCTTTTTAAGGTCAAGATCAATAGTGCACCACCTACTTTACTTAAACATCTTTGCACCATCAGGAGTGTAAATACCTTCTGGTAGAACCCCAGTATATAAAGGATATAATGATTTTTGATTATAGTACTTAGAAAAAAAGCTTTGCATTCTCTTATTCATACTATATCTTAAATACATTGAAGAGTAATCTTCTTGTCTTTTAACGCATATAGCACGTTTATTACCAGACATGGTAGTGCAAAATTTTAAGTTTGTTGTATAAATTCCCATTCCAATGAGAGTAGGCACACAATAAATATCAGTAGTGAATGGTAAAACATACCCAGCCACTACCTTTGTTAAATGTGTATGTGTTTCTGTGTTAGTTATATTTTCTGAATTGGTAGAAAACAAAAACCTAGATACATTAAATACGCCTAGTAGGTCGCCCTTATCATTAATAACCATTACTGGAGGGAATATATACGTAAACTTTACAAACAATGGAACATAACAGGAGAATACTAAAGACTGGGAATATAAAATATCCTGATCGTTCTCTCTCCTGTATACAACTGCAGCGTGGCCTTCTCTTATAGGCATTACTCTACTGGAAAGCCTATCTCTACTCCTGGGTCAATATCAAGCTCAGACACAGTTATTTTAAATAAAGATTTTGATACATCATATAGTCCAGTAAATAACTCACTAACAACCCCACACACAGCCTCTTCAGTAGTACTGTCACTTCCGGAAAGAAACACCCAGTCAGGTATATAAAATGTTTTATAAGTATCAAATTTAGTTTGGTTACATATAAGATTTATATAGTCCTTTTCTAGAATCGGAAGAGACTCATATAGATCATCAAAGTTATCAGCTTTATTTATTTTAGCAGTAACTTTGATAGCACCAGCAGCCTCCCACCTTTGTTCAAAATTCATAAAATTACTTTTTGCATCTTCATTCCTGATCTGGATAGTTGTGCTTGTTAAATCCATTCTTGTGGTTATGTTAGGCATTAACTTCAGCTCCTTTTTCATTTGGAGAATATGTTACTAATTCACGTGCGTACTCTGGCAACGACTCTACTATTGCTTCCATAATAATTTGAAATTCCAAAAGTGCTTTTTCACTATGACGAACTTTCCACATATGACGAAGCTCTCTAAGGTTTACGGTTAGTATCAGGTCTGTAACTACACCTTCTGGAAGAAAATATTTTGCAACATCATTTCCAGTAGACTCTTTAACACTATTAACTATCCCTAAAGACTGGTGCATATACCGTCTATAAAAATCAATTAAATCTTTTGGCATGTTTTTAGGAACATAAACATCTTCGTGTGTACCAAGGGCCCACCTAGTTGACTTAACAGACAAAGAAATGTGCCTATGTCTAGCAATCTCTTGAAGACACGCTCTACTTATACCAGTAATATCTAGAACATAAACTGAATGCTCTAACACAGACTCATGCTCTGCTTTAATAATTCTTTTTAAGAATTCAAACTGTTCTAGATCAGACATTTCATACACCATATCTGGTTTACCATAACATGTCTTTGCTGCACGTACAGACACCCAAAGCCCTGTATTTGTTAATAAATTTACTTTCATATACACCACTCCTTTTAAGGGTAATTATATTATACCACAAACTACTCTTGTTCACAATAATTTATAGGCAAGGGTTTTATATAAGAATAAAAGCTATTTTTTTCGTCCTTACTAACCATATCTTCAACAAATATGTTTAAAAATAAATCAAAATTTAAATAGTATAAATACCAATAAAATGGAAATATAGTTTTATTTAAAAGTGAAGGTATACTTTCTTTATTTTTAGTAATTCCTTTCTTCCAGGATGGCCCTTCTGTTATGTTTGCTATAATACATAAATCTTTTACAAACAATCTCCACGATTCAAGTTCAAAGTTATTTTCAGCAAACCAGCATAGTAAAGCACTTATTAAATTAGTAGGCGTTAAAGATCTGCAATATAGTTTTAGTAGATGTAACCACAGCATACCGCCACCCCCATTCTCTGCTCACCATTATAAAGGTATAGGCCTAGTTTTGTCAAGTGAGTTACAGCAAAAGTACACAAAAACCCCATTTGACTGAAATCTATTGACACCCTAAAAAATGGTGGTATTATGGTTCTGTGACCCTTAATGGTTTTGAGTTTAATATATAAAATAAAGATTTAGGTTGCTTGGGTGTGTTTAGGTTTAGAACCTAAATAAAACCTAAAGCTGAACCTGATGGATTTAAGGCGAAATCTAAACCTAAATTTAAACCTAAAGAAACCTAAATAACCTAAATTTCTTATTTTATTATTTTTTAAAACCTAAAAGAACCTTCTTTATTTACTGCTCAGGGTAGAACCAAAACCCAATGGTGTAACTGTATTGTGTATTTGTTCACTTCCTGGTACAATAAACACACTATTATAGTGGGGGTTGTAAATGAATAAATTAAATCCTTTTTATGGTGAGTCATCTATAGGCAGGTTAGAATGTGTTTCTCCCGTGTTTTCTGTAGCTGGTGAATTTATTAACAATGATCTTGTAGAGGAGTTAGAGTTACTAAACAATTTTTACAAATTTATAGTACCAAACGTGTTGTATCTGGCTTCTAGGTACATAGCTAAAAATAGGAAGATTAAGCCTAGGCAGTTATTTTCTAAAGAGTCTTCTTTTATGGAAGATACTTTACTCCCTTTAATAGTAAATTTCAAGTCTTTTAATGATACACCATTCTACCTATACCCTGCTGGTATATGGTCTATTATTAATAAACTTGGTATGTCTTTTTGTTATGCTAATAGTTTAATAGTTGAAAAGTCTAAAGCTTTGACTGAAAGATTAAGCTCAGAGGAGTGGGGGTTGTGTGTAAATAACATATATAATAATGTTTCTTGCAGCATTAATTTTGATAACACTTTCATATTTCCAGTTGACAAAATAGGAGGGATGTTGTATGATTCAAATGGGTTTTCGGTATCGTTATGTTCTGATAGCAATTATAGATTTAGTATATTTGACCTTCCTTTTCTCCATGATTGCATAAGCAGCTTTTGTAAATTGCCAACACACTTAGCGTTTTCACTAAACAAAAGTTCAACGACTCTTTCTTTTATTTTTGATTTTTCGCAAGAAGGGGCAAAAGCCTTGTATGCAAATGCAACTAAAGTTCATTCTCTTTTTCCTAAAGAAAAGAGCTATTCTTATAATGGAAAGTCTGATCCATTTTACTATCCATTAACCTGTTAAGGGGTAGTGTTTTAATGTTTATTGATTGTTGTTCAAAAAAGGACATTGAGAATGAAAAGTACACCAAGAGGTTACCTGGAAGATGGTTTGTTATATCTATTTATTCTCCTGATGAGTTACCCGCCGACATTGCTTTTACAGATTCATGTGCTGGTGTTTTACTTCTGTGTTTTGATGATAGGGATTATGAGAATATAGATGGTGGCAGAAAGGTAGAGCTTTTTAAGAAAGAATGGGCGGATGAAATATTAAGTCTTATAGATGGTTTTGGTGAGTCTATAGATAGCATTATTGTTCATTGTGAGGCTGGTATTAGTAGATCCTCAGCAATAGCAGCTGGAATATGTAAGTATTTTGGTAAGGATGATAACAAATTTTTTAAAGACAAGGTTCCTAATAGATTTGTATACAGATTAATGTTAAATGCTATTGATACACACGTAAAGGTTTT